>Ga0080003_1001661_pt1 | contig 11350 bp, 15 predicted proteins | sample JossMetagenome_FD_69206 | JGI IMG/M metagenome (GOLD analysis project Ga0080003, IMG submission 69206) | Hot spring microbial communities from Joseph's Coat, Yellowstone National Park, USA - JC2_E (SPADES assembly) (version 2) | ecosystem: Environmental > Aquatic > Thermal springs > Hot (42-90C)... | reverse complement strand
AACGTATCAAATTTTTTGGTATTTTTAGAAGATATTAGATTGTTTAGATTTTTTATAAGATTGTAAGCCGAATCAAGTATTTGAGGTATATAATCTGATATTTGTTGAAGTTCTGATGGTTTCATAGGTATTACGTAAGCTTCTAAATCTTTGTCGTAAAAGGCTTTTACTCCTTTTTCACGTTCTAAGTCTATGTAAGATAGACCAGTTATACCGGTTATTCCTAAGCTTGCTATTACATCTTTTTTTAAGTCAAGATTTTTTTCTACGGATATTTTTATCTTTATGGTTTCTTGGTCTTTTGCTATTTTTATAGCGCTTACTTTCCCAACATCAACACCTTTGTATTTTACCGGTGAGCCTACAGATAAACCAGCTACCGAGTATTTTGTAAAGATGTAGTAAGTGTTTAAGTCTCTATTTTTAAAAAAACTTGTAGAAAAATATATTGTGGCTATTACAATGCCTATTCCAAAAACTATAAAAAATCCTATCAGCGTGTATCTTGGTTTTCCTTCAATCATAGCAATGACCTCTTTGACCTTTTATAAAAGATTGTATCCATGGGTGGTTTTGAGCTTTTAACAAAGATGGACTTCCGTTGAAGATAATCTTTTTGTCATAAAGCATCAACACTCTATCAACTATTTTTAAAGAGGCTATATCGTGAGTTACTATAACGACGGTGGTACCTAAGCTATCTCTTGTGGATTTTATAAGGCTGTCGAACTCATCTGCAGATATTGGATCTAAGCCAGAGGTCGGTTCATCAAGTATAAGTATATCTGGCTCCAGTGCCAAAGCCCTCGCCAAAGCCACTTTCTTTTTCATGCCACCAGAAAGCTCACCCGGATAAGCCCATATGTTGGTAAAACCAACCATGTTTAACTTTACTATAGCGTTTTTAAAAGCAATATCTTTTGATAGCGAAGTCTTTTTTAAAACTGGATACATCACGTTTTCTACGCTTGTGATAGAGTTAAAAAGTGCGTTAAATTGAAACACCACCCCTATTCTATCTCTAATTTTTTGTATCTTTTTTTCGTCGCCGTAATCTATCTTTTCTCCATCAAAGTATATCTCTCCAGATTTTGGTTTTAAAAGAAAAAGCATCAACTTTACCAGCGTACTTTTGCCAGCCCCGCTTCCACCCACTATAGCCACTATCTCTGATTTTTCTATTTTAAAGCTTATATTCTCATGGACTATATGATTGCCGTATCCAGAGTAAACATTTTTAAATTCTATCATATGCCAATCTTTGCAAAGATGATAGAGAATATAGCATCTATCACTATGATACCAGAGATGCTTACCACTACACTTTTCATAACGTTTAATGTGACGTCTTCAGGCTTTTTACCAGAATAAAAACCAAAGTATGTGCCTACAAGTCCTATATATGCTCCAAAAAACGGAGCTTTTACCAAACCCACAAACACCTGGTTAAATCCTACAACCTCTCTTAGTCTATCAAAAAACATATCAAAAGGGATATCTAAATACGTTTTTGCTATTATAGCCCCGCCTAATACCATTACGTTGCTGGAAAAAAGCACCAACAAAGGCGTTATCAACGTAAGAGTTATGATTCTTGGTAAACCAAACACCACGTAAGGGGATATGCTCATTACCTCTATAGCATCTATTTCTTCGTATACGTTTCTTATGCCTATGTTTGCCGTATATCCACTGCTTACCCTACCAGCCAATATGATACCTGTTATAAGAGGACCAAGCTCTCTAAAGGCCGATATACCTATTAGATTTACTATAAATATATTTGCTCCAAAGCTTATGAGCTCATTTGCACTTTGATAGGCTATCACTATCCCCACCAAAAACGACAGTACCACCAATATAAAAAGAGAGCCAATACCAGAACTTTCTATCTCTTTTAAGAAAGATTCAAATTCTATATCTTTTATATTTTTAAAACTATGATAAACCAATATTCCTATATACTCTAAAAAGGTTAAAGATAAGTTTATATTTGAGTCTTTTTTTGTCTTTTCGTTGTTGTATTTTAATAGCTCTTTTACTTTTTGTATAAACTCTATATGTTCTTTTTTGCCCACTAGTTCTTTATCTTTATATTTTTCTAAAAGCTCCAATACAAAAATGGCTCCAAAGGTATCTAATTTCTCAATATCTTTTATATCTATTGTATGCTCTTTTATAAAGATAGATACATCAATTCTCCCCTCAATGGTTTCTTTCGTTAAGTCCATAGCCTAATTTTAACAAAATATGTTTTGCAGTGGTATAATTAAAATTATGAAAAAGTTTTTTTATATATCATGTTTACTTAGTTTTTTGGCTTTTGGCGAAAATATACAAATTATCCAACAACCTATACAACCTTCCCAGAGCGCTAATCCACCCCAAGCCAATACATCTTCTCCAGCTCAGGCACCATCTAACTCTCAATCTTCAAATTCTCAAAATCAATGTCCTACCGAAGATGCTATAAAAGGCTACCTTGTATCCCAGAATTTAGCCACATATACGATATTGGCTATTGTTCCTTCAGAGTCGGTGCCAGGATATTGTGATGTTATACTAAAGAGCATGGACAATAAGACATTTTTTATTAGAATAAGAAACGATATGGCTTACGTTATATCTGGAAGCGTTGTTAATACAGCCACTGGCAAGGTGCAGGTACCAGATATGAGCAAATTTAACACCACAAACAATCAGCAATGATATCTTCTTTTGTAATAACGGGGTTTTTAGGTGCTGGTAAAACTACTTTTATGCTAAAAGCTGTAAAAGAGCATTTTAAAGATAAAAAAGTAGCCGTAATCGTAAACGAGATTGGTGATGTAGGTGTTGATGGTAAAATACTTCAAAATGTTTATTCTAATGTGCTTGAACTTTCAGAGGGTTGTATATGCTGCACTTTACAGGTAGAGTTTGAAAAAGGCGTTTACGAGATTTTAGAAAAATACAATCCAGATTTTCTTTTTGTAGAAACCTCCGGAGCTTCAAATCCATTTCCTATCATGTTAAGCCTTCAAAATTTAGGTTCTTTATTAGAAGGTGTTTTATGTGTTGTAGATGCAAAGAATTTTCATAACCATAAGTCTAACGAAACTTTTGAATATCAAATAGGTAGTTCAAATATAATAGTTATTAATAAGATAGATTTGGTATCTGAAAAAGAATTAGAAAATATAGAAGATGAAATAAAAGTCATAAAAAAAGAGTATAATCTGAGAGATTTTCTAACCTCAGAAGAATTTTTTAAAGATTTTAAAATTTATAAAAGTAAATACGGCCAAATAGACGAAGATTTGTTTAAACACATCTATCCTATAAGAGATTTACCAAATCTACCACTAAATTTAGCTGGAGTAAATCATCTTGAAGAATCCCATATAGGGGAGTTTGTGGTATTTTTGGAAAAAGAGATATCTTACGATGAATTGGAGCAGAAGTTAAAAAATATACCTAAAAATATATACAGGATAAAAGGTATCGTGAGGCTTAAAGATTTTCAAACTCCTATGGTTGTCAACTATGTGTTTGGTTATACGGAGCTAAGCCCTATAGAAAAATACGATGGTAAGTCTTTTTTGGTGTTTATTGGCGAAAATATCAAAAAAGAAAATGTTTTTGTATTATAATTAATGTATGGGGATATTGTTTGATAATAAGGATTTTTGCCGTTAGTGGGGTGGTCCTTTTCCTTGCTTGGAAGGATAAACAAAGAACTAAGCCTAGCAGAAAATTTAAGCGTACTAAGAAATATAACACTCCTTGGCATAAGGTTTGACAAAAAAGACGAGAGCATTCTAAAGGCTTTGGTAGATTCAACTAGAGCATCGGATGCATTTTTTGTGTTTGAAGATTTGCTGGTGCTTTTACTGTTTGGTACCGATAAAGAAGGGGCTATACACATATTAAACGAGCTAAAAGAATTTTTTGGGCAAAATATGTTTTACGCTATGGTTACATCTCCGGAAGATGGAGGCGATGCATCTACTTTGGTAGAAAACTTTAGAGGTATGGTAAAGCTAAAGCTTTCTTTAGATATTTACGCTTTATAGTATTTTTTATATTTTATTGTTTCAATTATCATACTAGACAAGCCTATTCCCATAACTATTATTATCACTAAGAAGAATCCTATATCAAGGTTGTGAAGGTTGTGTATCTTCAAAGGTGTTTTTATGCTAAACTCTAACCATTCTGGTTTTAAAAGCCCCAATACACCAACTATAAAAAACAAAATACCACCAAAAAATAGCGTTCTTGCAGCGGTAGTTCTTGCTATTTTTCTAGATACTTCGTGTGGTAAATTTAAAGATTTACCAAGAAGTCCAAACAATGTACCCATAATTACTTGCACCGTTGTGGTGCCAAGCCCAAACATAAATCCCGGCAACCAACCAGTGTAGGCGTTTGGCATAGAAGGAGCCAATACGGTATATATGATTATTGCAAAAGCCCCAAAACCCCATCCTGCTATAAATCCATGCAACATTGCCATTTTTATAGTTATAACTTCGTGAGTATCATCTATACTATGTCCAAGAAGCGCCTCTTTGTGATGCGATGTGTCTATCTTGCCAAAGTGTATATGGAACATGTCTTTGTATCTGAATATATAAAGTCCACCAAAGGCCATAGCTAACCCTACAAGTATGTATACAATGTATTCTAAAATAGGTATTTTTAGGAAGTTTACCAAAGAAAAATAAGCTAGCTCGCTGGCTATAGCCCTTTGTAGTGTAAAGGCTAGCGAAAAAGATAAACCCACTAAAAATCCTTTTTTCGCTGAGTAGCTTCCAACGGAATAGCTAAATGTTATAGGCCAAGTATGTTCATCCGGTGTTATACCGTGTATTATCCCCAGCAAGTAAGCTGTTAGTAGTGTTACCCATATGTTAGAAGATGCCGTTACGTTGTATAAGTCTATCATCTGCAATTGTATATACTCATATAAACTCTCGCTATGGATTCGTAAGAAAAGTATATGAGTATCACACCTATTAATTTATAAACAGCCTGATGCTTTAGTTTTATAAGATATTTTGATAAGAATCCAAAACTAAACATCGTAAACATGGTTCCCAATCCAAAACTAAACATTATAAGGATGCCTTGTATCTGGCTTTTAGAAAGAGCTGCCAAAAGTAAAAACCCATAAACCATAGGGCATGGTAAAAACCCGTTAAAAACCCCTATTAAAAATGGTGAAAAAATGCTTTTTGTGCTTGATAAAACATTTATTATATATATGATACCTTCGTAAAGAGGGTTTAAAAAGCCTATGCTACCTATGGCTTTACCGAAAATAAGTTTTAGACCTATAAAAGCCATTAATATGGCTATAGCTACCGAAAATATTCCGGAAATATACTTTATATTGCTTATAAAAGCCCCAAACTTTATACTTCCGAAGCTTACCAAGAACCCAAGAAACACATAGGATAGTATTCTACCTAAGTTGTAAAGAAAAAGATAAATGATATTTTTCATATTATTTTCTTCGCTTAGCTTTGATACGCTAGCCGGAAATACTCCACACATGCCGTAGCAGTGCACAAACGATAAAAACCCTGAGATAAATATAAGCACATAGCTTGTGGTCAAATCTAATGTGCTTGCTATCATACTTCTTCAGCTTCCAGCCTTTTTATAGCTGAAAGCGGTATTCTATAGGCTCCATTTAACTTCACTATTTTTTCTCCATCTTCTGTCCAAAACCTACCGCATTGTATCATGCGATAGACTGTTTTTGTACTACAGCCAAGTAGCTCCGCCAGTTCTTTAACGCTAAGGTACTTCTTTTTAGTATTCACGGCTTTACCTCCTACTAACCATTTAGTATTAGTATAACCAAATATGGTTAGTAAGGCAAGCCTTAAAAATGTAGCTAAATCAACAACTTACTTTCTTGTAGTTTTCGTGCTCTTAGGTCTTCGGCTTTTCTTTGTGTTTGAATCTGCCTTTTGGTCTTCTATATCGGGAATAATCTTGAGGAGTTTTGGTTTTATCTCTTCTATGTATTCTCTCATACTCCTTATGCGGTAGTGAATAGACGAAAAGTCTGGTACTTCTATACCTTTTGGTACTATATCTTTTGCCTTTTTCTCCAGATCTCTCAAAGACCAGCCGTATTTTTCTCTAAGGGCTATCAAAAACAATACCAGCCTATCGTCGTATTTTTTGGGTCTACCAGGTCTTTTGCTTTTTTTAGCCGACACCTTCGGCACAAAATCTTCAAGCTTAGCCAAATACTGTTCTAACTCTTTTTTTGTCATCATAGATATTATTATAACACATTTATTTTTTAAAAGCTAAAAATATGCCTTTTGGCGTAAGAAATTTGTCTATGGTAAATATGTCCTCAAAAAAATTTGCATCCCCTCCTGTGATAACAACTTCCACGTTTTCCTCGCTTTTTATTGTGTTTATAGTACTAAGAAGCTCTTTTGCTATGCCGTATGCTATGGCTTCTTGTGTGTTTAATGGTTTTTTGAAATTTCTTGCTTTTTCTAATTCGTTTGTGGGCATCTGTAAATGTGGTACGCTTATACTTAGACATTCTTTTCTTTGGATCAAACCAGGTGTTATATATCCATACTCTATTTTGGAATTTTTCACTATATCGTATGTGATAGCACTTCCCATGCTAACTACTAAAACGTTGCTCGAATATAGCTTTGAAGCTGCGTAGGAGTTTATGAGTCTATCTATACCGTATCCCTCGTATGGGCTTTTGAAGTCTGTAAGCTTTTCAAATAAAGATGTGTCTATTTTTCTTAATTTATTTATTATTATAAAATCTTCAAACTCTTTGTTGGTGGATATGGCGTAAATTTCTTCTTTATATTTTCCAATATAACACTCCAGCGTTTGCCTTTTTGCAGATATGTCAAATATAACATCTATGCTGTCTATAGACTTTACCTCATAACACTTTATCCTAGTGTTACCTATATCCAATATCTTCAAGGTTCTAAAGAGTAGTTTGGTGCTTCTTTTGTGATTACTACATCGTGAACGTGAGATTCTCTATAACCTGCTTGGGTTATCTTTATAAACCTCGTGTTTTCTTGTAAAGCTTTTATGTTTGGACTTCCGGTGTATCCCATACCAGATTTAAGCCCACCTACAAGCTGATACAAAACATCTATAACACTGCCCTTGTAAGGTACTCTTCCTTCTATACCCTCTGGTACAAATTTTTCTAAATTTTCTTGGGAGTATCTATCTGCTGAACGTCTTGACATCATAGCCCCTAAAGAACCCATACCTCTATACACTTTGTAAGCTCTGCCCTGATAGAATATGTGCTCTCCAGGCGCCTCATCGGTACCAGCCAACAAATTCCCAAGCATTACAGAACTAGCCCCAGCTGCTATAGCTTTTACTATATCCCCTGAGTGTCTTATACCACCATCCGCTATGATCGGTATATCGTATTTTTTGGCTACTTCATAACAGTTTGCTACTGCGCTCAACTGCGGTACTCCTACGCCACTCACTATACGAGTAGTACATATGGAACCTGGACCTATACCTACTTTTACCGCATCGGCTCCAGCTTTAACAAGGTCTTCTACAGCTTTTGGAGTAGCTATGTTACCACCTATAACCTGTAAATCTGGGTATTTTGATTTTACTTGCTCTATTACTTCCAAAACCTTTTTAGAATGCCCATGGGCTGTATCTACTGCTATTACATCTACTCCAGCGTTTAATAAAAGCTCAAGACGGTACATTGTATCTGGACCTGTGCCTATGGCAGCCCCTACCATAAGCCTTCCATATTTGTCTTTTACAGCTTCTGGATATTGGATACGTTTCATTATATCCTTTATGGTGATTAGCCCTTTAACTTTACCTTCGTCGTCTACTATAGGTAGCTTTTCTATCTTATGGGCTCTTAATATCTCAGTGGCATCTTCAAGCGTTATTCCCTCTTTTGCTGTGATGAGGTTTTTAGAGGTCATAAACATAGAGATAGGTTTGGAAAAATCCTGATGTTTTACAAATCTTAAATCTCTGTTTGTAAGAATGCCTATGAGTTTTCCTTCGTCGTCCACCACTGGAAGACCAGATATTTTGTACTTATCCATGAGCTTTTTTGCTTCCTGGACTGTATCTGTGCTTTTTATAGTGATTGGTTTTAGTATCATGCCGCTTTCTGATTTTTTTACAAGTTCTACTTCTTTGGCTTGTTCTTCCGGGGTCATGTTTCTGTGGATAATACCAATACCACCCTTTCTTGCCATGGCTATAGCCATCTTGTATTCTGTGACAGTGTCCATAGCGGCAGATACTATTGGTATATTTAGCTTTATCTTCTTGGTAAGATATGTAGATACATCTGCTTCATAAGGTAAAAAATCAGCGTAAGCTGGCTCCAACAAAACATCATCAAATGAATAATATTCTCTAAGGTTATGCTCTAACATAATCTTATTATATACTAAATACCTTTTCAGAGTAAAGTTTTCTTTTTTAAAAGCCTAAAAGTAAAATTTGGATTATATTAATAGTATAGGAGGTATTTATGTTTGGAGATTTGTTTGACAATCCCTTGAAACTTGTGCTTATATTTGCAATAGTTTTGGTGCTTTTTGGAGCAAACAGACTTCCAGAAATGGGCAAAGGTTTAGGAGAAGGTATTAGAAACTTTAAAAAGGCACTTTCTGGAGAGCTAGAGGAAAAGAAAGAAGAGGAGAAACCAAAAGAAGCCAATTAATTTTGTGTAAATTTTTTTCTTCATAATTATGATATAATTTGTTAGGAGGTTGTATTATGTTTCATATGCCAAATATTACTGAGCTTATTGTTATATTGTTTTTAGTTTTTCTTCTTTTTGGCGCAAATAAACTGCCAGAGGCTGGAAAAGGTTTAGGAGAAGGTATTAGAAACTTCAAAAAAGCACTTTCGGGGGAAGATGATAAATCAAGAGAAAAAGAGGTAAAAGCAGAAGAGGTGAAGTAAAGATGGGGGTAAAAGATTTGAACGATATTATAAGACAACTTTTGGAAGAAATTAAAAACTTAGAGACCAAAGTAGAGGATATAACAGCTCCTATAGAGGAGACATCTAACTTACTTCCATCTGCTAGCGCTTCTTTGCAAGATGTGATTGAGTTTACCGAAAAAAGCACTCATCAAATCATGAGCCTTTTGTAATGCATACTATAAAAGGAGGGGCTGGTTTTCTTGGACTTGAACCTATAGTAGAAACTTCTCATAAAGCAGAAGATATTCTTTGTAAGCTAAGAAATGCTGAATTTGTTATATCTCCTGCTATAAATGATTTACTTTTAAAAGCTGCAGATAAAATAAGAGAATATTTAAAGAAAGCTGAAAATCAGGAAGCTTTGGAGCCTGATAACGAGCTTTTGTCTCAGTTAGAATATGTTTTGAAAAACCCAAATAAATACTATGACAAGTCTGCCACGCACCACAAGTCTGCCACGGTCTCCAACCAGCCTATATCTTCTAAAGAGGAAGAAATCGAAACCTCTGAAGAATCATCAGATGATCCAGTATCAAGGCTTTTAAAGAAATACGGTTTTGAGCACCTTATTGGCAAATCTATAGAAGAGATATTAGAAGAGCTTGTGTTGATGCCTCCAAGCGAAAGACCGGAAGGCCTTATTCAAGAATTAGATGCTCTTATAAATGGGACATCTTCAAAAAGCACGGCAGAGTCATCTAAAAAAGAAGAAGAGATCGCAAAAGATAAAATCGCTACATCTCAAATGGAAGCCAAAGTGGCTACTAGTACACAAGTATCCCACGATAAAGTAGCACATGATCAAGAATCTTCAAAAAAACCTGAAAAACAAGAACCTCCAAAACAAGCTCAAGCGGCTGATGCGCATTCTCGTACTCAACCTCCAAAAGAAAAAGAAGAAGAAAAAGTTCTAAGGATAGATGTACAGAAGATAGAAGCTCTTATGAATTTAGTAGGTGAGCTTGTCCTTGATAGAAATAGGCTTGTAAAAGTAGTATCTACTATTATGCAAAGTGCTTCAGAAAACAGCGAACAGATAAAAGGCTTGGATGATCTTGAGTCTGTATTATCTTCCATAGATAGAATAGTGGGAGATCTTCAAGTGGCTGTTATGAAAACTCGTATGCAACCTGTTAAAAGATTATTTCAAAAGTTTCCACGTGTTGTTAGAGATTTGGCAAAACTTTTAAACAAACAGATAGAGCTTATTACTGAAGGTGAAGATACCGAAATGGACAAGTCTGTGTTGGAAAAGCTTGAAGAACCTCTTATACACATCATAAGAAATTCTGTAGACCATGGTATAGAACCCCCTGAAGAAAGAGAGCTTTTAGGCAAACCAAGGACTGGTGTTATAAAACTAAAAGCTTACTATCAGGGTGATAGAATCATAATTGTTATAGAAGATGATGGACGTGGTATAGACATAGATAAGGTTAAAAAGAAAGCTTTGGAAAAGGGTATTATAAGCCAAGACAGACTAGAAAAGATGACTGAAAAAGAAGTGCTTTCTCTTATATTCCATCCTGGCTTTTCTACGGCGGACCAAGTTTCTGAGGTATCGGGTAGAGGCGTAGGTATGGATGTTGTTATGAATACTGTTATGAATTTTAGGGGTACCATAGATATAGAAACCCAAAAGGGAAAAGGTACAAAGGTTATTATGGCATTCCCTCTGACGGTGGGTATTATAAGGGCTCTTATGGTGTCTATAAGCAACAGAAATTTTGCAATACCCATATACTCTGTATTAGAGATTATACAACAAGAAAATGCCACCATTACTACCGTATCTGGTGAAGATGTGCTTATATTGAGAGAATCTACTATTCCGCTTATAAACCTTGCGGACGTACTTGGTATTAGAAACAGTAAAATAGGGTATGTTATTATATCACAGCTTGGCAATCAAAGGGTGAGCTTTACCGTAGAAGAGCTTTATGGAGATGAGGAGATAGTGGTAAAACCTCTTGGCAAGATATTTGGCGAAATAGAAGGTATATCTGGGGCTACCATTACAGGCGATGGTAATGTAGTGCTTATATTGGACTTAGCAGGTATATTAAAAAGAATAAGTAATAGCGCAAGAGTTTAATGTTGTTTGATAGAGCTATTGGGGCGTGGCATACTTGTAGCGCGTTTCGACGCTAAAGAACAGACAAGTATGCCACGTACCACAAGTATGCCACGCATCATAAGTATGCCACGGTTTCAAAGGTGCTCAATAGCTCTGAGAAATGCCGTTGACACACTATGAAGCTTATATGGTTTAATAGCATAGATTCTACGCAAGATTATATTAAAAGCCATATAAAAGAGTTAATGGATGATACCTGTGTTTTAGCGAACGTACAAA
>Ga0080003_1001659_pt1 | contig 11359 bp, 10 predicted proteins | sample JossMetagenome_FD_69206 | JGI IMG/M metagenome (GOLD analysis project Ga0080003, IMG submission 69206) | Hot spring microbial communities from Joseph's Coat, Yellowstone National Park, USA - JC2_E (SPADES assembly) (version 2) | ecosystem: Environmental > Aquatic > Thermal springs > Hot (42-90C)... | reverse complement strand
GAAAAATAAAAAAAGTGATTGAAATTAACAGAAAACGATTTTGAGATAGGGTGAGGTGGAAAAGATGATATTAAAATTTAAAGATCAAGTTGAATATCAAGAATGGCTCAGTTGGCAGAGCTGGGCTGTTCGGGAAAAAGCTAAGGTATTTTCTCAACTTTGGCCAGGTATAATACCGATAGTTGTGATTGTTAATGTCGACGAATCTCAGTCAGGAGAAATGGCTGCGAGTCACATTTTTGTACATCCCGTAGCTGAGGAGCTGATTAAATGGATAGTTGTAGAGTTTTCGGGGGACTATCATTAAGAGGGTGAGTAAAAATGGATTTGATTAAAGAAGCTTTTAAAAGGACTGATGAAATAAATAATGCACTTCTGCAATTACACGATATTATCAAGAATTTGAAACTTACAGATTATGAAAGGGATGACTTAGCAGAATACATGGCTAACCTTGACATGGCACTTGTAGAGATTGAAATGAAGTTGGAAGAAATTGGCATGGAAAGGAGGGATAAAAATGAATCAAATTAAAAATGAACCGAGGTATTATGTGGTGAGATTGTGGAAGCCGAGTACAAATTTATCCGCCATTGTCACTAAAAGTAGATACGTATTCCTCAACAAAGAGAGGGCTGAAGAGGAACTGAAGAGGTGTCAAGAAGTACTCGATATGTATGCTGAATTCAAAAATGAATTTAAAGGTTACAGATGTACAATGAATGTTTACAGAACTTACAAATTAAAAAACGGAGACGAGATTGCTGACGATAAAGATGTTGTCTGGGATTTTGTAAGAAGTAGAAAGAAATTGAAAGATGAGGAAGTCAGCGAGGTAAAAGAAAACTTTGGGAACGTAGATAAAATATCTAAAATAAAGGATATTGATTCATATTTCAGAAGTTATTCAAAGAAGCACAATATAACTCAAAATTACATTGTAGAAGCTGTAAATAGGGTAAGATATAAGACAAAAAAGGGTGATTATAAATGAGAATACCGGATATCAGAATTAGGTTTAACAATATAGTAAGTAAGAACGGTCTTGTCAAAGTGTCAATATTTTCTAACACTGGATTAGATTATGTGATAGCAAATAGGTATGTCATAGAGAATACTAGAGAAAAGTATAGTCATCCTTATGTAAAGTTTTATTTAGACGATAAGCAAGTATTATCTTGTAGAGTAAGTCAGATAATATCATTGGACGATACAAGTATAGAAGAGGCGATTATTTAATGAAAACGTATGAAATATTAAAGAGGAGAACAGACTTTTATTTAGACTCAGATAATGTTTGTAGATGGAAGTATGTAGGAGTTGAGTATCTACCTCCAGAAAGTCCAATAAGAAAGAGGGGCAAAGTTATTTTAGGAGTTTGCGAAGTTTGCGGCAAAACGCCAATATATAATAACTTTATACTTAAGTATATGGGTAATGAAAAATACCCTACAGGAACTGAAGTTCCAGTCGGTTCAGAATGTATACATTTTCTTGATGAGGAAGATATGCTTAAGTTTGAACGTGATAAGAAGAAATTAAGGGATAACAAAGCAGCAATAAGACTATTTATTACATCTTTATACTTAGAAAAAATATTGGAAGATAACAAGAAACTTTTAGCTGATAGATATTGGACTTATGGTGGTAAGACTTTTAAGCTTACAGATAGTATAAGATATGTAATTAATAAGTTCTCAATGGGAAAGACTATATATTCATATAACGCTCATAGTCTCCTACCAGCTCTAAAAGCTGAGTTAGCCACCTACGGAATAATAATCCCTGATTACAGGGAAATTAAGAAAATTTTTGGTGGTGATAAAAATATAATGGAGATCTATGAGAAGAGGGTGAGATTAGATGACGTATGAAGATATAAAGTCTTGGGACGATGAAAAATTGAGAAAAAAATTGGAAATAAACAACAGAAAACTACAGGTATATAGAGCATTGTTAAGAAACGCGGATACAACTGCAGAGGAAGAGGAGTATAAAAGAGAAATAGCAAAAATCAAAGCTTTGATAAACATAATGAACATAGAACAGGGTAGAAGGTTTCTCAGTAAGAATTGGGATAAAACAATAGCTAGCAAGAATAACTCTTTTAGTAGTAATAAGGAGGATGATATATAATGGATATAAAATATATAGAGGATATTTTGGAAAAGAATAGGGGTTCAGTTATAAAATTTACAACATTAGATCATCAGACTTATTATGGACTAGTAGAAAAGATAACTAATGTCGCAGTACCGTATTATGTAATAGTAGTAAACAAGAAACTAAGACTATCTCCTAGGGACATATTAAGAATATTCGATTCAGATGAAGAATGAATCTAATACCGGTTAATTGTGAGGGATGAAGAATGAAGTTCCTAGCAGTTAACGGAGAGTATATATATGATAATGGAAACTACATAATATTACATGGTAGGGCTAACAATAAAAAGTTTCATCTAAAGATGAAAGCAGTAGATCCTTATTTCTATGTAGAAGACATAAATGGTAAATATATGTCTATAGATGGGAAAAGGTTGACGAAAATCGTTGTAGAAAAACCAAGTGATATCCCAATTGTAAGCAGTAATTATCCAAAAACTTGGGAGGCAGACATTCCTTTTGTATGGCGTAATTGGGTAGATAGAGGCTTCACTAAATACATAGAAACAGATACTCTTACACCAACAGATGCAGATATAAAACCTAGGAAATGTTACATAGATATAGAAGTAGATGATAGCAATGGTTTTCCGGATAAAGATCAAGCAAATATGCCAATATTATCCATTACATTCTATGATTCACAGTTAGGTAGGTATATAATATTAACCTATAAACAAGTGAATGCAGTTACTCTAACAGATTATATAGGTCATCTGGGGTATGAAATTCGTACATTTCCAAATGAAGAAAGGATGTTGAAATCTTTACATTCGTACCTTACTAATGATATAAGTTCTCCTGACATAATACTGGGATGGAATGTCAACTTTGATTTTCATTATTTAAAGAATAGGATGAGGTATTTTGGTTTTATTATTCGAGATGAAGAGTATTGTGTATTCGATCTAATGGAGGGGTACAAAAGATTAAGAGAAAATGATATTGTTTCAATGAAATTAGATTATGTTGCAAAAATAGTGCTAAATGATACTAAGGTCAAATATGTCGGTAGAGTTATAGATATGTATAATAATAATATAGAGAAAGAGTTATTCTACAACTATAAAGATGTATATCTTTGCAAGGGAATAGATGAGAAGATGGGTATTTTTGATTTCTTTTTCCATTTATCCTCAATAGCTGGCACTCTAAACATAGAGAAATACAACGCTATGTATATAGCAGATATATACCTTCTAAGGATTTTACATAATGAGGGCATAGCTCTACCTACCCATGAACAATTTCCTAAAGAAAATAGACAAGGTTCGCCTCCCCTTACACCAGCAGATGGTTTATTTGAAAATGTTGTAGTTATAGATCATAAATCTGAGTATCCAACACTTATCTATACATTTAATTTATCCCCAGATACCATATATAGGGGAGATCAGAAGATAAATATAAACGGTATTAAATTTGATTCCAGTAAAAAGGGTATAATACCGAAGATCGTTAAGGACTTGATGAGCGAGAGAGAAAAAATCAAAGCTCAGCTAAAAATAAAATATGATGAGGTATTGCAATACAAGCAAAGGGTTTTAAAGGAAATTACAAACTCATTCTATGGCATTTTTGGTTCACCATATTATAGAATGTATAATCCGGACATACAGGGTGCAATTACATTTCTTTCTAGAGAGTTGACAAAGTATACAAAGGAATTCCTTACTAATAAGGGCAAAAAGGTATTATACGGAGACACAGATTCATTGTTTTTCCAAATGCCATTCGTTAAGGATGATATTATTAATTTGGTGAAAGAACTAAATGAAAGTTTGTCTAACTTTACAAAAAGGTTTGGGGTTGAGGATTCATATCCAATGGAGTTTGAGTTTGAGTCATTCTACGATAAGTGGTTTCAGGCAGGATCAAAGAAAAGATATTTTGGGCATTTAATATATCATAATGGCAAGATGGTAGATGAAATAAAAGTAAGAGGTTATGAGGTACGAAGGTCTAATACCCCGAAATATACTAATGAAAAGTTTTGGGAACTTATAAATATAGTATTATCTGACACAAAACAAATAGATAAGTGGGTCGAAACAGAAACTAAAAGATGGAGAGACAAATCCATAAATATTAGTGATATAGGGGTGTTGACTGGACTTAGCAAATCTATAGAAGAATATAAAGAGAATTTTCAAGCAGTTAAGGCTATTCGTAACTCACAGAAATACGGAATAACTGTAGACACATCAACAGGTAAAATTAAGATGTATTTTCTAAAGAATGGTGAAGTAATCGCTGTTAACTACGATGAGACATTACCAAAGAAGTTTCAGTCTAACCTAGACTGGGTAGAACATAAAAGAAGATGCTTTGACCTACCTTTCGAGGACATAATACAAAAATTTCAAACTAAGCCAGACTTGTCTAAGGGTTTTATAATAAAGAGTAGGGTCACCACTATACCTACATAAATAAATCTAATAAGAAAACTCAGAAAATTTTTATGTTTATAAATAAAATAAAAATATCTGAAATGTTTTTTCATGTTAAATTAATAATTATATTACTTAAGTTTTAAAAACTTAAAATAAAAAATTATTTCAATATTGGATAATTTTGACCGTCTCTAATATTACTAATCTTTTATCACTATATTCTTTCGGATGGGTCAAATTTATCTTTTCCATAGATTCCATATACCATGGAAAAATTTAAGTACTTATTTTAAATTAAAGGATCGAAGAAATATGGGAGTAATTGGTAGAACATCTAGACCTTATAGTAGTATATACGTACATAAGGAGACAATAGATAGACTCAATAGTTTGAAGGTAGGAACAGAATCTTACGAACATATTATAAATAGACTAATAGACATAGTTAAGCCTAGGAACGAAGATAGGGAATTAAGTATATTCCGAAAAGTTTTTGGCACTATAGTAGAAGACATTGGAGAAGAGGATGAAGACGGATGGGTTCATTATAAATTAAAAACTAATTTATCTGAGGAGGCTTTTGAAAGTTTAGAGGAGGAGACAGCAAAGGAGGGTTTGAAGGTGCTTTATGATACTAAAGAACATACAATACTTTTACATAGAGGTTAGTTGCATTAGTGGTATAGAAAAAATATAAATATATAAATTTAATATATATACGTGGAGCTATTTTTTTGTTTAGAAACAATCTGTTCAACTTTTAGGAGTGGTAATGATGAATGATGAGGATAAGTTGAGGATTTTAATAATATTCGTCTTGATATTATTAATAATATCCATAGCCCTTTTAGCTTCTATAAAACATAACGATTCAAATATGCCTACAGTGCCGTTATACTCGGTACCTCCTTTCTCCATTGCTGATAAACGTATAGGAATTAATTCATATATTGTTACATTCAACAATCCAGACAACGCCCTTATAAACATAAGTATTGCTAACTACACTACTGTCCATAACTTTGCAATCAACAACACTACTTCTATCAACTTAACCATATATGCAAACACAATAATACTTGCATATTGGGGCAATATTGAGATAGGATCACTTACACTATTTTATACCTCTTCAATCCCCACAATATCCGTAACTTCCAATTCAACTGAAAATTTCGTCGTCATAAAAGTTCCGCAGGTTAACGTTTTTACAGTTACAATTTCCCTCAAATCTACAATCATATTTTCCTCAATTCTCAGTCTTCAAACAACAGATATTATTTATCAAAGATATGATTTGCCTACATACATTAATATCACAACCCAGAACTTCACAGCAGCTTCATACGAAGTTTTACCGCCTTACATCCCTCAGTACTCCTACAAAATATCGGTAAACCCATCAATAAATCCAAACAATACTTTCTCGATCTCCTATTATGTTAATATGTCATCAAATCTAACGTTTTTTTCAGGAAATCTGTTCGTCTTTAATAAAATAATAAATGGTAGTGGAATCCTTTACATTTCTAGGAATTTGAATGTAACTGCAATTGTTTTATATCATGATAATGCTACTGTATTTATCACATTCCTACCACTGAGTCTTATACAACCTGAAATAAAAAATATCTACCATAACTCTACCATTTACCGCAATAATACACTTATTCACGTTGAAAAAGTAGTGAATTTTGAGTATGTTGCGTTGAGTTTTATTGTGGGTGTTATGATTACTTTTGCAGGTATGATGGTAATTAATAAAAGGAGGGCGAAAAATGAGTAAATTGAAAATATTGTTATTAGTAGTGATTTTACTATTATCTTCTATGCCTCTTCTAGCTAGTCAACCTGCGCAAGCCGCTCCTCCTAATATCATTTACCAAGCTCCAATAAAAATTACAAATTCCCAACCAATAGCTACCCCAAACCCATTCCAGCAGATGATTCAGTTAAGTGAATCGACTTATGAATCCTATATCCACTACAATCAATCATCAGCAAACTTTGAATTTTCCTATGCAAACAACACTATAATTCCCGCATGGATTGAATCGAATAATTCAGGAATTTTGACAATTTGGTTGAAAATATATTCAATTCCTGCTTCCTCATCTATAACAATCTACATTGATTTCGCTTCCCTGACAACTAATTTGCTGAGTTCCTCAGGAACAGCGGGAATAGGTGAAGCTCCACAGCTAAGCCCTACCTACGGGGAATATGATAACGGGGCAAATGTATTTAATTTCTATAGTAACTTTACAAATGGATTAGGAAATGATATTATAAACAATGGAGAAAGGGTAACGTTTGATGATAATGGAATAGACCTTACCACTGGCACAGGCGGGTCGAATGTTGCGTCAAGTTCGATGGCAAATCTTATAATAAATATAAACTATTATGGGCAAAATTATATTTTTCAAAGTGCTATTAATTTCTCTCAAAAAGATTCAGATATATATGATATGTTTGGTCTTTATTTGATGAATACTGCATCAAGTACAGCATGGCAACAAAACAATACAATTTTAGAATGTGCGCAACTTAGTTCAGCTGTTTATCAGAGCATGTATAATGGGGTTCAAAATCCACAAGGAACATATACGGGATATAGTGGAAGTGTAACCTGGTCAATGAATGAAACTTTTATTCTTGGCATGACTGTAGTAGGAAGCAACGTTACTGATACCTTCAATTATAATACTATAATTCCAGCAAAAGAAAATTATAATCCCCCTACTCAATATCCTGCTTTTGGTTCGTGGAGATTTTCAACCGTTCATTTTTATTGGGTTAGAATCCTTGCTTATCCGCCCAACGGCGTGATGCCTTCTGTTACGTTTGGGTCAACTATCATATCTGGTACTGGAAATCGTTCAGCATATGCAAACGCAACTCTATCTTATTATGCAGTCAAACAAACTACATCTTCAACTGTTACATTAAAATATTCAGCGACTGAAAATACAACCTATAGCACATGGAATGAAACAGACAATAATTTCTGGACTTTTAATTCAGCTGGGACAAAAGCGTGGGCAAATACTACAAATGCTTCGGGGTATTATGTTTATTCTGGAAGTAGAGTGTGGTTTAACGGTACTTTTCCTCTATCATATTATTTATATTCTAATAGTCTAGGTACCATGAATGATTATTCCATAGGGATTCTAATTGTCAATTTTACAATAGGAAGTGAGGTATATACTTGGAAACATATTTACAATTATTACAATTCGATTGGATCAGTATATTCCCCTTATTATGTATATTTTGATGCAAATATTACATCATCAGTTGGTGGGGAAATATCATCAATTACTTTTTATCAAACGTATTATGAAGAGACATGGGACACTTTTGAGCATGGTTTTCATACAATAAGTAGCACTTCAAATAGAATTATAGAAAGTTCGTCAGCTCCAACTCTCACTTCAATCTCTTTGGGTTGGACATACTCTGATACTATTTCGTCATCTTTCTCCTCATTGATAGTTAGCAATATCACTTCCTTTGCAATCTATTGGTCAGCACAATATCCGACTACTGTTACCTATAATTCAAACACTTATACAACTTCACCAATTACAGGCGTTATAAACGTTTATTCAATCTCATTTAAAGCAAACTCTGATTATAACGTACCGTCATATACCATTTCATACTATTTAGTCGAAAATTATACTTATTTCGCATCTTATATTTATGACACCTATGTATATAATTATTCAGTTTCATCACAAAATTCTCACCAAGGGCAATTCTGGAATTCTTCAGCTATATACTTCAATTACACTATTCCGTCAAATGCTTATTTATCTGATCCTGCAAGTTACAAAATACTAATTTCCAATTTAACAATCCCCACCCTAACAGCAAATTATGTAGATTTTTATTTGGGGCACGAGAATTTTACATATTATTCCTTAACTAAATATAAAAATACATACAATATTACAGCTTACATTAATGTTTCAACTGCAAGAAGCGTTCAGTTTAAATTTATAATGGCAATGTTAATCAACAAGTATCCATCAACTTCATACTATAAAATTCAATATTCGGGTCATGGATCTACTGAAACTTTAATTGTGAATGCGACTACACCATTCCATAATGAGATTATTCAGATAGCAGATATAAACTGGGGAGATGGGTCTCCTGAAACTTCATCTAATGTAGAAGTAGCATCGAATGGTTATTACAATTTCTCAATTACTCATCAATACAGTACGACAGGAAAGTTTACTATTACATTTCTCATAGTAGATGCAGTTGGATATTCATCGTCCTTATCTGTTTCTGAGAGTACTTCAATAATTTTAACATTAACGATTACTACAACACCTAACTCGGCACCAGTAAAAACGAATACATACATATATTTCAATTACACTCAGGTTAATCTAAATCTACAGAATGTTTGGCTTTATATTAATGGGATTTTAGCGCTCTCACAGAACGTCTCATCTAATACAAATTATCAGGGAAGTATCGCTTATGATGTACCATATTACCTGACGCAAACTGCTACCTTTACAGCTCTATGGGAATATAGTGGAGGTGGAATAAACGGAAGTGTGAATATAGAATATTCCGTTGCAAATTCAGTTCCTACAGTAGGAAGATGGGTAATATTGAATTATACTATAGTTGTTGGTAATACGAAAACGCAAGAAAGTATTCCTTACTTCTATACACAAACCATCCCCTATAATGCAACTTGGTCTTACTATGTATGGCAGATACTTCTACCGCAGAATTCAACAAATATATCAGTAAGAGGATCACCTTTTTGGATTCCTGAAACGATCAGTGTCCCAGCCGATTTCAATAAAACTACAGCTACCTACACCCTATTAATAAGTGCAAACATGTTTCAAGTTACTTGGCTAGCTCCAAACCCTGTAGGAAATGCGTTGATTGTGATTCAGTATTATCCTCAGTCCGCAATTTTCGGAGAATTTGGAGTTAACATTCCTTTTAACCAATTTAACACCTATCTCAATGGCAAGCAGATTTATAGTCCTACTCAACAGGTAATTTTAGGTCAAACAATCACAATAAACACTACTACAATTTACGGAACACTAATATCTTCATATCAAACAACTGTAGAGGAGTTAACTCAATTTGTTGAAATCCCACTTGATATTGTTCCTCTAACAATAGCTAATATGAACTCGAGTTATGTTATAGGGATGAGTGTTACTCAAAATGGGATAACCCAGGTAGGTCAGTATCTAATGCCTCTTGAATCTGTAACATATTACGTTCCAGCTGGAACATACGATTTCTCATTTACATACTTAAATTTCAATACCTATAACATAGTTAAATATCTCAACGTTACCATAACGATATCGCAAGTCGCTTACTTTTTAATAACGGGCGTGACCTTAACTAATATCAATGCTCATCTCTCTACGCTTCAGAATAATGTGACGAATTTAATAGAAAACATAAATATTTCTCTATCAAACTCAAATTCAAATATTAAAAATGAACTCATCAGTCTAACTCTTAATCTGACAAATGTCAATTCTACAATAAGCAAACAACTGATAAATGAAAATCTCACATTGTCCGAAATCAATACAAAAATAACAGATGATGTAAATACAATCATTGCAAATATCAACAATTTTAATTCTAGTATGCAGAATCAATTTATCAACGTCCTAACGAACATAAAGAACATGAATATGACAATGTTGGATCAATTTGTAAATATTTCAACAGAAATGAAAAACATGAATACTACCATATCATCGCAGTTTATTAAGGTTCTGACCGATATTGCAAACCTTAATTCTACTATTACAACTCAATTCCTTAATGTTCTTGCAAATATTAAAAATCTCAATAGTACGGTCGTTTCTCAATTCACAACAGTTCTAACAAATATAAAGAATCTCAATACTACTATTACAACTCAATTCCTTAACGTTCTAACCCATATAAAAAATCTCAATACTACTATGCTCAATCAATACATAAACATCACAACCTTCATCAAAAATCTCAATACTACTATGCTCAATCAATTCGCAAAGGTACTTACAAATATTGCGAACCTAAACTCAACTATAGTATCTCAATTCCTTAACGTCCTTACTAAGATCAAAAATCTTAATTCGACTATATTATCTCAATACATTAATATTACTACCGATATAAGCAATCTCAATAAGACTATAGGTAATCAATTCCTAAGAGTCCTGACAAACATTACAAACCTTAATTCTACAATTAAAACGCAGTTTAATAGCGTTATAACAGATATCACAAACCTTAATTCAACCATGACTACACAATTCCTTAACATTTTGACAAAAATAAAGAACATAAACTCGACTATACTCTCAGAATATAATAATATAACCACTTATATAAAAAATCTTAATTCAACTATGAAATCACAATTCACAACCGTTTTAACAAATATCCAGAATTTAAATTCTACCGTTGCTACTCAATTCCTTAACGTTTTGACAAAAATAAAAAATCTGAACGTGACAATGTTAGATCAGTTCGTGAATGTTACGACCGACATTAGAAATCTCAACACGTCGATAGGTAATCAATTTACTAAGGTTCTAACAGATATAACTAATCTCAACTCTACTATAACCTCCCAATTTTTGAATGTATTAACGAACATAAAGAACCTAAATACAACGATGCTTTCACAATTTACAACTGTTTTGACTAATATCAAAAACCTGAATTCTACAATTATAACCCAAATCACTAATGTACTCGCCAATATCGAAAATTTGAATTCTACAGTGA
>Ga0080003_1001658_pt1 | contig 11362 bp, 5 predicted proteins | sample JossMetagenome_FD_69206 | JGI IMG/M metagenome (GOLD analysis project Ga0080003, IMG submission 69206) | Hot spring microbial communities from Joseph's Coat, Yellowstone National Park, USA - JC2_E (SPADES assembly) (version 2) | ecosystem: Environmental > Aquatic > Thermal springs > Hot (42-90C)... | reverse complement strand
GTCACCCAGGAAAAGAAATTAAAATACAAAACCCTCTTCTTAACCCACACGGTTCAGATGAAACAAATTGTACGCCAAGAAGGTTTTCCATTCTTAGGCGGCTTCTTAACCTACACGGTTCAGATGAAACATTTAGTGTATTCAAGCTTTTACGACGCTTATCTAAAACTTCTTAACCCACACGGTTCAGATGAAACAAAATCGACGACGAAGGTCGTTTTTTCTCATTCAAACTTCTTAACCCACACGGTTCAGATGAAACAACTCAATTAGATATGAAAAACTAAATATAAGGGATCTTCTTAACCCACACGGTTCAGATGAAACAAAAAAACATTTCAATCAATAAGCTCTCGGAAGAGATCTTCTTAACCCACACGGTTCAGATGAAACTCATTTTGTTTCTTTGCTTTTCTTTTTAGGGGCTTGACTTCTTAACCCACACGGTTCAGATGAAACCCATAAACTTGTCCAAAAAGGGAAAGTTAATTTCCCAGCTTCTTAACCCACACGGTTCAGATGAAACATTTTTATAAGTCATCACATATGTTGCCTTTTTTTCCTTCTTAACCCACACGGTTCAGATGAAACTTGAAATAGAAAGAAAAATAAAACAATCTTTAGTGTCTTCTTAACCCACACGGTTCAGATGAAACAACTTCGTAATCTAAAAGATGTTGCTTACGTCGAAATCTTCTTAACCCACACGGTTCAGATGAAACTGAGGGAAGAATGGCAAAGAGCTAGTGCATAAGTGCCTTCTTAACCCACACGGTTCAGATGAAACCAAGAGTATGACTAAACAACAACGTCTTGAACTATTCTTCTTAACCCACACGGTTCAGATGAAACTTTATCAATATGATCCTAGATTCTTTATCCGATGTGACTTCTTAACCCACACGGTTCAGATGAAACCATCCAATATGGCTTCCAAACTATCATAATCCATCTCTTCTTAACCCACACGGTTCAGATGAAACATTCTTTTTTGATCCAAATAAAGATGAGTTAGAGCACTTCTTAACCCACACGGTTCAGATGAAACGCGTGTGCCCTCACTTTTTCGTCACCACCTCCCCCAGCTTCTTAACCCACACGGTTCAGATGAAACCAGAGGAAGAAGTAGAAAAACACTTTATTATGATAAACTTCTTAACCCACACGGTTCAGATGAAACTTAAAGCCATAAGTGAGTTTGCTGTAGCCATGCCAAGATCTTCTTAACCCACACGGTTCAGATGAAACAAAAGACTTGCTTTCTACACAATTTACGTCTGCTATCTTCTTAACCCACACGGTTCAGATGAAACCAGAAATCACTACTCCTAATATTATATAGTGTATCAATGGTTTTGTCAAGGGGGTACCCCTTGCAAATGAAGGTAATTTTCCGAAAATGCCAGATTCTGCAAAGTTTAGTGTACCACTATCAAGTTTAAATCATTGTCTAACAAGCTTCTGACAAATTCGCCGTAATTACGGTTTTACGGTTTTATGTAATTACGGTTTTACGGCAAAATTAATTACTTGTCAGACAATAAGTTGGAAGGCTAATAAAACTTATTTTTGTATAAACAATCCACTAAAACCCCTAACTAAAAAAGTTAAAAATGCCGTGGGGTTCAACACAAGCATACCAATACTCTCTACACATATTCAGCTATTGAAGTACGACCAGCTCTTAAGAAAAACTTAAGAAGCTCAATAAGCCCTAATGGCTATATACAGTATAGCATATTTTAATTCGAAGATGTATAAGTTGCGTGAGCACGTTTTATATGCCTGTCTTTTTAACAGAGACATGTTGTCATACAAAAATTTATATGTTTAAGACATAGCAAACTTGCATACTTGATTGAAGTAGGTGGGTTTTTATCTTACAAAATCTCTTCAATCTTACCAGCCAGTATAACCTTTTTAAATATCTCATCTAAAATCTGTATATCATTTGTGTTTTCTATCTTCTCTTCAAGTTCTTTTGGTAGTAATCCAAACTTGATAAGGACAGCGCTCTTGATGTCATCTTTTTTAGCCTTAATTAATCCTTTTTGTAATCCTTCTTGCAATCCTTTTTGCAATCCTTCTTGCAATCCTTTTTCCAAGCCTTTTTGCAATCCTTCCATCATCCACTTTTCTGTTAGTGTCATAACCTTCTCATCACCTCCTGTTAGTTCTTTTAAAATACTCTCAACCTCTTCAGGGTTATTTTTCACAGATACAATATAATCAAGTACTATGAATATGCAATGAGATTTTTCTATATAATCATGGCTTTTTATGTAATCTGCTATAAGCTCAAATAATCTTATAAAGCTTTCTATGCTATCAAATATATGCTTCATTGTAAGCATAGCCCATAGCATACAAAGATCTTGATGTGTTTCACTTATAATATCTTCATCTGACACTTTGTTTAGATTTATGAGTATATAATTTAGCTTGGATGTGTATTTTTCTAATTTGGTATTTTGAACAACTGGTAAAGATGTAGGTATGTTCCACTCACCTTTTCCATGATAAAAAACGATATTGATAATAGGAGGGTAATATTCTTTTTCTTTTATAGCTTCTTCCCAGATAGCGGCGTTGTAGTATAGAAGCTGAATAGGTATCTCTTTGTCAAGATAAGATTTATGTTCAAGTACGATCCTTATATAAGCATCTTGGTCTTCTACCTTGCAGCTAAAAAGTAAATCAAGCATGAATTTCTGAGATTTGGCGGAAAATATCTCAGTATTAACAGGTGTTATAGAGTGTATCTCTTGCCCTATGTCTTTTGCAAAGATATCAATAAGCAATTTTACTCTCTTAGGGTCAGAAAATATCTGCTTAAAAAATGAATCATGTGGTTGTATATCCATAAATCTATTTTACTACAAATTAAAAGTATTTAAAGGATACGTTTTCTTTTTCTTAACCCACACGGTTCAGATGAAACATTTTACTGCTGATGTGTATAAACTTGTAGAATCTTGCTTCTTAACCCACACGGTTCAGATGAAACTTCATCGATTGGCTATTTTTAGGTCCAGAAGCAACACTTCTTAACCCACACGGTTCAGATGAAACTTTTAGTTGATAAGTTGCTTAAAACTTATAGGAACTCTTCTTAACCCACACGGTTCAGATGAAACAGCCGAAATGGGTACTATTATTCAAGCAGATAAAGATCTTCTTAACCCACACGGTTCAGATGAAACCTTATTCATTCTTTCATGATTTAGCATGTTTGCGTACTTCTTAACCCACACGGTTCAGATGAAACTCTTTTCAAAACAACTAAATATTCCTTATCCATTCTTCTTCTTAACCCACACGGTTCAGATGAAACCAAAAGATAAAGCTATCAAGGTTAGTTCCATTCCTACTTCTTAACCCACACGGTTCAGATGAAACTTTGATGATTTTGAATCACTGTGATTTCTGATTTTTCTTCTTAACCCACACGGTTCAGATGAAACTCACGCTAGTACATCAGAGTTCATATCTCTACTAACCTTCTTAACCCACACGGTTCAGATGAAACTTATTGGAAGAAGAAGAATTCAAAGCAATAATGAAAGCTTCTTAACCCACACGGTTCAGATGAAACCTATGTCCGCCTATCTGATCTAACTTTTGATTTAACTTCTTAACCCACACGGTTCAGATGAAACCAGAAATCACTACTCCTAACATTATATAGTGTATCAATGGTTTTGTCAAAGGGGTACCCCTCGCAAATGAAGTAATTTTCCGAAAATGCCAGATCCTGCAAAGTTTAGTGTATCATTATCAAGTTTAAATCATTGTCTAACAAGCCTTTGACAAATTCGCCGTAATTACGGGTTTACGGTTTTATGTAATTACGGTTTTACGGCAACATTAATTGCCAGGCTAATAAAACCCCTAACCAAAAAAGTTAAAATGCCGTGGGGTTAAACACAAGCATACAAATACTCTCTACACATATTCAGCTATTGAAGTACGACCAGCTCTTAAGAAAAACTTAAGAAGCTCAATAAGCCCCAATGTAGATAGTATAACATATTTTAATTCGAAGGTGTATAAGTTGAGTGAGCACCTATAAAGACAAGTCTGCCACGACCTACAAGTATGCCACGGTCTGGTACCTATGCTTCCCTTCATGGCACCCACCACACTTGCCTCCTCTTAAAATTTTAAGGAATATTTTAACAAGGTAAGTGTTCACAGTCTATCTGAACTTATACAAATGTTAAGCTTTGGTTATTCAGTGATAAAATTACATAATATATATGATGTTTACCATATAATATAGTAAGATGTTAATTATATTAATATAAGATGCAAGAGGCGAAAGATAAGTCTTTGGAGCTTGATAAGGTTTTTATAAATAGCATGAGGAAGATGATTCAAGAGAAATTAAACGAGCTTAAATATAAGGATCTTGATGAGGATGCCATAAGGGCAATAGACCATATAGAAAGGGTAGCAAGGTATACAGCAAAACTTGAGGAGTTGGAGAAAAAGACAAAAAATAGCACATTTAACGGATATTTTACCAACGCTGAGATGGTTATAATGAATATTGTGGAAAATGTATTGAAAGATATAGAAAAAATGGATAAACTTGATAGTATACATCTAAACTATCTAAAACTTTCCATATATGAAAGATTAAACGAAATAGCAGCTATAATAGAAAAATATTTGGATTGACGTTAGTGTGACCTTAGGCATTTCTCTGTGCTATAGGTTGCTATAATGTAAAAAAAGAATTAAAGTTTTCTAGTACTTCTCTATAAGCTCTTTTACTTTATCTATAGACATGCCTTCTCTTACTATTTTTATGGTGTTTTGTTCTATTTCTACTATTGTTGAAGGTGGGCTTTCTATAAAACCCCCATCTATGTATAAAGGTATTTCATCTTTGAAATAGCTTATAGCCTCTTCTATGGATTTTGCAGGAGGTTCTCCTTCTTTGTTGCAAGAAGGTGCTAAAAGGGGTTTTTTAAGTTTATCTAAAAGCTCTTTTATAAAACCCTTTTGCGGTATTCTAAAACCTAAGCTTTTGTCTTGGGCTTTTATTATGATACTAACACCTTCTAACTTGGATAACTCAAAAACTTTATCGTTTGGTTTAAATCCATACGTTTTTAAAAAATCTATATCTGGTAAAAGCCTAAGAAACGGTTTTTTTGAGGGCCTTCTTATTTTGTAAAGAAGCTCTTGAGCTTCTTCGTTGTCTATTGCTAGTACTCCATAGATAGTATCTGTGGGAGAGCATATGGGCATATTTTTGTTTAGTATATATATAGCGCTATCTATAACGCCTTCTTCGTTTATTTTTTTAACATCAAAAGCCATGAAGAGATACTAAAAAGTTTTTTTAGCTTTTTCAATGATAAAAGATAGTTTTAGTTTTGTGATTTTGTTTAGTACATTTTTTTTCAATAGAGTTATAATATTTGTCTACAATGTTTGGAGGTAAGCTAATGCAAGAAAAAGACTCTTGCGGTGTCGGTTTTATTTGCGATGTAAACGGTAAAAAATCCAATAAGATTGTAAAATATGGTATTGAAGCTGTCAAGAATCTAACTCATAGAGGAGCAGTTGGTGCTGATGGTAAAACCGGAGACGGTGCTGGCATACTAATACAAATACCTCATAAATTTTTTCAAAAAGAGATAGATAGGCTTGGTTTTGAGATATCTTCTGTAGAAAACCTTGGAGTAGGTGTTTTATTTTTGAAAAACAACGATACATCAAAAGTAGAAGACATAGCCAAAAAAATGGGCTTTAAACTGATAGGTTTTAGAGATGTACCCATAGATAAATCTGCCCTTGGTAAAAGTGCCCTTGAGACGATGCCTGTTATAAAACAAATGCTTCTTGATTTGGAAGGCATAGAACACAAAGAGCTTGCTTTGTATTTTCTTCGTAAAAGCCTAAAAAAAGAGCTTAAAATATACATACCTTCTTTGTCTTCTAAGACGATAGTTTATAAAGGCATGTTTGTGGCTTATCAGATAGATCATTTTTACAAAGATTTAGAAGATGAAGATATAGAATCTTCCATATGCCTATTTCATCAAAGGTATTCTACAAACACTTTTCCAAACTGGAATCTGGCGCAACCTTTTAGATATTTAGCCCACAATGGTGAGATAAACACCATAAACGGCAATAGAAACTGGATGATGGCTATTCAATCTGAGCTTTACCATAAGCTTTTAGAAGACAACATAAAACTTATAAAACCTATAGTAGAGTATGATGAAAGCGATTCTGCTTCTTTGGATAAAGTTTTTGAGCTTTTAGTATTAACAGAGTACCCAGTAGAACATGCTATAAATATGCTAATACCACCTGCTTGGGAAAACGACGATACACTAAAAGACGATATAAGGGCATTTTTTGAATACAAATCCTTACTTATGAAACCTTGGGATGGACCAGCTGCCATCGTATTTACCGATGGTGTAAAAGTGGGTGCTCACTTAGATAGAAACGGGCTAAGACCTTCAAGATACATAATCACAAAAGACAACATAGTAATACTTGGTTCTGAAGTGGGTATGGTAAATATAGACCCTTCTGATATAAAAGAAAGCTCAAGACTTTCTCCAGGTGATACTATCCTTATAGATACTTCCACTAAAAGCCTAAAAACCACCCAAGAAATACTAGAAGATATATCAAAGAAAAACCCTTATAAAAAATGGATAGAAGAAAATCTTCTAAGGCTTGAGGATATTATAAAAGATAGAACGTTAGAAGATGAGCATGTAGACAAAGATACGCTTACACGCTTACAGGCTTATTTTGGCTATACAACAGAAGAGCTTAAAAATCAAATAGACTATATGGCAAAAGAAGGTAAGGAATATACATTTTCAATGGGAGATGATACTCCCCTTCCTCCTTTAAACGAAAAGCCAGTACTCCTATTTAGATACTTTAAACAAAGATTTGCTCAAGTTACAAACCCTCCTATAGATTCTATAAGAGAACGCTTTGTTATGAGCTTGAAAATGAACCTAGGACATAAGAGAAACTTTCTTGTAGAAACTCCTGAACATGCTAAAAGATTTCAAATAGATTCTCCGGTGCTTTTGCCATATCACATAAAAGCTATAGAAAATCAGAAGAATTTTAAAGTAAAACGTATATCCTTATGCTATCCAAAGCATAGAAGCGATAACATACAGGCCCTTCAGGATTTAAAAGGTTTTGAAAGGGTTTCAGATATATTGATGGACGCTGTTTATGAAGGTATACCTATTGTAGATTTGAAGATAGGCTTAGAAGTGCTTACTCATTTAGTAGAGCAAGCTGTAAAAGAAGGTGCAGATATAATAATTCTTTCCGATAAAGGTGTTGATGAAAAGAACGTAGCTATACCAAGCCTTTTGGGGGTTAGCGCCTCCGTAAGACATCTTGCTAAGCTTGGCTTATCGCAAAAGGTAAGCTTTATCGTAGAAACTGGTGAAGTAAGAGATACACATTCTCTTGCATGTCTTATAGGATACGGAGCATCTGCGGTTTATCCATATCTTCTTTATGAAACCTTATATCACACTTATCCTGAAAACTACGAGCGGGTGTTGAAAAATTATAAAAAAGCCCTTGAAGATGGTATTCTCAAGATAATGGCTAAGATGGGTATAGCTACTTTAAACTCTTATCAAGGGGCTGAGATATTTGACTCCGTATGTCTTAACAAAGATTTTGTGGATGAATATTTTACTGGCACCCCCGTTACGTTAGAAGCGGATGGCATAGAGCAAATAGAAGAATCTATTATAAAAAGACATGATTTTGCTTTTAATAGCGAAAAACCAACCCTTGATTATGGGGGTGATTTGAAGTTTAGAAAAGGCGGTGTTTACCACGCTTGGTCTCCTCATGTGGTAAGAGCTCTTCATAAGTATTTGGAAACCCTTGATTATAAAGATTATCTTGAATTTTCTAGGATCGCCAACGAAGAGCATCCAACGTTTATACATCATCTTTTGGATTATAAAAAAGCTAAAAGCCCAATACCTATAGAAGAGGTAGAACCCGAAGAAGAGATACTAAAGCGTTTTGTTACAGGTGCTATGTCTTTGGGAGCGCTTTCTCCAGAAGCTCATGAAGTACTTGCAATGGCTACCAATATGCTTGGTATGAAATCAAACAGCGGTGAAGGCGGAGAAGACCCAGAAAGGTATTTTACCGAGAAAAACAGCGCTATAAAACAAGTGGCTTCTGGTAGGTTTGGCGTGACACCTACTTATCTTGCTTCTGCCACCGATATAGAGATAAAAATAGCACAAGGGGCAAAACCCGGTGAAGGTGGTCAACTTCCTGGTAAAAAGGTAACTCCCTACATAGCTAAGATAAGATATGCCCAAGAAGGGATAACCCTCATATCACCACCACCTCATCACGATATATACTCTATAGAGGATTTGGCACAGCTTATAAACGATCTTAAAAAAGCAAATCCAAAGGCTCGTATATCTGTGAAGCTTGTTAGTGAATCTGGCATTGGCACCATTGCCTCTGGTGTTGCAAAAGCTTATGCTGATATCGTACAAGTGAGTGGTACCGAAGGAGGTACTGGAGCATCTCCTCTTAGCTCTATAAAAAATGCTGGTAACTATTGGGAAATAGGTCTTTACGATACCGTAAAAACCCTTATGGAAAACGGTTTAAGGGATAGGGTTAGCGTAAGGGTAGATGGTGGTTTTAGAACTGGTAAGGATGTGATAATAGGTGCTATTTTAGGTGCAGAAGAGTTTGGTTTTGGTACCGCTGCCATGATAGCAGAAGGCTGTGTGATGGCCCGTCAATGCCACTTAAACACATGCCCTACAGGTGTGGCTACCCAAGATGCAAAGCTAAGAGCTAAGTTTAGTGGCACCAAAGAAGGAGTGGCTGCTTATTTTAAGGCTTTGGCTAAGGAAGTAAGAGAGATACTCTCATCTATGGGATATAGAAGTCTAAACGATATAATAGGTCGTCTTGAGCTTTTAGAACCAAAACCATCTAGACTAAAGCTTGATGTATTCACAAAAGGTTATCCAAAAGATGCTCCAAGGTTTAGAACCTTTGAAAGAAACGACAACCCTGAAAAAACTTTAAACGATTTTATAGCCGAAGAATTAGAAGAGTTTATTAAAAGCCAAACACCCGTTGAAAGGCATTACAAAATCAAAAACATAGATAGAAGTGTGGGGGCTACCATAAGTTATTATACGGCTATTTATCATAAAGATAAGGGCTTGCCATCAAACACGTTGAACCTTTATTTTGAAGGTGTTGCAGGCCAAAGTTTTGGAGCTTTTAACCACAAAGGTATAAACTTATTTTTAAAAGGTATGGCAAACGATTATGTAGGAAAGGGAATGCACGGGGGTATTATATCTGTAAGGCCGTTTTATTATGCTGATAAACCTTTTGTTTTGGCTGGAAACACTATACTATATGGTGCCACCGGTGGTGAGCTTTACATAGCTGGGTCTGTGGGTGAACGTTTTGCCGTTAGAAACAGTGGTGCAAAAGCGGTGGTAGAAGGAGTGGGTCATCATGCACTTGAGTATATGACAGGCGGTGTTGTTGTAAATATAGGGAATTTTGGCTACAACGTAGGTGCTGGTATGACTGGTGGTATAGCCTATTTCTACGACAAAGAAGGGGTTTTGGAAAAGCATATAAACACATCTTACGTACTGGTGCAAGATATAACCGAAGAAGATATAGAGCTTATAAGGTCTATGCTTGAATCCCATGTAAAATATACAGATAGCCCTAAAGCTAAAGAGATGTTAGAAAATGGGTTTGAGGCTTTTAAAAAGATTATGCCGATAGAGCTTTGTGTAAGATCTGAGAGTTCAGACGAATGTGTCCAGAAGGTATAAACCTAAATCAAAAGCTTGAAAATAAAATAGGTTTAAACCTATTTTTGGTACTAAGTCAAAATGTTGAGCTTCTACAAGATACTGCAACAGATTTAGAGCAAGAGCTTAAAGTAGAAGAGAAGCTAAATCCTTTTTTAAAACTAAAAGCCCTAAAACCACCTAAAAAGTTTTTTATAAACAAAGAAGACTACACCCAAAATATAGCTTACTCTTACTCTTACAAGGAGCATCTTATAAAGGCTATAAATGAAGAGCTAGAGGATATAGAAAAAGAGATAGCCAAAGAAATAGTATATTCTCTAGATAGCAGTGGTTTTATATCTCTTGAGACGTTAGAGGATATAAAAAATCATTTTGGCGTAGATTGGGATGTCGTAGATGATGCCAGGGCTTTTGTGATGGAGATAGAGCCCATAGGGCACGGTTCTTTAAATCCTTTTGAGTACATGGAACTTCAGATAAGGACTTATTACAAAGACAAGAAAGAGTATATAAAATATTTAAAAGATTTAGAAGAAAGAAAAAAAATACCTAAAGAGGCTATGGAGTTTTTCTCAAGCCTCAAAAAAACACCCATTCAGATAGATAAAACAAACCTTTTACCCTCTAAAGTGGATATCGTAATAGAGATAGATCAAGGGGAGATTTTATACGATATATTTGATAACTATGTAGAGATTTCTCAAGAAAATATAGAAGAGAGCTTAGAGGACAAAGAGCTCGAAAGATATTTAAAACAAAGGGCTAGAAGGTTTGTAGAAGCCATAAACTTAAGAAGGAAGTTTCTAAAAGAGTTTACAAAGATTGTTATAGAAAGACAACAGGACTTCTTTTTAAAAGATAAGCCTCTTAAAAGCTTGATGCTAAAAGATGTGGCAAATGAGTTTGGCATTTCTATATCCACTGTTTCAAGGCTTGTAAATTCAAAGTATGTAAAAACGCCAAAAGGGGTATTTAAGCTAAGATCTTTTTTTGTAAGAGAGAGTGTATCCTCAAAAAGTCAAGAGGAGATATTAAACATGATAAAAAAACTCATTCAAAACGAAGAAACTGTATACACCGATAAAGATATAGAAGAGATCTTAAGAAATTACGGTATAAATATATCAAGGCGCACGGTGGCAAAGTATAGGGCAAAACTTGGTATTGGAAGTTCGAGGAAAAGATGAAAGATATTTTGGAAAAGTTTTATGGGCTTTTAAAAGAAAAACATATAAATAGCTTTTTAGTAACCTACAAGCCAAACGTTTTATATCTATCTAAGTTTAAATCTTCAAACGCTTATGTGCTTTGTTTGGAAGGCGAATTTTTCTTTTTTACAGACTCAAGGTATATAGAAGGGGCAAAAGAAAAGATAAAACATATGGAAGTTATAAATATAGAGGGAAATTTTTTAGAGTTTATCTCAAAGTTTTTAAAAACCAAAAACATAGATTCTATACACATAGATAAAACAGTTTCTTACTCTTTTTACGAAGAGCTTTCAAAATATA
>Ga0080003_1001657_pt1 | contig 11365 bp, 12 predicted proteins | sample JossMetagenome_FD_69206 | JGI IMG/M metagenome (GOLD analysis project Ga0080003, IMG submission 69206) | Hot spring microbial communities from Joseph's Coat, Yellowstone National Park, USA - JC2_E (SPADES assembly) (version 2) | ecosystem: Environmental > Aquatic > Thermal springs > Hot (42-90C)... | reverse complement strand
GACGCTCATGGCTCTTCCTCCAGAAGGGCCTCGCGGAGGGCGATCTGCCCCCTGAGGCGGGCGATGCCGATGAAGAGCAGGCTAAAGGCGGCGAGATTGACCATCAGGGCGAGGAGCATCGGCGGGGCGATCGTGACGCGGCCGGTCATCAGGTTGATCGATTGGATCTGATGGAGACTCCGCCACCAGACCACCGACATATAGCTGATGGGGACGTTGATCGAGCCTAAGATGCCCACGCCGGCTGCCGCTTTGGCCCTCAGTTCGGGATCCTCGATCGCCGCCCGCAGGACGAAGTAGCCCACGTAGACGACGAAGAGGATCGCGGTGGTCGTCAGCCTAGGGTCCCAGGTCCAGTAGACCCCCCAGGTGGGTCGTCCCCAGAGGGAGCCGGTGAAAATCGCAAGCCCCAAAAAGATCAGGCCGAGCTCCGCGCTCACCGCCGCCATCCGATCGTAGTGCTCCTTCCTGCGGATCACGTAGGCCACCGAGTAATAGAGGCAGCCGAAGAAGGCCAGATACCCTACCCACGCGGTAGGAACGTGGATGTACATGATCCGCACCAGCCAGCCCTGATTGGCATCAGGCGGGGCGCTGAGGGCGAAATAGAATCCTGCCAGAAGGGTGAGGAAACCAGCCCCTAACCACAGCCGAACCCAGGGATCCGATCGCTTGAGTGTCGTTGCTCGTTCCATGATCAACCTCCCTCTAGAATGCCGGGAAACAAAAGTGCGCAGACCGTCACATAGATCACATCAAAACTTCCCAATAAGCGCCACCAAGCTCCCACCTCGCTCCAGTCTCCTTGGGCCAGACCGGCTGTGGCCCGCACCGCGGCGAGGACCACGGGGACCACCAAAGGGAAAAGGAGGAGGGGAAGCAGGACTTCCCTTCCGCGCAAGCGCACGAGCAAGCCCGCGTAGAACGTGGAGATCGAAGCATAACCTAAAGAGCCGAGGACCAGCGTTAATATGATTCCCGGCCAAGCTGCGAGAGGCAAGTAGAAAAGTCCCGCCGTCAGGACTAAAAGCACCAAGCCCACGCTGACTTGCAGGCTGAACTGAAAGAGGAGCTTGCCGAAATAGATCCACTCCCGCTCTCCTGGGAGCAAGAGGAGCTGCTCGAGGGTGCCGTCTTCCACCTCCAGGCCAAAAGCGCGGTTGGCGAGCAGGCTGCCAGCCAGCGCCAGGGCCACCCAGAGGACCCCAGGGGCGGCCTGGGCGAGCTGGCGGGGGGCCGGGCCGAGGGCGAGACCCAGGATGAGGAGGACCGTGGCGAGGAAGAAGACCGCAGCCAGCAGGCCGCTCCGCCCCCTCAGCTCGAGGACCAGATCCCGCCAAGCCAGCCAGAAACTGCGGGCCAGGAGCCTGGGCTTGGGGGCCTGCCCGATCATCGCCGGCGCTCCAGGGTCAAACAGGCTTCGGCTCGACCCCACCAACGGGGATCGTGGGTGGCCAGGACCACCCCGCCACCGCTTTGGGTCTGCTCGTGGAGGAGGACCTCGATGAGCTCCTGCCCCTGGGCGTCGAGGGCAGCTTCCGGCTCGTCGAGGAGGAGGATGGCTGGGCGAAAGAGTAGGAGCTGGGCGAGGCCGAGGCGCTTTTTCATCCCGCTGGAGTACTCGAAGACCCGCTTGCCAAGGGGGAGTCCCACCCGAGCCAACAGCTCGGGGATCTCCCGCCTCCGCTGCTCTAGGCCGCTCAGCCGAAGCTGGAAGAGAAGGTTCTCTTCCCCGGTGAAGTGGCGGTAAAAAGCCGGAGGGCTACTCAAAAGGCCGACCTGCCCTCGCCGGAGGACGCTGCCCCGGGTGGGTCTCAGGAGTCCGGCCAGGACGTAGAGCAAGGTGGTCTTCCCAGAGCCGTTGGGCCCCACTAGGGCCACGATGCCCCCCGGCTTGAGGGAGAGCTCGATCCGCCGGAGGACCCACTCGCGGCCGTAACGCTTGCTGACCTGGCGCGCCTCGAGGAGTGCTTCCATTCAAATGTGTTGTTGAAGCCACGTGGGGGTGAGGCTCTGGAAGAAGTTGTTGAGCAAGGTGAAGCGGTCGCTCAAGAGGAGGAGGCCAACCACGAGCATGAGGACCCCCGCCGCCCGCTCCAAGATCACGGTGTAGCGGTTGGCCCTCCGCACCCAGGCAACTGCCCGATCCGCGAAGAAGGCCAAGACCAAGAAAGGAACCGCCAGGCCCAGAGTATAGGCGAGCAAAAGCCCGATCCCGCTTCCCGAGACCGCGGTGAGGGTGAGGATGCTGCCCAAGACGGGCCCAATGCAGGGGGTCCAGCCGACCGAGAAGGCCATTCCAAGAAGGAATGCCCCCCAAGGCTGGGAGGTCTCGCCCTGATAGGTCCAGCGGACCTCCCGGCTAAGCCAGGGAAGGCGGAGGCCCAGCAGATAGAGGCCGAAGATCACCACGACCGCCCCGCCGATCCGGGTGAGCAGGGTTTTGTTGGTGGCGAGGAGATGCCCTAAGAGGGTGAAGGGTAAGCCCAAAAGGGTGAAGATGAGCCCAAAGCCCAGGATGAAGAAGAGCGCATTCCGCAGAGGGCGACCCCGCTCGCCGCCCAGATAGAGGAGGTACGTGGGCACCAGGGGAAGGACACACGGCGAGAGAAACGAGAAGAGCCCCCCGGAAAAGGCGACTAAAAAGCTCAGGTTCACGGTATTTATCCTAGCATCCCCCACTGGAGGAATGTCCCCCTGCCGAGGGTTTTGGCGCTTTTGGGATCCAGCAGGGCACCCCCGCTTGGGCTGGGATGGGCTGCGGGTCACATAGAATGGGGGCATGCTCCGACTGGAGGGGCTGAAAAAAACCTTTCCAGGCTTTCGCCTGGAGCTGTCTTTGGAGGTTCAAGAGGGGGAGATCTTGGCCCTTTTGGGACCTTCGGGGAGCGGGAAGAGCACCATCCTTCGGCTCATCGCGGGCCTCGAGACCCCTGAGCGAGGGCGGATCTGGCTCGATGACCGAGAGCTCACCCCGCTGCCTCCCGAGCGCCGGGGAGTGGGGCTCGTCTTTCAGGACTATGCCCTCTTTCCCCATCTGAGCGTCTTCGAGAACGTCGCCTTTGGTCTGCGGGAGCAGCACCTGAGCCCGGTAGAAGTGCGCCGCCGGGTGGAGGAGCTCCTCGAGCGGACTGAGCTCAGCGCTCAGGCCAAGAAGCGGCCCCACCAGCTCTCGGGAGGGGAGCAGCAGCGGGTGGCCCTCTGCCGGGCTTTGGCGCCCAGGCCGAGGGTCCTCCTCCTCGATGAGCCGCTTGGGGCCTTAGATCGTAACCTAAGGGAAGAGCTCTTGCCCTGGCTGCGCCAGCTCTTGCGCGAGAGCAAGACGACCGCGGTGGTGGTCACTCACGATCAGCTGGAGGCGTTTGTCCTAGCTCAGCGGATCGCCCTCCTCCGCGCAGGGCGGCTCATTCAGATCGATACCGCTGAGGCGATCTTCCGCCGCCCGCGCACCCCCTGGGTGGCCCGCTTCCTCGGCCAACGCAACCTCCTCGATCCGGCCGCCAGCGCCGCTTTGGGCCTTCCGGCCCGTCCCCATCTGCTTCCCCCCGAGGCCCTCCGCTTAGGAGGGGCTCTGCGCGCTCGGGTTGAAGAGCGCCTCTTTCTGGGACCTCGGGTGGGCCTCTGGCTTTCTTGGCGAGACCTCCGCTGGTATTGGGAAGGGGAAGATCCTGGGGTTGTGGAAGGAGAAGAGCTCGCGGTGGACCTCCAGCTTCAAGCCGCTTGGCCCCTCGAAGAGGAGGTCATGGTGTGAGCCGCTTTGCGATCTTCCTGAGCGGGGAGTTCTCCTGGACACCGAGGCTCAAGGCGAAGCTGGCAGGCTACCGTCTGATTGCAGCGGATGGAGGAATCCGCCACCTCGAAGGGCTGAAGCCTGAACTCTGGGTTGGCGACTTTGATTCTTCCAACCCTGAAGCCTTTCCTGAGGTTCCTCGAGCGGTCTACCGGCACGAGGAGAAAGACGCTACCGATGGGGAGCTCGCCATACGGGCCGCCTTGGCCCGCGGAGCCGAGGAGCTCGCTCTGCTTGGGGCGTTAGGTGGCCGTTCAGACCACGCCCTCGCCCATCTGAGCCTAGCCCTTGAGCTCGCTCGGCAGGGCCTTCGGGTCTGGCTCTCGCGGGGTTGGGAAGAGGCCTATCCTTTGGTGCCGGGGGAGTTCTCGCTTGCCCTTGAAGCCGGCACCCTCTTCAGCCTGATCCCCTGGACTCTTCTGAGCGGCCTAAGCCTCCGTGGCGGCCGCTGGTCCCTCGAGGAAGCCGAGCTGCCTTGGGGGAGCCGAGGGGTCTCCAATGAGGCGCAGGGCCCTCTCCAGATCCACCTTCGCCAGGGGCAAGGGATCCTCTGGGTTTATCCTGAGTCCCGCTAGGGCCCGAAGCTTGCCTCGCCGCCTCGGCGAGCGAATAATGGGCTTCGCTGTGCGCGAGGTCCTATGAAAATTCTCATCACCGGCGGTGCTGGGTATATCGGGAGTACGGTAGCGAGCCTCCTCATCGACCACGGGCACGTCCCGATCCTGCTCGATTCGCTGGTTACGGGCCGTCGGGAGTTCACCGAGGGACGGATCTTCTATCAGGCCGACATCGCCGACCGCGAGGCTCTCGAGCGGATCGTCTCAGATCATCCTGATCTCTACGCGACGATCCACTGCGCTGCCCGCATCGTGGTGCCCGAATCAGTCGCTCAGCCTGAGCTTTACTACAGGGAAAATGTTTGCAAGTCGCTCGCACTCTTCCGCCACCTCGTCGAGCTCGGCTACCCCCGGGTCGTCTTCAGCTCCTCGGCATCGATCTATGGGGAGAGCGAAGGGGGTCAGGTTCGGGAGGATTCCCCCATCTTCCCCCGCTCGCCGTATTCCCGGACCAAGCAGATCATGGAGATGGTCCTCGAGGATATGAGCCGAGCGACGCCGCTTAGGGGGATCGCCCTGCGCTATTTCAACCCCATCGGGGCTGACCCCCTCTACCGGACTGGGAATCCAGCCAAGGAGCCCAGCCACGTTCTGGGCCGCTTGGTCGAGGTCGCGTTGGGACGGCTGCCCGAGTTCCAGATCACCGGAGTTAACTGGCCCACGCGTGATGGAAGTGGGATCCGCGACTACATCCATGTCTGGGACCTGGCCATGGCCCATCTGAAGGCCGTCGAGCGCTTCGACGAGACCCTCGAACGGACCCAGAGCACCTATTTGCCGATCAACTTGGGCACAGGCCGCGGGGTGACAGTCAAAGAGCTGGTCGCCGCCTTCGAGCGGGTCTGGGGAAAGCCCATACCTAAGCGGGAGGCACCTCCTCGGCCGGGCGATGTGGCGGGAGCGTACGCAAGCGCTGAGAGGGCCTTTGAGCTCTTGGGCTGGAAGGCGGAGCGAAGCCTGGAGGAGGGGATCGAGAGCGCCTTGGAGTGGGGGAGGCGGCGGGAGGCGCTCCTTTGCGATTGAGCTTCGGTGTGGCGAGCTCCTGACCGACGAAAACCCGGCGGCGCAAGCCCCGGCCTTTAGGCCTGGGGATTAGCCGCCTGGTCTTCTCGGGTACGAGGCAGACGTATCTAGTTTGATGATGTAACGAGGCAGTTTCGGTCTCATCGGAACGTCGTAGACTCCTACCAATCCTATGTTGTCTGGTGCCCAAAGGCAATCAAGCAATCCATCGAAGACCAAAAGCGGGTATCACGTTCGAAAGCTACGCCTAGAGCCCACGCCGCAACTCGATGCGTTGGCCCGAGCGGCGGGCGAGCGACCCGCACGCTGGTCAGCTTTTGGCGCACCGTGCGCAAGAAGGATCTTTGGCTCAAGTCTTCGAGCATGATGCGATGGCACACATCAGATCAGCTTCATGCCCACAGCGCGGATGCCGTGGTAGAGAGCTTCTACGCCGCGCTCAAGTCCTGGCGGAAGCGGCGGAAGACGGATCCAGAGGCCAAGCCGCCCTATCGCCGCCGCCGATACTACCGGGTCCAATGGAAATCCTCGGCCATTTGCGTCCGGAACGGACAGCTCATCCTGTCCAATGGACGAGGGAATCCCCCGTTGGTTGTGCCTTGGTCTTGGGGTACACCGACGCTCGTGGAACTTGGATGGACAGGGTCGGCGTATGAGCTTCGGTGTGTCTATAAGGAGAAGGTGAAAGCTGAGCCTCTTGGCCAAGACGTAGCGGCTGTTGATCTGGGCGAGATCCACCTCGCCGTCGTTCACGACGGATGGCGCACCATCATCTTCAACGGACGCGCCTTACGGACCAAGCGACGCTATCAGAACAAAACCAAAGCGGTCCTCTCCTCTAAGCAATCTCGCCTGAAGAAGGGTTCCCGCCGCTGGCGGAAGCTCCAGCGGAGCAAGCGCAAGCAACTTCAGAAGCTGAACCGCCAGATCCGCGAGATCCTGCACAAGAGACGACCACCTTGGTCTCCACCCTCCATGCAAGCGGGGTGCAGACGGTCGTCATCGGCGATATGCGGGATCTGCGGAAGCAGGTGGACTATGGCCCTGCGGCCAACCAACGCATCCACCAGATGGTTACGGGCCAGGTTCGCTGGATGGTCACCTACAAGGCAGAACGGTTGGGAATGCAGGTTAAGCTCCAGGACGAATCCTATACGTCTCAGGAGTGTCCCTGCTGCGGGCATCGACACAAGCCGAACGGCCGTGTCTATATCTGTCCAGCTTGTGGGTTCCGCTTCCACAGAGACGGCGTCGGCGCGATCCACATCCGGGCGCACGTATCTGGGCTTAGGCCCAGTAGTTGGGGCGATGGCGTCCCCCACGGGCGTGCGGTGGCACCCCCATCAGCATGCCCGCGTAGCTCGCCAAGGCGAGAAAGAATCCCCGCCCTTTAGCGCTGGGGAGAACGTCAATGAGCCCAAGCCTTAGTAAAATAGGCTTCATGCCAGGCCTTCGCGAGCGGCAGAAGCAGCGCCGGAAAGAGCGAATCTATCAAACTGCTCTTCGACTCTTCCGTGAGCGAGGCTTTCACGAGACCACTGCGAGCGACATCGCGACCCAAGCCCACATCTCTCGCGGGACCTTCTTCAATTACTATCCTTACAAGGAAGCGGTCCTCCTCGACTATGGGGCCGAGCTCTTAAGCCAACTCGGAGGATTGGCGGAGCAGGAGCTTCAGGCTGGAGATCCTCCTTTGGAGGTCTTGCGCCGCCTCTGGGAACGCCTTGCCGAGGTGAGCGAGCGGGAGCGCGAGCTGCTTTCTCCTCTCGCCTATGAGCTCCTTAACCCCGATCCGGAGCGGGCGCGAGCCGCCTTTGAGTCGCTTCCGTTGGGGGTTTTGGTGGCTCGCCTCTTGCTTCCTCTTTGGGAGCAAGGTCAAGTCCGCAAGGATCAATCCCTGGAGCGGATTGGCCGCTCGATCGCCGATACCTATCTTTTGGTGGCCCTCCGCTGGGCGGCCTACACCCCTGAGCGTCGACTCAAGGAGGAGATGCTCAAGTTTTTGGATCTCATGCTGGAAGGGGTGCTCGCCCGTTAACCTTTGACCGACCCTGCGGTGAGCCCACTGACGATGTAACGGCCAAAGAGGAGCACGATGAGGGTGGGTGGGATCGAGGCGATCACCCCCGCTGCGGCGACCTGGTTGTCCTGATGGAGATACTGGCCGTTGAGGCTGTAGATAAAAAAGGTCATGTTGTAACCGGTTGGGTTAGGGGCAAAGATCAAGGGCAGCAGGAAATTGTCCCACGAGAGCAGGAAGACCAGCAGGGCGGTGGCGATGAGTCCGGGGACTGCCAGAGGAAGGCTGATGCGGGCGAGGGCACCGAGCTTGCTCGTCCCATCGATGATGGCTGCCTCCTCAAGCTCGACAGGGATCGATTCGAAGTAGCCGCGCATGATCCAGACGGCGAACCCAAGCGTGAAGGAGACGTACATAAGGATCAGGAGCAGATTGGTCCCATAGAGCTTGAGGGGTGCCAGATAGTCGACCACGATGATGTAGAACGGCATCACCAGGGCGATGGTAGGGAGCAGGTTGCTCCCTAGAAAGACAAGGTTGAGCAGGTTGCGCCCGGGAATTCTGTAGCGGGCTAAGACCCAGCCCGCGAGGGTGCCGAAGAAGAGGGAGATGAGAACGGTGCTGAGCGCCTGAATCAGGCCATTGCGCAAAGCGTGAAAGAAGCGATAGCTCACGCTGCCGGAGCTATATTGCTGGAACATCTGGAGGAAGTTCTCCAGCGTGATGTGATGGGGGATGAGCTCGACGGGGACGCTATGGGAGGCGGCTTCGGTTTTAAGGCTCATGGTGACGAGCCAGTAGAGGGGAGCCAGGGTCCAGATGAGCATGAGGGCAATGCCGAGCCCTGCCCAAAAGCGAGCGCGTCGATTCATGCAACCTCCTCCCTATAGAGCCAACGGATGTAGATCCAGGCGAAGAACAAAGAGATCAGGCCGATGATGAAGGCGACCGCAGAGCCGCGGCCAAAGTAACCGAAGCTAAAAGCCTGCTGGTAGGCGGAGATCGAGAGGACCGGAATGTTGGTGGCTTCGAGGGTGTAAAAGATGGTGAAGGCGCGGACGAGCTGCATGGTCCTCAGGATGAGGACGATGGACAGGATGGGGCCGAGCAACGGCAGGGTGATGTAGCGAAAGCGCTGCCATGGGGTGGCTCCATCGATCGTGGCGGCCTCGTAGTAGTCCTTGGGGATGGTCTGGAGCCCGGCAAGGACCAAAAAGGCGACGATCGGCAGAGTCTTCCACTCATCCCCGATGATCAGGGCATTCATGCCCCGACTCATCCCGATCCACTGGAAGAAAGGGCCGAGGAGGGGAACATGGGGCCATACCGGGGTGGTATCGAGCCAGACCGTATGGCCATTGCCCAGACCGAGGCGGGGAAGCAAGCCGTTGAGGGCACCGTAGGCGTTGCCATTGAAGATCATCCCCCAAAGGGTTGCGTTGACGATAGTGGGGATAGCCCAAGGGATAAAGACGAGGGCTCGGACGAGGGTGCGGCCGCGAAACTCGAGGTTGAGCAGATGGGCCATGAGGATCCCGATGGTAAGCTCGATCAGGATCGAGGCTGCGAAGAAGTAGAGCGTCGCCCGCAGGCCGCTGAGAAAATACGAGTTGGTCAGCAGGTGGATGTAGTTGCGAAGCCCCACCCAGTGTCCCACGAGCTGGCCCCGCCCCCCGATGACGTTGACGGTTGCCGATTGGAAGCTGAGGATCAGCGTATAGATGAGAGGAACCAGCACCAAAGCTGCCACCAGCAGCAAGCTAGGCAGAAGGAGGGCGAGGGCGAGGCCCCGGTCCCCGGTGAAGAATCGGAAGAACCGAGAGGGAGCTCGACGGGTCGACTGGGTGGGGATTCCTTCCATAGGTCTCGATCATCCTCCGAGCGCTTTGAGCTCTTGGACCATCTGATCTGCGGCTGACTTGGGGCTCAGATTGCCCTGGAGGGCCTGATGGACGTAGCGCTGAATGATCGCGCTGACGTGCAGGTAGTCAGGGACCTTGGGGCGGTTGTAGACCGCTTCGAGGTTCTCCTGATAGACCTGCCACCAGGGATTGATCCGCCGCTCAGCTGGGGAGTTGGCCACTGACTTCCAGACCGGCCACTGGCTGTGCAGGTGCTCGGCTTGAATCTTGGGGCTTGCGGCGAAGCGGATCCACTGAATGGCGGCGGGGATCAGCTCCTTGGGGGTATTGGCGGGAATTGCGATGCCCTGGAACCCTGAGATCGAGGCGCTGTGGGTCTTTGGATTGGTGCCTGGAACGATGGGGAAGGTGCTCACGACCCCCTGGCCGATGATCTTGGACTGCTTGGGGTCGTTCATGATGCCGGTGACGAAGGTCCAGTTGGTGTTAAAGCTCGCTTCGCCGCTCGCAAAGGCGCGCGCCGCGGTGGGCTCGTCCGCTTCGATGCTGGCCGGGTTCGCGAGGCCCTTTTGCATGAGCATGACCATGAACTCCAGCGCCTTGAGCTGAGGACCCCGGTTCATGACCGGCTCCCCTCCTTCGAAGAGGTTGCCGTTGCCAAACATGCCCGCCATGCGCACGTAGTCGCAGACCAGCCCTTCGGCCTGGGTCCAGGAGTCCTCATAGGGATACTTGACGATCCCCTTGGATTTGATCACCTCCATTTGGTGGACCCACTCATCGATGGTGCGCGGCCCGGCCTCAAAACCTGCCCGGCGGAGGTGTTCGCGGTTGTAGTAGAAGTTTTGGAAATTGGCCAGGAAGGGGAACGAGGCGATCTTGCCCTTATACTCCAAGCCGTTCCAGATGGCCTGATAGATCCCCTGCTTCTCCTCCGGGGTGATGTAGGGGTTAAGGGGAATGACATAGCCGTGGTCGATAAACTCGGCGGTCCAGATCAGATCGGCAAGGACCACGTGGTAAGTGGCGGTGGAGGCGGCCACCGACGTCGTGATCGCATCGTGCATCTGGGGATAGGGGAGGAAGGTGAGGTTGATCCGGATGTCGGGGTAAAGGCTCATGAACTGCTTGGCCATCTCGGTCACCACCTGCGTGGTGTAGCCAGCCTGGTTCATGTAAAGAACGCTCAGCTGCTTCGTGGCCTTGCTCGATTGAGCCAGAGTCTCCCCAAGGGTACCCCCGAGGGCCACGGCGCCCGCAGCGACGCCTGCCAGCTTGAGGAACTCCCTGCGATTCAAGCCTTCCTTCTTCTCGTCCATAAGGTCTCTCCGCAATTAGGTGCGAGCGAGAAACGCCTGAGCCTTGGGCCGATAGGTCTCTTCAGCGCTCACCTCCTCGAGACGAAAGAGATCTTGATAGATCAATGCCGCCCCGCCCATGGCGGCGGCATCGTCTCCAAGCTTGGAGATACTGAACTTGAGCTGCTCGTTTCCCGGCAACCGCAGGCTCAGCTTTTGCTGCAGCAAGGGCTCCACGAAGGGGATGAGAGGAGCTAAGGAGCCGCCGATGAGCAGGTGCTCCGGATTGAGGACGTTGACCAAGGAGACTAAAGCTTCTGCAAGGAACTGAGCCCATTCCTGGACGATGCGAAGCGCGGAAGCCCGTCCCGAGCTCAAGTCTGCGACAAGAGCCTCAAGCCCTTGGCCTCCTCCTGCTTCCTGATACTTCTTCAGAAGCGCCCGTCTACCGGCGATCGCTTCGAGACAACCTCGGCGCCCGCAGCCACAGAGGGGGCCTTGGGGATCGAGTTGAAGATGACCGATCTCAAGGGCAGCTCCTGAGCTACCACGCTGGACCGCCCCATGGACCAAATAGCCTCCTCCAATACCGACGTCCAAGAGAACAAAGAGGAGGTTGTGGTGGGTTTCGCCAAAATAATACTCGCCCAGCGCTGAAGCGTTGGCATCGTTTTCGAGTTTGAACGGTAGGGGTAGTTGGCCGAGCTGCTTGCGGATCGGATAATTGCGCCAGCCCAGGTTCGGGGCCAGCAAAA
>Ga0080003_1001653_pt1 | contig 11376 bp, 16 predicted proteins | sample JossMetagenome_FD_69206 | JGI IMG/M metagenome (GOLD analysis project Ga0080003, IMG submission 69206) | Hot spring microbial communities from Joseph's Coat, Yellowstone National Park, USA - JC2_E (SPADES assembly) (version 2) | ecosystem: Environmental > Aquatic > Thermal springs > Hot (42-90C)... | reverse complement strand
TGTATGCCCAAAATGCGGTTGGGTCGCCGACCGTGATTATAACGCTTCTCTAAATATTCTTCGTGCGGGGTCGGGACTGCCCTTAGAGCCTGTGGACAGGAAACCTCTGCTATACATCCCCTTCTCAGAGGGGGTGTATAGTAAGTTTCCTGGAAGAAGCAGGAAATCCTCACCGCGAGGTGGGGATGCCCCGTCCGTGAGGGCGGGGTAGTTCACCCCAACATCTTTGCTAACAATGCTGACACACTGCCAGCCGCAAGAAATGGTACCGCACCTAACACGCCTATTAAAGTTGGTTTGAATGCTTGCCATAGACCTAGTGAATGCAGTGTTGACAACATATTTACAACATAATTACCAACAGCGTATAACCCAGTACCACCTACTATACTACTCACTATACTATTTCCAACGAATATTGGGCTTCCACTATCTCCAGCCTCGCTATGTATTGCAAACAATGATCCAGTGAAGAGTACTGTTTGCGATAATTCTTGCATTTTTACTGTGGCTAATCTATCTAGAACTGTACCATTTGTTAATCCCGTTCTGGCACCTACTTTTATCACTGGTTCGACTTCATGTGGCATGTCAAAAAATATTGGGAGAATTTTACCGTATGAAATAAGTGTAGGTTTTGTATTGAGCGTAAATACTGCCATATCAAGGTCTACTTGCTGAGAGGTTATGCTACTCCTATAAATTACCTGACCTATTGGAGTAGGCGATACTATTGGTATATGTTCTGCTGTAAGCGATGGGTTACCTACAAGCAGAGGAGATGGGAAATAGACTGTATCGTAATTATAAACTACATGTGCGTCAGTAATACCGTAATAATTGCCCTGTTTATCCTTGGCAAACCATGTCAATGTACCCATATATGCAAAGCCTGATGCTGACCCACCTATTGGAATGCCAGCCATGAGGTTAGACTTAGGTATATCATCTAGTATACGTATCTCAGCGTCAATAGCGTATGTAGGGTATTTTTTGTAATACATTCGTTTCTTGGTTTCAGACCATCCTATGCAACAGGGATCATTAATACATAGATTTTTTGCATAATCACTAAACATAATATGTATGTGTTATAAGATAACCTAAAAACTTTAGCCCAAAAAAGGGAGAAAACAGAAACAAAAAGTGGAAATAGCTTATACGACTATCTTTGCCCCATTCTTTACCTGTGGCTTCTTGGAAACAATTCCTAGTGGGTTGCCAGCAGTTGAGTTATATGATAGACCGCTAGCTCCTCCTTGTGCTGCTGCAACTATACTATCACGTATTTTCTTTCTCTTCTCACGATCATAATCGCTAGCAATTTCACTAGTTGCAAGCATTTCTCTACGCATCCTCTCTTCCCAAGAATAGTTGGCAGCATCCAATTGCTTCATCACATTTTCAATCTTTGGATAGTAGTATGATAGATACGCTACTTCTCCTGCTAACCATGCATCTCCAGCGTTAGAAACACCGCTTTTATAGTGATCTGCTGCTACCTGTAACCCACCAGATAGTCCACCTTCTATCTTACCTGCTAATGCTTTACTTATAGGACCTTTAGTTCTTTTCTTACCATATGCCATTTTTCTTTCACCTCATAACCTAATTATTTCACCCTTCCCGTCATGGGAAGACATGTACATGAAACCTCCTGCGGTGTTATTGATTGACATAGTCTCTCTACCAAGCCTCTTAAATCTTCTCCATTTAGGAGCAAGCTCCTTAGTAGCCTTTGCAACCTTAACTGCGTTATCAATTCTAGCTTTCTGAGCAGTAATAGTCCTGTCGAAGTATGCTGGGTTGTTCTTCATATCTTCCATAGCTACAGCTTCTATCTTAGGTATGTACCAAGATAGATATTCACCTAATTTATTTGCAAATACTGGTGCAGCCTTAGCAGCATTTGTAGTGTATCTAGACGCAGAGTCAGCTAGTGCTAGATTAAGTGGTTCCCCTCTCTCAAGTTTCCTAGATACTTTTCCGCCTTTTTTTGGTTTGGAAACTGCTATTGTCATGCTAAGGTATAGGCTATATACCCATTTATAAATTTTTTGGCTAACCAAAAAACTTGTGGCTTATTACATCCTAACGGAGGGGATTAGGCTTGTCGTCCGTTTTGTCAGGGGTTTTAGATAGCAGATATGTACAAGTTAGTTCCTTGAGTTATTGTAGTGCCTACACCCATCAATTGGGCTGTAACAATGTCTATCGGTATAGCTACATATCCATTATTAGGTGTTGATACGATAAGCCATACAGTATCACCCACCGTAATAGGATTAGCTACCACTTGTAAGTATAAACCGTTAAAATTACTTAGATAGGAGGATATATGCACTGGGAACATAACACCAGCTGGTCCAGATGTCTGTGTTGGGCTATAGGTTGCAGGTGGGGTTGGAGTAACCATAACGGTAGAAGAGCTTAATGCCTGCGAAGATACCTTTGTTGACACTATAAAATTAGTATAAATATAGTATACGATAAGTACTATAGCTACTGCCACAAGTCCAATAATTATAGCTTTCATTCCTCTAGTCATAATTCTCTATCGATATGTTATTCAACAGATTAAAAATGTTTCCGCACAAAGAAAGGGGGTTAAGGGGTTGAAAAGATCGCATGCAGTAAGAAAGTCAGAAAAGCTCTATTCTTTAGAATATACTTATTATGTGTTCTAAAAAATCCTTCTTTGTTGGCGGGTTAAAAATAGGTAATGGATACTCATGTATTTTATTGATTTTATCTAAAACGTCTGTAACGTCAGCCTCATACCCGCCTCCGACGTGATAAAGCGATAGAGGATAAGAAAGAATTACTTTTTTTATGTACCTACTCTTTGCCCTTATTACGGGTAAACCGTCAAATAATGGATGGTCTGGCACTATTACTCTACACCCGCTGGCTAATGCTTCGTATACCTCTAATTCTTGCCCTCCTCCTCTAGGTAAATGTACTAACGTGTTTATTCGCGAATAGAAATCTTTATATATATCCTCTACCCAGCCTACCGATTCCCAAGGTAATTTAAAATCAGTATGATACTGTTTTACTAATACCTTGTGCGAGGGCAGGTTTTTCATCACTTCTAAGGCGAGATCAGTACCTTTACGTATTATATGCTCGGTAATAAATGTTATATAGAAACCTATTTTATCGGCATGGCTTGTCTTTCTGTAATCTATCCCTAAAGGTATTACATGAATGTCTTTAGTTACTCCTCCATTCATCATCCCTTGTTTACTCCAATTTGTATGAGTTACAACCTCATCGCATTTACTGTTCAATAAGTCAGCCATTCTTGTACTAACTCTATCTGTCTCTGAGGTATCTATGCAGATTATCTTACCGTCTTTTTCTTTGTTGAATTTGAATGTCTCTAATATATCAAATGATGGGTAAAGTATCGTAATGTCGCTAAGAATGTTAACCTCATCAACCACTACATAATCTGTCATTTTTCTTAATAGTTTGATCCAATCTAATGCTATTCTATGGAAAGAAGTATCATTTGGATGAGTGATAATCTTTATACGCATCTGACCTCCTCCTCGCCTTGGAGGCGAGGCTTATCATTTGTTATGTCTTTTTGCTAGAAAAAGAGATTTTTATGTTCAGTTACTATTTCTCCTCTATCTATCTTTGCTTGAAATTGCTTATACACGTCCAGGATTGTATACTTTGCATTACTATTAAACTTTGATATTGCAAGTCTTGCCTCTTGTGGTATAGTTGCGAGATATAACGGGTCTACTTTCAATTGCCTCATACCGAACTGTGTTACTGGGATGCCAAGTAGTTTGTAATGTTTTGCTGCATAAACTGCTGTGGCATGTTTTATTCCAGCATAATAAGGTGGGTCATGTCGTATTAATGATACGAATTTAAACGGTTCGTTATGAATTGGTACGTTGTTTCTAACGTCAAAATGGTTACCTAATTCTCCTTTTTCTCTGTACCAATGCCCTATCTTTACATCATGAATTACTTTCACCCAATGACCTAATCTAGCCATAGATATAGTAGGGTCATACATCTCATAGCCCCAATAATAGACAGGAGTGAACATACCTTGTGCTTGTATTAACATATCTATTGCTTTATATGACCATGCAACCAACGGGTTTGTTGTCATTGGTATATAGTCTGCCTTTGAAATATGACCCCAACTAAATGAATAGAATGATAAATAAGTACCTACGTCGTATACAATATCTTTCTGATCTACTTGCCTCGGTACTGCAACTAACTCATTGCACAACCTAGTTAAGGATCTATCAATGTCGTCATGAAAGTACATATGGCTATCCATAAGTACTACACAGTCGAATTTCTTCTTCCAGCCTTCAACTGCTATAGAATTTCTTACTTTTCCTAACCCAAAGCCTTTCACTTTCATCATGTATAGATTTTTCTTTATTGACTTACGATATTCATCTAAGAACGGTAGGTTGCTATACTCATCATACCCGAGCATAACGTCAACGTCTGCATTCGATAATTGATGTATAGTCTTTAATGTGGCTTCAGGATTAACTATTTTCTCTGCATCTGAAATTGATATTCCTAATAAAATTGACAATCAATACACCTTCTGACTTCCTCCCCGTACTGAAGGGCTAGGCGTGTCGTTCGTTTCGTCTAAACTATCAAGGTCATCAGTAAATACCTTTACTTTATTCTTGTTCATACTTGCATAGATATACTGCCTATGTATATCTAGTATGACTTTATAGATACGTTTAGCATTTTCAATCGTTGGGTATTGAGGCATTGATGGAGACGGTCTAATTGCTATAGCTTTCTTATTGCCTACTTTCATGACATATCCTGCCTTTATTAGCATATGCAGTATATTTGAACTAGATAATTCTTTACGAGTTACTTCTGGATGCCTCTTTACAGTTTCTTTATATAATTCATTAGGAGATATATATGAATTCGGTTTGTAATTCTGTAATGTGTCAATTATTAGAAAGGTTAAATATACTGGGTCCTTGGTTGTTATTAAAAAATCTCTCTCATCAAAGTGTTTTGGATCTCTTATTATATATGCACGTTTCTCATTACCGCCAGTGTACGTATAGATACTGCCGTCTGCTGACAATGTAAGTATGATCTGGCTGGTATGTGATTCTGGAATACCGTATCGTGCAAGAAACTTCCTAAGATAATTCAACGGTATATATTTGCACTTATATTCCTCAAAGAATTTAGGTAACACTTCACGTGCCTTATCAGTATAGCCCTTATTACCCATATGACAAAAATAGTAATCACGTTATATATATTTAACTTTTTGGGGGTTAAGGGGAAAATACCCCGCTCTAACGGACGGGGTCTCAGGTGTTAAAAGATGAAGTCACTGAAGTTGTTGTTAGTGCAGGAGCAGAAGTCGCTGGATTCATTAAAGTGACAAATAAAACAAGTAACACTATTAATATTATATATATGATTATAAAACCTAAAGAGAAACCCATACCAAGTTTTACTGCTTCAAGAAAACTTGCCATCTTACCGCCTAACTCGCATTATAGCCGAAGTCTATTATAACAGTGTTTAAGTTAGCACCAGCATTTATTAGTTGTGCTGATACCTCTGGTGGTATGATACCTAATGCTACAGCTCCGTTGTATGTAAGTGCTAATGGTGCAGCCATGCTGTTAGGTGTACTTGTAATTATATCTACAATGTTATAGAGTAGCTGTGAACCTTGTACCATGTTAAGTACTGCCACAATGTCCCCAGTGTTTCCAGACATCATATCGTTGTATATCCTAGTAAAGAGTGCCTTATTACCTCTAAAAATTGATATAATAGTACCTACACTTACGCCTAATTTCTGAGATATATATGATGGATAAGTATACGACATATTTACCAACTAAAACGATACATTATAGGTTAAAAACATTTCCTCTCATATCGTCCATTTTCTCTATCTTAATAAGGGGTTCAAACTACAAGTTTTTTGCATAGATGATACTCAGATTGATGTAACAGCGGTTTATGTGATAATGCAGCATATCGTTTTATTGCTATCCGTTCGTATTCTGGTGTCCCAATATTTATGAACAAGGCATCTGCGTCTTTTCTTTTACTTATTGTATTTGTACATAAATACTCACCACTACCGTCATATTCACCCAATATAACGGTAACAATGTGCTGATTTAATGGATCAAATATGACATCCAAGAAATAAATATTGTTACCTAACGACGGATTACTTATCATATTAGACAAATATTTCCTAGTTATAAAACCGCCATTTATGTTGTCTCCAAATAATATTAACCTATATTTTTCTTGTTTAATTCTCAACATAATCACCTAAAATACGAGATTAATTTACTACCTAACCCTACTGCGTCAAATACGTCTGGTTCTAATAATGTTGGTTTTTCATGAATATCGTCCTCTATTACCTTGTACATATACTCCTCGTCCCAGTATTGATACATGAAATGTTTCTTCAGGTTAGGTTCTATGACTGCGTCTATATCAACCGTAGGTACCATTACACCTCTCACAAATTCGTTATGGGCTGATCCATCGCTCATAATTATATCAACACCTAATTTATATGCCTCTATTGGTGGCAAACCTATACCTTCAATGTATGAAGGGAATATCATAGTTTTTGCAGATTTCATCTCTATAAGTACGTCCGTATAATTCTTGTACTTAGGTTCTCTGAACGTTATTTTAACGTTCTTAATGTTTTCAAAGTTTTTCCAATTAGATTTAGGCATTATGAGAAGCATAGACACTTCACGTTGTACTTGCTTTAGTATTTTTGCTAATTTATCATCGCCTTTCCTAAAGGGCTGTGTTAAATTCACTACATAATCGAATCTTTTTTCTACTTCACCCACGTCTGGTATGATCATTGGCTTATGAAGTATGTCGCCATAATTCTTTGTACCGCATTCCTCAATAATCTCCTTATTTAGCCGTGATGAAGGAAGCCATAACCAGTCTGGATTCTCTTTATATATATCGCAGTCGAACAAAGGTGTATCATGCATAACTATAACATTTTTACTATGAATTTTTGGGTAGTCAATTACATGAGGGTCTCCATACAATACGACTAAGTCGTTTGTCCGTAGGTGTTTTACGGTGTTAATGTTGACAAAATCCCAATTGAAGTCCCTGAATTTCTCTCTCAGTATGTTTATCCAAGGCAATAACTGGTTCATCCATGCTTTATGTTCATTACTAACAAAAATGATATGACGCATTAAACTTGGTCACCATATTTTTTGATAGAAGGCTTAAAAATTTTTAAGCCTTCTAGGGGTTAAGGGGGCGGAAAGCCTCACGGCGGGGAGGAGGTCAGACAAGTTCTTTTCCATATAGCTTACCATGTAATATATACTCCGCCTGAATACTTGCAACATCTTGCCATTTGAGTATTGGTTTATATTCCTCTAGAGATTGCATACATGTCATTTCATCTGCTTCTATCGGTCTATACAGTGATGGGTCTACTATGTATGTAGCATCTGGTCTGAATTTCTGCTTTACATAGTTGAAGTAATCCTCAACTGTAGCCATAACACCAGTGCATAGGTTAAACGTTATTGGGTCTTCATGCTCAACTATTCTTTTAATGTACTTTACATATTCTGGTGCATACCCCCAATCTTTCTTAGCCTTTACATTTCCGAGTTTAACAATACCTTTAGTCAATACGTCAGTTACTATCTTCATTGTAACGAATTCGTAACCCCTAATCTCGCTTTCGTGGTTATATGTAATGCCCACGTAAACTGGAATATGGAAAGCTTTCCTATACATCTCACCAGCGTAGTATAGTACCAATTTAGATAGTGCATAAGGCGATACTGGGTTCATAGGTGTATTTATAGTCTGTGGTATTTCTTTTGGATGTCCATATAACTCTGATGTTGCAGCTAGATAAATCTTAGTTGATGGAGAGTGTCTTCGTATCGCATTAAGCAACGCAAGCGTTGAGTTAGCATTAATTTCCATAGTAGATACTGGGTTTTCCCATGATGGGGGTATGAATGACATAGCACCAAAATGATAGATAATGTCGAAATTGTTAGTCATAACAAGAGAGGTCAACAAATCATAATCTGTAAGGTCACCATATACCACTCTAAACGGCTTCTCTTCTTGGAATAGTTTATCAAGTCCTCCTAAAGAGTAATTTGACTTCCTCCTCACTAATACGGTTACATCATCTCCCGCTCTCACATGTTGATATGTAATCCATGAACCGTCTTGACCAGTAGCACCTGTAACCAATATCCTCACAGTAAATCACCTAGACCTTGCTTTTTATGTTGAAAAGGCGACGGTTAAATTAGCTTTGCCTATATCCGCAGACGCATTGATGTTAGCCTTTATCAAGTATAGAAACACCATTACTATTACCATGACGAGAAGAAGACCTATTGCTATTCCTATGCCTGTATACACACCATGTGTGAAATCTCCCATAGTGTAAAAGAGACAAAAAGACTAATTAAAATCTTTTGCTTGGGATTGGTTAGAGAGAATATTTGAATATGTTCACTCTAACAATGCTTCAGTATCGGCTAAATCTTCTGCCATCAATTCATTAATTGTATCTATCTCTTGCTGAGCAATGTCCTGGGATATAATTTGTTCTACTACTAACTCATTAAAAAATTGGTTTAATGTGGTGGTGTTATATTGTTGTAAATTATTAAGCGTATTAATGATTCCAGATGCGTTTGCTGCAGATATTATCCCTTGCTGTACTGCGTACTGCGTTACTGCGTTTTGTATAGCTGACGCCGCCGCACTACCGTTAACCAACGCGTTACCTCTATAGATACGTGTCTTCTTAAAGAATAGTGATATTGCAAACCCAGACGATGCAATCAGTACGCCAGCAATAACCGCTGCTCCTACGTCTTGTGCAAGCACAAGTATTGGGTCCTGATTAGCATTTTTTGCAGCACTTGCTATACCCTTAGAGGCTATATTCATACAATTCTCTAGATTGCTCAGAGTGTTCAATTCACTCTGTGTTAACCCTTGTGGCGATTCTGAGATATATTTCTGGAATGCACATGTATATGATTTGGCACATAGCTTCAACTCAGTTTCGTACGCCTGAATGGCTTGTGAATAAGCCGACGATGCTATGGCTGATGATGTGGAATTATATATTAAATAAATAACAGCCAATATAATTATAGCTATTAACAGGATAAGAACAATCAATTCAAGCCTATTCAAATCCATCACCTATAGCTGCTTCGCTCTGTTCAGTGTTTTCTGCAATTCCTATCATTTGTTTACCTTTCTCTATCGCATCTAATATGTTTCTATGCACTATTACTAACGGCATTATAACACTCAAGTTACCATAACCGTGAGTTACATACGCTATAATAGCGTCATTCTCGTCTAATACTGGGCTTCCGCTCTCTCCAGCTACAACTGGAACATTAGTGAGCCATAACCTTTCGCTTATTGGTTTCAATACACGTCCGTATTTTTTCGTATTCCCTTCTACCCGTATAGGCATGTCGTAGTCAAGCTGACTGAAGTTTATGGTACTACCTATTTTTAATGGTGATATACCTATATAGTAATCCATTACCTTTGCTATGGTAATCGTTTTTACTGGTATACGTTTCTCTATTAATACTGGTTCTCCCCTATAGAAATGACCTACAGTAAATACAATACCATCTTGCGTTACAAATGTTATGGTAGCTTCATTACCCTTTGAATAAATTTTCACGGTAAATCATCCCCACCTCAATCAAGGTAATATGCAGCATAACCATTGTACAATGCTGAGGTGTGTCCCTCGTAACTGTACTGGCTAGGTACCAAAGGTACAAAACCAAAAAATTTGATGCGACCATTTATACTTGTGATTGATGTTATTGGAGTACATGTAGGGGAAGTATTTGTTATAGATGCTTTCCATTTACTCTCAGCTGTTACAAAACAATAGTTTGGCTGTTGTGGTAAGTCAATTATTGGAGTAGTGTTGGGAAATGTAATTGTTATTGGTTGTATGTATTGTATTTGTGGTATTCCAATGAAATTATCACGCATGCAGTACAACCCGTTATCATATGGTATGCAATACATTACTGCGTATGGGTCGCTTACAACGAATTCGTTAGGTGGCGAGCCTGGACCAAAGAGGTTACCAATATAAAACTGAAATCTATATGTATACTTTGCAGCTAGATTAAGCCCTATTAAGGTAGGTTTAGTTACTACAAATGGCGATATAACATTCAGTAATCCTTGAGTGTTAGCTTGAGAAACTGGTATTATAGGTAGGTTAAGTAATGGGTCATTGGTCTCAGTTGTATATGGGTTGAAGATTGTTAGTGTACCACTAACATGTGGTGCCACTAGGTTATACATATATTTAGGGTTGCAGAACACAGTCGAAAACCTGTAACCCAGACCACCATATGTTTTGTTTATACCAGTTGTATTAACATACTGGTCTACGCCAGCACTACTTAATGATCCTACAGTAACATAATCAGTACAAATTGTACCAGTTGTGAGAAATGAGTTCTGAGACCTATATTGACCAGCCTCAAAGAACGCGTTGTTAAACAATGACGCCTCTTGTATTATATCATAATAATCATATTCTATTGCAACTCCATTTACTATCCTATATTTATACCCAGGTGTACATGGCTGATACCCAAGTTCTGTCTTAATATACATTGAATTAGTACATTCAACTATTGATGTTGAGGATAATGGAGTTGTAACAGTAGTGGTTACTGAAGAAGTCGTCTGCGAACTGCTCGTAGGTATTGGAGATGGTGAAACAGAAGATGAAAACGTGGTTTTAGAATGATGTAAGAATGACAGCATATTCTTTGTATATAAGATATATAATAATACAGTTGCAATAATAGCTGTTATCAAAATTATTAATAACGTCTTCCTACTCATAGGTTTCTCTTTTAGTTATAAACATCAAACAATATTAACTTTCTGGGCTGGCTTCCTCCCCACCCTTACGGATGGAGTCTTCCACACCCTTTGAACCCCTTGTTATGATAAAAGTGTAGGGACAAACGGAGCCGTCAGTGAGAAAGGTAAGAAATTAATTTTTCTTCATAATAAGTAAGTGTTCTGTCGGTGTGCGTTCATCTTCTAACTTTGTAGCAGGGTTCTTATCCACTTTCTTTATTCGTCTAGATACTATTTTGTCTATGAAAGTTACTTCGTGCTTCCAGCCTAATGATTCCAAATGCTCCTTCAATATTTCGTCTATGGGTACTCTAAGCGTTCTTACTTTTACTGGTCCAACAAATATTCCTAAGGTTCTTGCATTAACCTTACCAAAGAAGTATGCCAGTGACCTAAAGT
>Ga0080003_1001310_pt1 | contig 11385 bp, 19 predicted proteins | sample JossMetagenome_FD_69206 | JGI IMG/M metagenome (GOLD analysis project Ga0080003, IMG submission 69206) | Hot spring microbial communities from Joseph's Coat, Yellowstone National Park, USA - JC2_E (SPADES assembly) (version 2) | ecosystem: Environmental > Aquatic > Thermal springs > Hot (42-90C)... | reverse complement strand
ATCCTCCAAAACATCAGCTGACTTGTGTATTTCATCTGTTATGCTAGCTAATCTCTCGTAAACCGCATTTAATGCTTGTTCTCTAGATAGCCCATCTTTTCTATATATATGATACAATTCAAGAACCCTTCTGTATGGCACATCAAAACTTTCAGCATAACTCTTTAGTTCTTTTCTCGATTCTTTTTTAGATATATCATTACCCATTTTTATCACCTCCAACTATTTTCCATCCCTTTTGTATATTTGTTATATAGAAGATTACAATCTTCTACTAAAATATCCTCCAGTTTTTTAAGTGCTTCTTCTTCAGCATCTGAAGATGTCTTATAACCTTTCATCGTTTCCAATTTATCTATTGAACTATAGTTAATATCATTGCCAGACAAATTTCCATAGATGTGAAAACCATATACAGTCATGACTTTATGATTATCTATCGAATTGTTATCTAGCATCAATAAACTTGTATCCCTGATATATGGGAAAACCTCAAGTACTAACATATTGTCTTTAGGTTTGCCACTAAACTTAAGTCTCAGCCTTACAAATCTAGCCCTAAAGCCGGTACCATATATGTCTTTGTAAGGTCTCCATTTTAGTTCTCTTATTACTTCTCTTATTTCCTCATGCATAAACCTTTCCCTATCTCTTTCTTCATTCTCTTTTATTTTATCCTTAATACTCATTTTATTTGCGCCTCCTTTTCGATTTATCCAATAAACTGAACATATCTAACATTTTACTTCACCACAAATACTCATCCATGCCTACTAAGTATTCGAAATACTTATTCATTATACTATCAAATGTTTTCTTTAAGCTTTGATCTGTATCGCCTAATAAAAGATACAATTCATTATACTCTTTTCTAACTTGATCCTCTGAAAATAGGGTGTTTGTTAATAATGATATATAAGATATTATTGATTTAACTACTTGAGGTCTAGGCTTGTCTTTTAACTCAAATAACATAGCATCCATGAAAAAGAACCACTCATCTTCCCATAACTCTTTTACTGCTTCAATTCTTGTATATCCTTCATCTCTTAGTTTTTTATACTTTTCCTCAAAAAAATCCTTATCTGTACCTGTTGTATAACTAAGAACATTTAATATCTTCATTGCTTTTTTATGTGATATATCATCTGACATTTTTATCTCCTCTTAATTGTATTTTCTTTTCTTGCCTTAATTAAACTTAAAAGATATCTATCCATTATAGAATCCCAAGTCAATCGCATTACATCATAATCCTTTGGGATACTTCCTAATACTTCGGACAGGTAGTCTTTCTGCCATGAATATGATAACTGTATGCTGTCCCTATCATATCCTGTCATATTAGACATTATTTCAAAGAACCAATTTATCTTAGATGGAGTAAGTATATCGTGAGTCATATATTCATCTTCATTATCTCCCCAGCCTTGTTCATCTTCATATTCTATTTCAAAATATTCATTCATTACAGATCCCCATACTTCTCTTACTGACTTTGACCTACTGAAACCTTTGTCTCTATTTTTTCTATACATCTCTTTAGCATCATCATAAGGGAAACCTGATATTCTCTCAAGTTCTTTTAGTATATATATAGCCCTATCATGTGATATATCATCTGACATTTTATCGCCTCCTAGTTATATAATATCACCCTATAATTTTCCATTCAAGACCATATCAAGAATATTTTCGAAATACTCCTCCATTGTTGCGTTCCATATTTGTTTTACTGCTGAAACCCTATCTAAACCTTCGTCCCTATTCTCTTTATACCAATCCTCAAGATAATCCTTTCTATAACCTAGCAATTCATGTGTCATATCATATAGAATATCTAATATTTCCATTGCTTCATTATGTGATATTGCATAGTACGACATTTTTATTCCTCCATATAATTCTTTCTTATTGTCACTATATTATTTAACAATTCCTCGTTTTCTGCAATCATCCACATTACTACTGTTGTAACAGCCTCTAATCTACTTTTACCGGCTTCTCTGTTATCATCATAAGATCCTTTAGCGAATGCAAGTGGACTGTTAGTTATTTCAGATATCCACTCTAGTATTGCCATCGCATCATTGTGAGATATATCATCTGGCATTTTTCATTCGCCCCCTCTATAATACTTTTTAAGCATTTTTATTACCTCAACTTATATATAAATAATTACTATTTAAACTTTTCTAAGTATTTTCGGCTAAAAATAATTTTTGGATTATAAAAATATTTTTTCCTAAAATTCAAGCAATTAATTCCGCTAATTTTATTGCTATTTTAGTACTTTTCAATGCGTCCTTAATAAAGGATCGTTGTTCTTCAGGAGAATATTTATGTGCCTTTAACAGTAACCCACCGCCAAAACCGCCAAATATTACTGCGTACTGAGTTTTTAAATATCCTTTTTTATCGAATAATATTTTTCTAAGTGTCTCAATATCATCATCGCTAAGTATCTCAATATCATCATCTTCTGCCATTTTATATTTTCCCTCTTTGTAATGCCTTTTAAACATTTTTATTCCCTCAATTTATATATAAATAATTAGTACTTAAACTTTTCTAATCATTTTTGGATAAAAATAATTTTTAGATTATAAAAATATTGAAAGAGGAAATAAATTTGACATTCTTAATATAATATTACAGACGAAGAAATTTATCCAAAATTGAAATAATAAATTATTTCAATTTATCAGGAATTGATTTAATATTTTATATTTATCATAAGTAAAAATAAACCCAGTAATTTTATTTTATTAATAATAATAGAATTAAAACAAATATAAAAAAGAAATATTAAACTTACTTTCCCTACTTCATTTCTAACATATCAGACATATACAGATCCATTATATTATCCCAAACATCTTTTATTAAAGTATACCCTTCTTTGTGCCTACGGACTTCCCTTCTATATTCCTCTTCTATTTCCTTGTTTCTGTTATATCCAGTTATTTCTGCCATTTTCTGTAAGAAAAACTCTATTTTTTCATTATTTATATTCTTCGAACTTTTTATCTCTTCTTCGTACAGTCTATCAAAGTAATCGAACTGTGCTTCTCCCCATATATCTAGTAGAGCCTCCTTTTTTGTGAGTCCCTGACTTATCAGATAATTATACGCCCTATATATTGGCATTCTATTGTATCCTAGTTTTTCATCTACTATTTTCAATATTTCGGCCGCTCTTTGTTCAGATATGTCCGCAGACATTTTACTGCACCCCCTTTGTTAAATTTTTGGGGTGTTTGTTTTTTATAAGGTAGTTGTTCCCATACATTTATATTACCCCTGAGTATATATATAAAACTAATATTTAAAGTTTTCTACTACTTATCTCTTATATTTTATATAAACACTTTTATTAATTACTATTATATATAATAATTACTATATATATTATAAAATTAAAATGTAAATTATATAATATAAAATATAGAATATTCATTATATATTAGGAATTATAAAATATTAATTATATAAAATAAATAATAGAAATGGTAATTATATAATATATGTTATATAATTAGGATTAATAAAATACAAATTATCCTTATATTAAAAATAAAATAGGAATTATATTTAAAATTAAATAAAAATAAAAAAGTTTAAATATTAGTTTTGTATATAGTATTGAGGTAATGAAATGTTGAAAAAACATTATATTACTAAAGAGGTGGAAAAATGAAAGAAGACTTGGAAAATATGGAAATCGTGCCAAAAGAAAAAGTTGTAGGGGTATTTATAAGACTTGTAGAAATTGTTGGAGGGGAGCCCTTTGAGAAAGAAATAGAGGAATATTTCAAAAGTGCTAAATATAAAGAGATAAGTTCTGAAGACCTTAAAATTATAGTAAGTGTCGCGGTCTTAGATAAACCAAGTACCCTACCTTACCTTTATTTCCATATTAGCGAGACTTTCGAATACCCTAGCTTGAAAAATAACTGGATTTTAAGGGGTCTTTCAACCTTATCGAACAAACCGATAGAAGAAATTTTGGAAATATACAGGAATTTCTTGGAAGAAGCTAAAAAGAGAGATAAAAGCGAGGAAGGAGCGAAATTTAAAGCAATAGAAAATACTTATTACGAAATTATGGGAAATTATCTGAAAGTTTATTAAAGAGTATGGGTAGATAGTAAATAATTCGTTTATATTTTTTCTTTCTTCTTCTTTATATTTCTTCTTCTTTCTAATTACCAGATCTTACAATATTTTTTTTCTTTAATATATAGTTATCCATGGTATATGGAATCCATGTAAAAAATAAATTTGACCGTCTGACTAAATTATTAAAGATGAAGAAATTTATCCAAAATTGCAATATTTTAAAAATTTCAATTTTAAAAACCCAAGTTTAAGATTTATATTTACTATAAGAAAAAACAAACAGGGAATTTTTATTTTATTAAAAATGAATATATTTTCTATAAAGTTAGAAAAAAAATCAAAATAAGATCTAGAAATTACGTTCCTAGAAGGAATTTGATAGAGAAGATAGGTATAAGCAGTGCTACGTTCCAACCTGCATGCATTCCCCATGTTATAGCTATACCATTCTTAGGATACATTTTAACTAAATAACCCCATAAAGTTCCCATAACCATTGCCATTATCATTGCATATATATTTACCCCATATATTGAGTAGTATGCCGCTGTATGAAATAGACCAAATAATATCCCCTGAGGTATTACACCTATATAGTTTATTATAACACCACGAAATATCATTTCTTCTGATAGACTTACAACAAATATTTGTAGAAATAGTTGCATTACTACTTCATTTGCTACTAACATCATAGATGATCTTACTACATCTCCTACTAATAAAGCCGTTATAATAAATGTAGGTACAAAATATATGACTGCGGACTCTATTGATATATTTAGTTGCTTTGTTTTTCCTGCGAAAAAGAATACGGATCCAAGCATCACAAGATAGTATAGTAATACATGTTGATATGCATTAAACTGCGACCCAAATAGTATGTTACCATTAACTAAAAGAAATAAATCAACCATTACTCCAAGAAATATTAAGGGAACTGAAGCCATCTGTTTAATAGTAGGAAAGGTGTATATATACTGTCTATCAGACAAGTATATACCACCCTTTAATGAATAGATTTGGTGCAGGCAAAGATGGCAACTGTATTCCAATAAGGGTGGAAAATCCAAACATTATTGTCCAAATGTACAATCCTATTATAGTAAATAATATAAGACCTATTAAGCCCACTGGTCCTAACGGCGCCGCCCCCACAGTAATCATTGTACCTCCCATTATAAATAATAGAAGTGAAATTAATGGTAAGAATTTAAATTGTAAGTTTATAGATGATGATGAAATGTTAAAAGCATGCATGCCCAAAAACCCTATCTTCACAGCTACTGCTAAAATTAACCCTATAATTAATATAAATCCGCCTGCTTTAATTATTGATCCACTCATATTTTTTATCTCCCCTTTGTTTTAGATAAAATAAAATAAAAAAAACAATTAAATTATTACTAGGTTTAAGATGTTCTTATCAACTCTACTGGAATGTTTAAAGATTGTCCGGAACCAAAGCTAGCTGTTATATCAAAGTACAAAGTTTGATATAGTGTCATTGAGGCAGCTGCGCTTGCCGGAATACTTATTGATACCTCGACTGTTAGAGATGAACCAACAGCTATTGAGTGAACATATATGTTTGCTAATTCTGTGTTATTATTGAAGTATACTGCATATGCACCGGTTGATGTTTGAGCAACTACTGTGTATGTCTTCTGAGTTGTGGTGTTTGTTACTGAAGGTATATTTGTGGCGCTAACAGAAAGTGTAATATTGTTTATATTTGTGTCTGTCCTTATGAATGTTACTGCAAATATTGCATTACCTGATGTCGCATTATGGTCAGCTCCGAATACAAAAGCCGCTCCATTGCTATATACTGGAAGTTTTACTAGAACTCCATTAGCTCCATTTATTGTTTGTTCAGAAGTTGGTAGTACTATTGGGCCTGTCCCAGTTCCAGTTGCGCCTGCTTGGAAGTATCCAAGTTGGTATGTCATTGAGTAAGTTGGTGTACTTGTCGTTGTTGTTGTATTTATTTGCTCAGTTGTAGGTGAATAGAATGCTGTTAGTGATACAACAGTTAGTATTACACCGATCACAAATACAAACACTCTTACTTTTGCTGATGTCCAAGGTATGAAGCCCAATACTAGAAGTACAATACCTAACACCAGTAACCCTATTCCTAAGGCAGACAATGTACCACCTAATACCACTGTTGGTGCGGCGAAGGCAGAGCCAAGAATCCCAAATAGAGCCATTATCATGGCGAAGGTGCCCAGTAGAAAGAGTCCCTTCGTTTTATTTCTTATTCTTCCCATTTTGGCATTACCTCACTTATAAAATGTTTTTCCAGTATATAAACTTTTTCATAAAATTTTCTTGGAATTTGTTTTGTCATTATACAACATTGCTTGGTTCAAGTTCTTCGTCATCTTCATTACTATTTATTTTCTCGTCAATAACATCTATTAATGTTTGATAAAAAGCCTTCGTCCTTCCTTTCTCTTTCTCTAATTGTTGTGCCTCTTTCAATATACTACGTAAAGGAATGTCCATTGCAAATGGCGCTATATCGTTTGTCTCAAATTTTAGCTTGCTTCTTGGTATATCTGTAACAAAGAACACAGGATTTCCTCTTCTTTCCCTAAACTCAAATGTCCCCATACTACGAAGTTGTGGCTCCAAAACACTGCCATACTTTGTGCCAACAAATGAAGCCATTCTTTTAACATCTTCTGTAACGTCCTTATCATCATGCCATATATATATTGTAGCAGCTCCAAACTTTCTAGTTAATCTTTGATACTCCTCAAGTTGTAAATTTTCCCTACTTTGTGCTCTTTGTTTTCTTGCCCCTAATACAGTCATCTCATCTATAACTGAATATGTTCTAAATCCTTGCATTGCGTTTTCCAGAACAGTTCTCAACAGTTCAGAGAAGGATCCAAAGTACTGTATATTTTTCCTTTGCTCCTCATTATCAGTTTCTATACTAATATTACTCGCAAACTTCATACCATTACGAATTGCTATTTCTCCCAATAGAAGAGTGAAATCTGTTTTACCCGATCCTCTTTTACCTAACATACAACCCATGCCACCACCTTCTGTTACGTCTTTTATATCTTTGCTTCCCATCCATTGTAACCAGAATGAGTCTGAGTAATCTGAAAATGATAGGGATCTTGGAGAATGGTATGCACGCATTGCTTCTCTTGTGTATGGGTGTAATTCATGTTGTCTAACCCATTGGAACCCTAGCTCGAAAGCCGCCATATATTCGTCAACGAAAGTAGGATTTGTATCTATAAGATGTTCTATTACATCCTTATTTAGATGACTTACATTACCATAAGTTTGAAGTTTTGTTAATATTTCAAATAACTGATTTACTTGTGATTTTTTATCTCCCTCTATTAGCGCGTAATCCCCAAAGAACTGACTCATCCAAAGTATATCATCAAAAGATAATTTTGTTTTGTGGTGTATCTCCCAGAACATTTCAGCTATCCTTGATCCTTCTGCAAGCAGGGCAAGTCTTTCTTGCGCTAAGAAATTATTTGTCTTCTCCTCTTCCTCTGTCATCATCATCACCTGTATCTGTGGGTATATCTAGACCAAAATCAAATCCTCTCTGTATGCCTTCTTTAGATGTACCATTTATAAACTTCATATATGGTGAAATTTCCCTCTTAGCTTTTGGATCAAAGTAACCAAATGGTTGTAGGTCTGCTTTCATTCTCTCAAAAAGAATATGTAAATCCGGATTTAATTGTTCGTATGCTATCTCCTTAAGTAATTCGTATGTTTGTCTTAGATTCTCAAGATAAGTTGGCACCTTAAATTCGCTATCTCTAAGATGCATCACATAGCCGCCTTCGCCCTCTACTGTTGCTGAGTCTAACACATATTCTTTTGCTGCTACTAGTCTTCTGAATTCTGCTAAGAAACCTTCGTATGCTTCTGGATGTACTACATGGACTATATAAAGAGTTTGCCCTATTATGACCATTAGACCAGAGTTTATCTTAGTTTGTGATGTCATTGTGCCAAGCTTTGAGTACTCATATAATATTTCTACTTCCAAATCTCCCAATGTTGTTTCTTCAACTTTTTTATTATTTTTTGAAGGAATCATTAATTCTCACCCTCATTACCTACTTCTTTATATTCATCCTTAATTGGAGTAAACCTACTCTTCCTTCCAGCTTGTCTTGCTACTTCTGTACTTCTTTTTAATACATTCTGTCTAGCAAAGTCTGCATCTTTGACTAATTGCTCAAGCATTTTGTTGTATTCAATTAGATCTTTTTCAGCTTGTGCCCTCGTTCTTGGGTCATATATAGCTAATGCTTTAGCCATGGTATCAACTGATGGGGGTAGATATGCCATCCATATTGGCGAAGATCTAACACGGAATCCACCATGTCTTAGTAATCCTTCCTGCACCGGATATGGCACCTGATTAAAAGTTACTCTTCTTAGCCCATAAAGAACATGAGTTGAACCGCCAGTCACTATATAACCTCCCTTTGGACATATAACATAACCATGACTGCCGCCTCCTTTAAAATGTATCCAACCCCAATCAACACCGCCTAATGGAAATATTCCCCAAGTAATACTTCTTCCATTAGGTAAATGTTGGACAGCTTCGTATACCGGACCCCTTGTCTCTAAAGAACTATGATGTATTTCATCTATGTATCCTGGAGATTTACTACGAAATGCTGGAATTGCAAAGCCTATTGCCATTGCTATGGGTAAAGCCATTACTCCTAATATTACCAGTAAATTATAGTACACCTCAATACGTACAAATATTCCAACGAAGATTAAACCTATACCTATTAACATTCCAAATCCCGCATATATATCATATCCAACAGGTGGCAAATCATTTCCAGCCTTTCTTAATGAATAGGAATTAATGTTTGGCATCTTTTGCTTCAGCCCCCTTCTTCTTAATTTTATCTACATTTTGTCTCCATATATCTATATTACTCGGCTTCTTCTCTGGTGGAATACTATAATCTACAACATCCTCTTCCTCTTTATCATTTGTATTTTCTTGATTTACATCTTCATTTTCTGTTTGAGTAACATCTTCGTTTTCTATTGTATCATCAATAGTTTTTTCATTATCTGAATCGTCTGAATCATTTGAATCATCTTTTATAGATTCATTTTTTATTTCATCGTCAATATAATTGTTTAGTGTTTCTATGATTGCGTCCACTATCTCTTTAGCCACTTCCTTTCTTATTTCTTCTTCACTCTTTTGTTTTGCTTCTTCTTTTACTTTAACATCTTCTTCTGATAATTCAGATAGTAAAGCTTCTAAGCTAGAATCTATTCTCTTAACTTCCTTTTCTAAATTACCTACTTTTGTAGATAATTCGCTAAGTAGACTTGGGTTTATATCTGGGCTTTTGGATCCTTTTTTATCATCTTTGCTAACAACCGAGACCGATATTGTCTTATCTAAATTTACATACTCACTTACAATATAATCCTTCTCTAATGCCTGTATATGTGCAAATAGGAATTGCAAATTCATATCATTTTTTATCTCTTTCTTAATATTATTTATTCTTTCTCTGTCCTTTGATTCCTCATCAATCTTACTTCTTATATACCTAATGGTGAAAAGTGTGGCTATTACTATAGATACTACCACTACTATTACAAATATTCCTATAATACTTAATTGAATCATTTTTTATCACCTTTCCTTATTTCATTTGCCTTTTCTTCATTTGCCAAATTTAATACTTTTTCTACAAATAATGCCTGCTCTTTACTAAGTATTTTGTCTATCGGTATATAGTACCCCCTATCTTGCAAATCTGACCAAAGTCTTATTAATGCTTTAGACTCCTCTTCAGTTATAAGTCCTGCGTTAGCTAACAATTTTGCTTTCGCTATATCAGAGCCAAGATATTCTTCGTTATATGTTTCTGGATCTTTGCCTCTATTATTGAATCTTCTGATGATCATAATATTAGATATGATTACAGCTGATGTTGTATAGATAAATATACCTACAACTAATTGTGTAGTGGGAAAGTTATTGTTGTTAGATTGTGGAGGTGCCACAACTACGTTTATTGGTTTTGAAGCCACCTCAACACCTTTGTAGAAAACTATTGCCACTGAGTTTTGTACTAATGCTATATCAGTTGATACGGTTGACCTAAAGAAACCCTGGTAATACATAGCGCCATTTACTGAATATATGTATAATGTAGCATTCTCCGGAAGTATAGACGGGGTAGGAACTACAGTTATGTAATATGTACTTCCTATATTGTAGTAAGATATATTAAAAGTGGGGGTTATGTTTGTATCTGTTGTAGAATTTGACGGCGTAGTAGGAGATTGATATATAGTTCCACTTGCATGTACTAGAGACAGTGCCAGATATAATGCACCCATTAATATAAATACTATGCCTATAAATACAAGTATATCTCTTACTCTATTACTAAGTAACGGTTGATCATCATTCACTTTCATTATTTTCTTCATGATTTATTATCTCCATAAAAATCTTCTTATTTTCTATTTCCTCTGCAATTTTTTTTCTTAATGCCTCATTCTCAGCAATCTGTTTCTTGTACTCTTCAAGTAACTTTCTATTTTCCTCCTCTAGCTTCATTTTCTCGCTTCTTAATGATACATTTATATCTAGGGCTTTATCTCTTTCTACTCTCTCATAATGTTCCGAAAGTATAAAGTTTATTGGGAAGTCTTTTCCACTCATCATATACAATAAATGTATATCTGCATCTTCTATTGGCACCTCCCTGTTTTTCGGTCTATATACTAGGTTAGGATTTATTATTCCCTCGTATTTTGCCCTAAACTCTTTTATTATAGCTTCCAATACTTTACCCCTATTCTCCCAGCTATTTTCTCCATATGTTTTTAGTACCTCCTTTAGAAACATAAGGTCATTGTGTGGAGTCAGTCTTACTTTCATAGGAGTCTTCATTTTCTTCACCTCCACTTAATTCATCTTCTTTTACTATTAGTAATATATACACACGTCTATTTTCCAATATTTGGGACATCTTTGTTGGTAACCTAATTACCCCATTATGAATAGATGTTTCAAATTCAAGATTCATTTTCTCTATGTCAAACCGAAATTCGTTACCACTCATTGATACTTCTATTATCTTTGTCATTTAACCCCCCAACATATAACTATTTTTGGAGTGTCCACACTTGTCAAATAAATATTTAATATATAAAGATTTCTAGAACTTATCATATTAATCCTCCCTTATACATTACAAG
>Ga0080003_1001651_pt1 | contig 11402 bp, 13 predicted proteins | sample JossMetagenome_FD_69206 | JGI IMG/M metagenome (GOLD analysis project Ga0080003, IMG submission 69206) | Hot spring microbial communities from Joseph's Coat, Yellowstone National Park, USA - JC2_E (SPADES assembly) (version 2) | ecosystem: Environmental > Aquatic > Thermal springs > Hot (42-90C)... | reverse complement strand
CTCAATAATACTCATGGCTACCCTTTCAGTACCAGCGCCAGTTCTTATGTCGGTGAAAATAAATATACCTAATCTAAAAACCCTTTTGATATTTGGTGGGTTACTCATTTATTAGTTATATGCCACAATAATTAAAGTATTTGTGTCCTAGTAGTTAGTCTTGAAGTAATTTTAGAAAATCTTGTTTGGCTTACTCAGGAGAGAAAAATCTACAGAGCATGCGCGCCGCTCAAAGTCGGCTGAGAGAGGAACAATAAAATTAAATGGATTTAAGCAATTCTAACTAAAATGGAAGAACAAGTCTTAATTTCAGAGCAATTCCTCCGAAAATTAGGAAAATAGGCGCAAATACGATGTTGACTAAAATGGTCTTTTTTGTAAATAGTCTAGTACGGAAAGCGTAGAGCGACCTATGATGCTTAAGCATAGCTAGAATAAATTCTAAAAGTGAATTGTAAATATCTTTCCTATTTCCTTCAAGCATGGCTATCTTCAAGGCTTCCATAAGCTTCCAGAGATGGAAGTAGTTCGATAACCCAAAATTTTTTTCTCGGAAATATGATTCAAGGACTGAACAATCTTTCTCAATTCTTTTGTGAGAATGGAGGAGTTTACCCGCTTTATTTTGCGAATTTGTTACCAGACTTATATTGTCATTATGTATCCTATACATAGTTAACTTCTCAGGGATGGAGGCAACAGACTTACGCAGATTAATCGCAAGTGTTACCGGCAGTATGTCGACCATATAGGCAATGTCCTTTGAAATATTAATCATATCAGAGACGATCTCCCTCCTGAAGCTTATACGACTCGAGTTGAAGAGCATGTTTAATTCCAAAATTATTGCATCAAGATCATATTCGGGATATTTCCATATCCTGAAGCCTAAACTGCTCTGGAGAGTTCTTTCCTTTTTACCAAAATCACTCTCCACAATAGCATCCGAACTATCAACGACATTATATGAGTTCACGGCTACTGTAATTTCCGGGGTAGCAGAATAATATTTATAAAGAGTACTCAATTTGTTGGGTGCAAATAGATCGTCATCATCTAGCAAGCATATTACATCACCCCTACAGACGGAAAGTGCGTCTGCAAGCGACTTTCCATAGTTTTCACTATCTGAAAATACGATATCAACATTGTTTTCTATTAGAAACCCATCAATACTGGGCTCATTGAAAGCCTTCACAACAACAATCTGCACATCCTTCATGGGATAATTCTGGCGTAAAACCGAAGTTACTGCCCTCTTGAGATATTCCATCCTCTTATATGCTATAACAATTACAGAAAAAAACAACCCCATATATAGGTGAATGAGTATACTTGTAATATATATTTTTATGTATTGAATGGAGTGTAAAATAAAATTCCTCTACATTTCAATCCGAAAGAGATTGTGCCACAGCCCTTTGGTGATAATTGCTCCGTGTGACATCGTCTCTTTGCTATGCAACGGTCCCTACAAACATCTCTTGCGTTACTGCTCCTCCCTCTTCCATTCTTTCCAGCTCAAATTCCATTTCATTATTGTTCATTTCTGTCACCTTTAACATCTTGTCAGCCCTTTTAGAATGATTCGTTTCATTTTTCCAGATCTTCCCTCATCTTATCGTACTGCTCCTTTGTTATCTCTCACTTTTCATACCTCTCCCTTAATATTTCCAGTGTATCATCATGACCCTACCATGTCCATTCGTTGCGTGAAGAATATCTGTAACTTTTTGACATCCATCCTATGGATCTTGCAAACCACACTATTATCAATATGAATATGAAGAGGAAGAGGAGGCCTATCAACGTTCCAATTACTTCCCACGCAATTCCAACCCATCCTCCTGTGTAGTTTATCATATAATGGGGGTTCATTATAGCACCAATAACAGCAGCAATCCCTATGAGTATGAATAGCACCACTAGGCCTATTACGAATATCCTTGCTGGGTTACTGTTCATTCCTCAAGCACCTTTTCAATCTTTTTCAAATATTCGGCAACTTTTCTCCCCTTGTCCGTCAGAGAAATCATTTTACGGGGAGGATAGGAAGATCTATCAATCCTTGTATTGATAAGCTCCAATTCTTCTAGTTTGTCTATAACCGAATATAATGATCTACCAGTCAATGGAAGCCCTTCAACTATGCTCTGGAAATTCGTTTCATCAACATTAGATAGGTAAATAACGACCCGAAGATTTCCAGCCTGGCCTTCGAGGGTGCGCATGGGGTTCCTAATATCCCTTTCAGGTGATACCTGATTTGTATTAAGATTTATATTAATTTAGATAGATTTAGATTATGTTATTCACTTGACATTTGAGATTTATAAATATCATTAGCGATTACATGACAGGTAATATGTAATTAAAAGAATTACAATATTTTATAAAGGTAAAGAAGAAGTTAAAATTAACCAATATCCGGAATTAAGCCTAAATTCCATTTTCGGAAAGATGATCAATTTCCTTAGAGAAAGTAAATCTCTGGGACTAGACCAAAACGATGTTATAGAGATTTCTTGGTGTACAATGCAACTTTAAATGGGTATATCAATATGATCTTCCCTGAAGACACTGAGATCAGGGAATTCACATCATACGCAATAAGAGCTAGGAAGATCATCACAGAGGAATTCATTAAACTGGAAGTAAGATCTCCGAATGAAATTGAGATTAAAGATCTCCTGAGGATTGTTGTTGTACCATTCGGAATACTGAAACAGCAGAACGGTAACTCCCATTTCCAGAATATGCATTCAGACCCATTGAAACAGAATCAGGAGAGCGGAAAGAAGGATCTTGATTCTGCAATGGATATAGTGAAAGAACACCCCGAGCTATCAGTAGAGGGTAAGAAAATAGTGATGAAGAAGAAAATTGAACCCGTGGATGTTTTCTTTGCAGTGAGGGATGAATTGAAAAGAAGGGGGTGGAAGTATATAAGGCCAAAACATACTGCAGGGGATAAATGGGAACCAGGGTTCTTTGAAATGGACAGAGAGGTTGCATAATGTCCAAAAAGGTCATTCAGACTAAGAATCCAATATGCTACTATTGCAAAGTTCATTTCATTTTCCCTATTTACTGGGATTACACTGGAAAATCTGACAACAGGTAAACGTTCACGAAATAAACTAAATCACATCGCTGTAATGATATGTCGCATATCGATGTATAGCCCCTACTTAGCTTAAGCACTGTTACCGAGTGCAAGAATTGCATCAAATTATCGGTAATATTCCGGGAAGAAACCGTAACCAATACATTTCTTTAGGAGATAATCGGACACATTCGACTATCTTAAGGGTATTAGGGGTCTCATGGAGGGCGGTACCGGTATCGATCTAATGCAATTTTGATGCAATAAGAATGCAAAAATAATTCAATAAAAATTCAATAAAGATGCAATTTAATACGGAAAAGATGCAATCCAACGTCAAGTCTATAGTTCATCTTAGAAATGAGAAGGAGATTTGATTGCCCCATAGCTGGAAATACCCTTCGATTAGTGAAACCGAGCGATGGAACCATTAAAAAGGGCGTTCAGTTTGCTAAATATGAATACTTTCGCAAATTCTAGCGAGATTTAGCTATAAAGATATATATTAAATACCTAATTTTAATACATATCACAATGCCTAAAAAAGAAAAAATCCGAAGAAGGAATGTCAGGGGAAAGGCGTACAACGAGGAGAGGATAATGGAGCTCTTTGATGAAGGATACAGCTACGAGCAGATTGCGAAAAAGCTTTATATCAAATCGTTGCAGAGTTTGCGGCATTCCGTCGAGGTAGAAGTAAGAAAAAGAGCAGAGAGGCTTCTTGAAGCACAGAGGGAAATGCAGATCAAAGAGCAACAGAGAAAGAAACAGATGCATTTGGAGGAATTGAAAAGAAGGGAGGAAGAGAGGGTTAAGAGGGAGAATATCAAAAGAAGAACGGGGCCGCAGTTAACAGGGCTGATTGATATATACAGTGATGATAACACCATGGAAATGTCCAAGAAGATTTGCGATAATCTGGGATTTATTTATAGATTTGAAGATGGAATTTTTAAGATATATATTCCTCTAGAGATTCCGATGAATATAGAACAAATTATTGAAGGTTTATACTGGCCTTACTTTTTTATGATGTCTCAGATGGATATGAAATATCCACCTATACAATCCCCGAGAAAACAGTTTAAGGAATTCCTATTTGCACTGGGTTTCTACCTCAAGCTGGAGAAGGGGAGGTGTGAAGGGAAAAGGGTAAACATTTATGCTTCCAATCCCTACAGTGAGGAAGGTTTCGATGAGGAAACTGTGGTGAATGGGTTCATTCATATTGAACCCGGGGGATATCCATCCTCAGTAAAGCAGTCTCTTGCAGATTTATTCACTTCTGGCAAGGTGAATCTTGACGATTTCAATAATATAGAATTCAGAGATTTTGATAATGATTTCCAGAAAGCGAGGAGGAGACTGAGGAAAGAGGGGTACTACCTGAGACTTTGCTATGATCCCCTTTTGTATATGAGGGAGAGGAACAAATCCTACATTTTTGGAAGCAATTATCTCCTTGTCCTTGATAGAAGGAGCTATAAGGAGCTTATATCGGAATATGATTCCCTATGGGCATCCTCCTTTGATGAGGTAATGGTTGGCATGGTTGAGATGGAAACACTGGCTCTTATGATAAAAGAAGTAAACAAGGAACTTGGTGACAGTAAAATCACTCCTGAACAGCTGACAATACCTCTGATCAATAGCTGGAAGAAAAAAGGATTTTCCAGGTTGCTTTGGTCGCTGCATCCTTTCCTCCTACCCATAATAGGGGAAAGGGAGATGCTTGAGGCAAATCAGGATACGGAAATGATTGATGCTTTAGAGAAGATTTCTGAATTTGTGGAGGGGAAAATTCCAAGTATTCCTGGGAATTGGTCCACAGAAATAATATCCATACTTTTGCAGAAATCGCAATAATATATTTCCGGTGAGACATACTGTTTCTTCAATCCCTCTTGCGTTATATCAATGAAAATATTCTTATTCGTTTTGGAGACCTGATGTCCCTGTATTCTTTGATAACGACTGTTAGCCTTTCCCTTCCAATTTCTTTTCAAAATCTGATCTGATGACCGTTACCAGTATCAATCCCTCATCCATAGATTTTAGCTCCCATTGCAGCTCATCTCCCTCCTTTAATTTCATCACCCTTACGATCGATGACAGGACCGTGGTTCTCAGAGAATCAGTTTCTCTTTTGGGGGACACAAGCTTAGTGATGCCCCCTTTGTCCTTGCCATTTTACGTTTATGAAACGTCTTTGAAAAAAATAGAATTTTCTGAATCATAATTTCAATGCTTTTGCTAAAACGAAATTTGCAAAACCTCTAATATCCCATGTTACTGGTCCAGGGATTTCTTTCCCTATGATACTGTAAGTGAAAACGGCAATAGGCGATATTAAAATTCTTCTGAAGTCTCTCCTAGTACCGTACCTGATCATTTGACAACCTATTTCATTTAATGTACTAACGATGTTGCTTACCGGGTATATCTGCTTTGTGTGTCGGGTCATCATAAAAATTTAATGTACTGTTTCTTTTCTTGGGAAAATATATACTTCCTTCACTTGGGGTCTCAACATAAACAAGACCTCCTCTGTTCTGTAATGTTCTAAAGTTCTTCAAAACTTCTAGCCCATTGCTAATATGCTCTATAACGTGAGAAAAATAAATGACATCGAATTTCTCGCCGTATAGTTTTGACAGTCCGCCATGTTCAAGGTCTAGTAAAAGGAATTTATCCATCAAGCCAAGGTCATTTTCACTAATGTTGTATTTTTCTTTGTCTATGCCTACGTAATATATTTTATCGTCATATAATAAACGAAATTTTGCAGTAGAATGATTTCCACATCCTATATCTACTACCTTTATCAGTTTTTCTAAATCCTTTATGTATGGTTTTAAGAGTCTCATGCCGTATGGTGGAATGAGTCTCTGATAAATCTTTTAATCTTCTATATTCATTCCATCCTTACTACTTGTTTTATTATTAACTTTAAGGGTATTTCCCTCTTTAATCTTTTTCTGCTGATACCACAAGGTTGATCTGTTTATATTCAACATTTTCCGTTTCTCAGGATCGATCGACATGATCCTTTCCATGATCTGAAAGTTATCATTCCTTTTGATCGCTATATTAGGTATAGTGAATTCCAGATGCTTATTATTTTCCATTACATATCTGCCCAATTCCCTTATGTTCTCAAACATGATGCTTTCTATGGTATGAAAATGCCCCAAATTCTGTTTAAACTTAATGATACCTCTCACTGGACGTTTCAATTAATTTCCGCTGAAGATTACTTTTACAAATTCAATTTTTCTAATGTAAGCCGGTTTCTCAGTTCCAACATATTCGTGTAATGATAGCGGGCAGTAATATGACAAATCTTTCCATATAATAAAGATATCTAGCAACGAAGTAGTAGTTACGGTAATAGATAATACTCTAGATCCAGTTTTTTTCTTGCGTTCGGTCGCTTGCACATTTTTTACAACTGATAACTTCGTATGGAACTCAACTAACGGAAGGAGTGGTAAATAGATGTGATCCCTATTATATTTATCTGTAATAATCGTTTTTATGTCACATGATAGAAATCGCTTCACGAGTCAAGTATTGAATTTACCATTGATAAAAATTCTGGTAATGTTTCAGTCTTGCAGAATTTTTTAGCTTTTAACGATATTTCTTCCCTCAATTGAATATAATGCTCCCTCTCATTCTCCCAAATCTCAATATATTTCTTAATCCTGTCCACAAATCCATCAATGTCACCACTCGGAACGAGGTATCCGGTGATTCCTTGGACAATTATGCTCCTAGGCCCTGAAATATCGGACGAAATTACTGGGAGGCCACATAGCTGTGCCTCTGCAGTGACAAAATGAAAGTTCTCAACCTTGCTCGGACTTACGAGTAACTGACTTGCCCTGTAAAATTTTATCTTTTCTTCTTCCGATGCCGTATTTATTAGGTAAACATTTTTCCACTTCTTTTCCATTTCCTTTGCTAAATTGGATAGTGGTCCACCGACTGTCACTACGTTGAATCTAATACGTTCATAGAGATCTGACGAATTTAATTTATCTACTATTTGAGAAAAATCATAAAAACCTTTACCGTAGGATAACGGACCGTGGTAAAGGATATTAAATTGCGATGAACTATTCGATTCATTATTCTCAAAAAAATATTTAGAACAGTCTAGCGGTGGTGGTATGGTAAATATATTGAATCTTTTTCCGACAAGAGAACGAAGCCACTTGGCCTGTGTTTCATTCAAGGTATGAAAATATACATCCTCCTTCTGGTAAAATAGTAAGACAACGCGAAATATATTTCTCTTTATAAAAAACAAAAACTTTTTCCAAACGGATGCATCAATTTCGTGTTCAGGCCCATAAACAAATGATCCAAATATAATCTTTTTCCCACTGACAGGGGCAAAAGGAAAGGCGTTGAAAGTACTAACGTATATCACATCGGGATTAATGTCTCTCAGTACCTTTAACGGTACTAAATAAACAAATATGTGCCTCATTTCATGCTTCATTACTCTGAATTTTATATCTGTCTTTAAATTTATCTTATCCTCACCTTCAGGTCTTTTGAAATTACTTGGACTCAGATATGTGACATCGAATCCATTCTCTGTAAGGTAATTGCCATATTCTAGAAGGCTCCGTTGCGTTCCCTTCCATTCATCTAGAGGCGCATCATGCAAAATTAAAACCTTTTTACGAATAAAATTGCTATGATTTTTATCCACCATCTAAACCTGAACTACATTGGACATTGATTTATATATTTTCGCTTCTCATAATAATATTACCCTCTTAGATTTTCAGTTCTATGATTGTTCACATAAATTTAATTTCCGATGGCGGAGAGCCGTATAATAAATCAAATGCATCATTTTACCAAGTGTGATATAATGCTTGTTAACTGACTTCACCCTTTAATATCATTACAGTTCAGATCTGAATCAATATTTTACTATGAAAACGGCCATCGAAAATTGATCAATAACGGCCACGCATAGTTGACCTGTTCTATTCAAAGCTTTACTCATCCTTCAAAGGATTTCTAATAGCTCCTGTATTTTACCAGATCTTGCAAAATAATAGATTTTTTATAAATCCTCTTATATGATTAGAAAAATTCCAATATTGTAAGGGGCAATCAGTCCATTTAGGATACATTAGTCACATTATTCCTGTCAATCTGGATTTAAGAATCCTGAATATCTTCTTGGGAACCATTAAATTAAAGGCACGAATTTAATCCCTTGTTCTGGCATCCAATTGCACCCAGTAATAATTATTATTGAGCTTTTTAAACTTTCTTTGCGTTTAACGTTCGATCTCCTCATAACCACTTATTGGAAATCTGTTCCATAATGGGTCAGAAAAAGACCACTCTTATCATTTCAACCGAGAGTTGATTCTCTGAACATAATAAAATGCTTTCCCGCACATCATACAAAGTTTTAAGTATTTTAGATAGATAATAGAATAAGTGAGCTTCAAGGGCAAGATTTATTTAGAGGGCGAATCAAGTAATTTAGCAATGATCGTACTAACTCCAGACATTAAGAGAGAAATAACGGTTAATTTTATGAATATGGTAAGAGGGTTGAAACCCCCTATAAAATTAATAATGGTTGAGGATTCTACCTCTGATTTTTCTTTTCCTAACTCATTGAATGCAGGACTGAATGAATGGATGAAGAGCCCGACGAAATATCTCGCATTTGCACATGATGATGTTAGATTTGAAAGTAATTCAATCAATAAACTTGTGGATGTATTGGAGTCACATAATGATATTGATGTGGTTGCACCAATAAATAAAGAGCCGGGTGGAAAAAATGTAAGTGTTTTAGTCAAGATTACACCGAAGGATTTTTATTTTTATTCAAGGATAGGTTCCGTTATACCTATTTCCCTTTTTCCTGTGCTTGAATATTTTCGAGGAATTATTAGAAAGAAATATTTTTTGGAACCCCAACGAGAAGATGGCATTAATAATCAAGACCTTGGTGTCTCGGGAGGCTATATAGCAAGATTATTTCCAGTATGCGTATTAAAAAAAAGCATAGTTGACAAGGTCGGATCATTTGATGAAAATTTCTTTTTCGGTGAAGATATAGATTATGCATATCGCCTATATCTTGCAAACGCCAGAATAGCAGTTGTGAGAGATTCAGTAATCGAGCATTTTGGTTCCTACTCAATAGGGAAACGCGAAACTAAAACACCCAAGGAAAAATACATCCATCTTAAAAAGGAACTCAATGCGCATAACATGATTTATCGGAAGTATAGGAAAGTGTATGATCTGTTATACGAGAAAGCAAAGGAAAATACATTAATAATTTAGTTTTGCCAAATTAATGCCCGGTATTGTGTATTTCGAATATAGGAAAATATTTCCAATAATTCTGCTCTTCTGATTTAATGATTATCACATGTAATCTTCTTCCCGCATACCTTAAAGTAAATTTATTCTTTATAAAGTTTCATTCCTCGTTAATTTTACTTCTAGTAGGGTTATATTTCATTATCAGTTATGTTTAGCATATTTTTCAGGCAAAGGACTCCCTACTTAAGATATGCCATTATAATGGTGGTTAGAGAGATGAATATGGGCTTACCTAAATTAGTGCAGGTTATGAGATAACAAGGTGAAAAATACAAAAAGTGACAACATTTAATAAAAGCTAGATGTTAATAGAGGATTAATAAGAAAATTTCAGCTAGAATATTCCGGGAAGGAATAGACTAGAGAAGATATAATCAGAAATCTGATAAAAGGACAAAGACAGTTGCTCAAAATCAAAAGTCAGAAATATATAATAGGCGATGATACAGTAACGAAAGGATGGATCCAGAATTTATAAAAGGTATTCCTGCAAGAATAAAAATTAATTTCGAGACAATCAGGGAATTCAGAAAACATTTCAAAAATTATTTGAAAGTATATATCGATGAAACGTTTAAAAGATACCCGACTCGGGTCATTCTCAAGGATGAAACCAAAATTGATGTGAATTCCTATGCTCATCTGACTATGATTCGTCTTGGCATTAAATTCTTAGATCATGATAAAGACAATGACTTAACAGAATTTGAAGCAAATGGAAAAATAATAAAAATGATTGGTCTCAAATACGGTGGTGATCTAGGTGTTTTTCAAAACGCCTCCAAACTGGATGTAAAGGATAAGGTAGTTGTCGATATTGGTGCTAACATAGGTAATTCTGCTATACACTTCGTGAATTCTGGGGCAAAAAGAGTTATTGCAATTGAACCTGACTCATTCACATATGATCTGTTAAGGGAAAACGTGAGGATAAATGAAATGCATTCCATAGTTACTCCAATAAACGAAGTGGTTTCAGATAAGAACGGATATGTAAAAATTTCCATATTTAATGGAAAACAGCATTGGCAAAAACGTGATTGAGAGTAAATCTGGCGTAAATGTTCAGTTAATGACAATTCGTGAAATAGTTGAAAATTATGGAGTCTCAAAGGCAGTAATGAAAATGGACTGCGAGGGGTGTGAATACAAAGCACTATTGAATTCGAACCCGGAATATCTTGAAGCTTTTGATCAGTTTGGTATTGAATATCATTATGGTGAGAAGCCCCTTGTGGATCTGTTCTCGAACCTAGGTTACAAGGTTCAAGCGGATAAGCCAAAAAATATTACAATAAATATAGCAAACCTCACATGATGAACATGGTATGTTATACGCTAAAAAATAAAATTTTTGGGACTCATGATATTGTAAATAAATAGTATAGTTTTTAACTTACTAAAACTTTGTTTGAATGATGAGCGATTCAAAGAATTCATAGATTGCACTAATTTAAACTAAAAATATATTAAGTCCTTGTAATTAAATATGTTATGATCTCTATTATTTTAGCAGCCGGACAAGGGACGCGCATGAGACCTCTCTCCTACTTCATTCCCAAGATTTTACTTCCTGTAAGGGGGAAACCCGTTCTCGACTATTTAATAGATAACATGAGAAATGTGGATGTCAGTCATCATTATATTGTTGCATCCGAACATGTCGAGGCAATTGAAAACTATCTCGAAAAGACGGGAAAGAAGAATATAAGCACAGTCCGCGCATTAGGATGGGAAACAGGGGGAGATCTCTCCATCGCCTTCGAAGAAATCGGGGACAGTGATGATGCAATCGTAATGAATGGAGATATAATCACCGATGTAGATATGGGGCAGCTTTACAGATTCCACAGGGAACATAATGCATTGGTTAGCATGGCTCTGCTTGAACTTAATGACGAGGAGGAGGCCAGGA
>Ga0080003_1001648_pt1 | contig 11431 bp, 15 predicted proteins | sample JossMetagenome_FD_69206 | JGI IMG/M metagenome (GOLD analysis project Ga0080003, IMG submission 69206) | Hot spring microbial communities from Joseph's Coat, Yellowstone National Park, USA - JC2_E (SPADES assembly) (version 2) | ecosystem: Environmental > Aquatic > Thermal springs > Hot (42-90C)... | reverse complement strand
CAGATCGCTAAATCTGAATACTTTCGCAAGTTTTAGCGTAATTTAATCTAGACGATATATATTAATACTTCTTATTAATACAATTTATAATGACGAAGAGCGGTAAAATTCGGAGAAAGAACGTAAGGGGAAAGGCGTACAACAAGGAGAGGATAATGGAACTCTTTGATGAAGGGTACAGCTACGAACAGATTGCGAAAAAGCTTCATATCAAATCGGTACAAAGTTTGCGGCATTCCGTTGAGGAAGAAGTAAGAAAAAGAGTAGAGAGGCTTCTTGAAGCACAGAGGGAAATGCAGATCAAAGAGCAACAGAGGAAGGAACAGATGCATTTGGAGGAATTGAAAAGAAGGGAGGAAGAAAGGGTCAAGAGGGAGAATATCAAAAGAAGAACGAAGCCACAGTTAACAGGTGTGATGGATATATACTGTGATGATACTACTTTGGAATTGTTTAAGGAGGTTTGCGACAATCTCGGATTTATGTATAGATTTGAGGATGGAATCTTTAAGATATACATTCCCCTGGAGATTCCAATGAACATAGAACAGATTACTGAAGGTCCCTACTGGCCGTACTTTTTTATAATGGCTCAGATGGATATGAAATACCCACCTATTCGATCCCCGAGGAAACAGTTTGAGGAATTCCTATTTGCACTGGGTTTCTACCTCAAGCTGGAGAAGGGGAGGTGTGACGGGAAAAGGGTAAACATTTATGCTTCCCATCGCTACAACGAGGAAGGTTTCGATGAGGAAACTGTGGTGAATGGATTCATTCATATTGAACCTGGGAAATATGCCGCCTCAGTAAAGCAGTCTCTAGCAGATCTTTTCACTTCTGGCAAGGTGAGTCTCGACGATTTCAATGATATAGAATTCAGAGAATTTGATGGGGATTTCCAGAAAGCGAGGAGGAGACTGAGGAAAGAGGGATACTACCTAAGACTTTGCTATGACCCCCTTTTATACATGAGGGAGAGGAACAAGTCCTACATTTTGCAAAGCAACTCTCTTCTTGTCCTGGATAAGAGGAGCTATCAGGAGCTTATATCGGAATATGATTCCCTTGGGGCATCCTCCTTTGATGAGGTAATGGTTGGTATGGTTGAGATGGGAACCCTGGCCCTTATTATAAAAGAAGTAAACAAGGAACTTAGTCACAGTAAAATCACTCCTGAACAGGTGACAATACCCCTGATCAACAGCTGGAAGAAAAGAGGATTTTCCAGGGTGTTTTGGTCGCTCCATCCTTTCCCCTTACCAATAATAGGGGAAAGGGAGATGCTTGAAGTAAATCAGGACAGGGAAATGATTGATGCTTTAGAGAAGATTTTTGAATTTGTGGAGGGGAAGATTCAAAGTATTCCTGGGAATTGGTCCACAGAAATAACATCCATACTTTTGCAGAAATCGCAATAAAGTATTTCCGGTGAGACATACAGTTTCTTCAATCCCTCCTGCGTCATATCAATGAAAATATTCTTATTTGTTTTGGAGACGCAATGTCCCTATAATCTTTGATAATGACTGTTAGCCTTTCTCTTCCAATTTCTTTTCAAAATCTGATCTGATAACCATTACCATTATAAATCCTTCATCCATAGATTTTAGCTCCCACTGCAGCTCATTTCCTTCCTTTAATTTCATCGCCCTCACGATGGATGACGGGACCGCGGTTCTCAGAGAATCAGTTTCTCTTTTCGCAGAGACGAGCTCTGTAATATCTCCCTTTGTCATTGCCATGCTATGCTATTAATACATTCTGTTCTATAACTCTTCCTATTGGTAGATGACTTCCTGAGCATATGATAGTATTAATCGGTATATTTATATATCATAATGTAAAAGGTAAATTAAGAGGGTAGTAATATGATACCAAGCTGGGAAGACATTAGGGAATATGCAAAATAGGCATTAAAGGTGAGGAAGATAGTGCAGGAGGAAATAAGCAAGTCAGCAGAGAAAATTGATCCCTTCTTCCTGAGCGAGATATCAACGTCTGCCACGATGCCAATAGGTATATGGGTGGAGCAGAAAGGACACCAGTTAAACCACAATGGTAGTCATATGAGTGCTGAAGAGGAAAAAGCTGATGTGGAGAAACTGTTTATAAGATTTGACCTGGTGGAGAATGGAGGGTTTGTGAGACCTAGAAAGGGTCTGAACCATGTTGATTTTCTTACGTTAAAGAACATGTTCTTGGAACTCGGATACAAATATGAACAGGGAAGGGATTCTTAGAGGGGAGGAGATATGCAAGTTAAATAGTAAACTTGCAATGCTGTGACCAGTCTATCACACAGAATCATTTCAAGAATACCGATTATTTATTCAAATCTGATACGGTGATCTAATGGATGTTTTTAACTATCTTCATTTTGGTATTGGTATCATCATGAAAAATGTAGAAGTGGCTGCAAATTCGTAATGACACTGCAATAATAAATGAGGCAGTTCAAACTCAGTCAGACCCACTTTTTTGGGGGGATATAGATAAGACGTTAAAACGTGCCGCTTTATTTATTTAATCTATAGAATATTAATTATTGTGCAGTTGACTTGGGTTTATAGTATTCAAAAAGTATCCTTGTAATCTTTGACTTGTTTCTCAGTCCCTTGCCATTCTTAACTTTTTGTTCGAAATTTCTAAGACCTCTTTCCGATATTCCCAAATCCCTGACGTACTTAGGCTAGGGAACAAATGTTGTGAAGAAAAATATCCTTTATGCTGATTTATCACGTTCGCAAACATTTAAAGTCTTGCTGACCTTTTCTTATCCACTATTTTAATAAATTCGCTTAGGTTGTCTGGTCCAACATAATTGATTATTTCTTTTAATTCTTCAAACGGTAAATCCCACCATCGTAATTTTAGTAATATTTCAATCAAGTCATCATTAAATCGCTTTTTTATTGGTTTAGCCGGATTTCCTGCAACTATAGTATAAGGGTCCACATCTTTAGTGACGACGGAGCCAGCACCAACTACCGCTCCATCCCCTATTTTAACTCCTCCTTTTATGGTAACTCCATCACCAATCCAAACATCGTTCCCAATTATAATATCACCATAATATTCATGAGGCCATAATAGTGTAGGTGAAGTTGTTATATTCTTATAGTTATGTGCCATACCTAATAAAAAAACATTATTTCTAGCAATACTAGTATAATTTCCTATTTGGACGTAATGATCATCATAAATTTCACTATCCCCACTTGCATAAATTTTAATCATCCCTGAATATGAATTTTTCCCTATTTTATGCTTAAACTGATATGGAAATAATTCAAATTTAACAAAATCATAATCATTAGGATTTATCTTATTCCATTCTGCCATTAACTTAGCTTCTAAAATTGTAGGGAATAATAAACCTATTTTCTTTGCTGTGGAAATTGGCAATTTATTCATTAACCTTAATTTTATTTTATCCATAAATATTCACCGCTATTAAGAAATAATTGAATTTTACATAATTAAATTTTCTTTAAGGTTTTCCTAAAAACCTTAATACTCTTTCCCTCTTTAATCTTTTTCTGCTGATACCATAACGTTGACTTGTTTATCTTCAATTCTTTCCTTTTTTCAGGATCATTTGACATGATCTTATCCCTGATTTGAGAGTTATCATTTTTTTGATTGCTATGTCAGGTATTGAGGATTCAAGCTGCTTCCATACTTCCGACATAATCCTTGGAATACTTAACAGAGAGTTTATCAACAATCTGCTTTCTAGCTTTATCAACAGTTTCATTAACAATAGCCTTTCCTGTTGGTGAAGGTATCTGTATTTCACCGGTGGGATTTGTGGATTTACTCTGAAGTTTTGCGAGCAGCCTGTACATTATTCCCTGGCCTATGTTTAGTTCTTTCCTGATTTCTTAATTTGATTTTCCCCCTTGTCTCATTTTTCCTACACCACCGACTGAATCTCCGTCCGTTCGCACAGCCTTCTCCTTGTTAGGAATAGTTTTATATTAAACTATTGATTCAAATACTTACAGTATGTCGGTAATCTTACCGGTAAGATACCAGTAACCTTACTGGTCTTACCGAATATCTTACTGATGTTTGGGAAATCAGGACTACACGGCATCCAAAAGAATGATCAGTAAGATTATCAGTAATCTTACTGGTAAGGTATCAGTAACCTTACTGGTAATCTTACTCTAAAAATCAAATTTATCAGTAATCTTACCGGTAATGGTAAGGAAAATGGTAAGGAATATGGATAATTCGCATTCCTCTGAACAATGCTGTTAAAATCTTACTGATAACCTTACTGATGTTTGGGGAATTAGGAATATACGGCATCCCAAAGAATGGTCAGTAACGTTATCGGTAATCTTACTGGTAAGGTATCAGTAACGTTACTGGTAACGTTACTTTGAAAAATAAATTTATCAGTAACGTTATTGGTAACGGTAAGGAATATGGAAAATTCTTATTTCTCTGAACAATGTCAGTAAAATCTTACTGATAGCGTTACTGTTCTTACTGATAACGTTACTGATGTTTAGGGAATTAGGATTATCCGATATCTTCAAGGACTATCAGTAAGATTATCAGTAACGTTACTGGTAAGATTACCAGTAACGCTTCACTTTTGCATACATAAAACCATAAAAAGTATCGAATATGTCCGTTCAGTTCATAGAGATTGATATAGGCAAGTTTGTACCTTACCAGTAATCTTACTGAAAACAAAATGAAGATTGAAGAGTTTGTTTATCTCTGACACAATGGAAACATTTATATCCATGTATGTCATACATAATGGGGGATGGAAAAATGGTTGAAAAACGAATAACTGTACGCCTTGACGGCACTATTGCCGATTTTGTACTGAAATCGGCAAAAGAGCGTCATACAACGATGTCCGAGATTGTCAGAGCAGCGATAATCGCATACAACGACGAAGACTACCAGCTATACAAGAAAATCGTGGCAAGGATAGGAATGCAAAAACTCTTGGAGGAGGTAAATAAGCATGACTGAAATTGTTCCTAGAGAGGAAAATAACGCACAAATCATAGCGAAGCCTGACGTAAAAGGAGCACTTGAAATAATGAGAGCATTCCAGGAGCTTAAACAAAAGGTGCTTGATGCAAATGATATGGTGACAATCTCTGGCAAGCAATACACCAAGAGGTCAGGATGGAGGAAGATTGCGATGGCTTTTAATATAAGCACGGAAATCGTAAAAATCGAGAGGGAAAAGATTGACAATGTTTACGTTGTGAGAGTTATCGCAAGGGCTACGGCACCAGGAGGTAGAATTTCTGAAGAGGCTGGAGTATGCGATTCAACTGAATTCGAGAGGGGAAATCTGCAGGGAACACTGCACAACATAGAAACAAAAGCAGTCACCAGGGCAATCAATAGGGCAATCTCTAACCTTGTGGGTGGAGGAGAGGTCAGTGCTGAGGAAATCCTTAAAGGTCCCGATGAAGTAGTCAAGGAAAGGGAAATAAAGGAAGAACCGCAACAGAAAGACCCACCAATAACAACAAGGCAGATAAATTACTTAAATGACTTGATGAAAGACAATGAGGTTAAGGAGCTTGTGAATAGAATGTTAAATGGTAGAAAGCTATCAGACCTTACTAAGTCCGAAGCTAGCGTAATTATTGAAGAGATTCAGAAGTTGTGATTAGCATGGAAAACAATGAAAATGTCAATAATACTGAACAGAAACAGGTATATTTGCGTTGCAAACGTTGCCACAGGAAATTAACGAAGTCTGACTCAATGTTGAGAGGATACGGAGACTCATGCTGGAAAAAAGTCAATAAGGGATTATTAAATAATCCATAGTAAATTATTTAATCTTTTCTTTTATTTGATATTATGGATTTCTCAGACCTCACGCTTGATGAACTTATTCAAGCAATGAAGCGTACCCCTAACATAGCCGTGTTAGCAAGGTTGCGTGAGGAGTTCAGAAGATTTCCCGCTGAATATGACATGTTAGAGGAAATATATCAAAAAGAACGGAATAAATGGAATGCATTTTCATCACGCCTCAGGGCAAACTTCGGAAAATGTCTCTTATACTGGACTAACGATAATATTCCTTTTCTGCAATGTGAATACTCCCTTCCAATCAAGGATTATCCGCCTGGTACGATAGACAAAATAGAATGGATAAAAAACGCCCTTAAAGACCGACCACTTTCAGACATCATCAACGACACCAAATGGGACGCATTGTTTAATGCGATGTATAGACCTGAAGCTACCTCAACGCAGGAAGAGGCTGTAGAAAGAAAACAATCTGGTATCATAGACGGAGAGCTGTATAAGAAAATAAAGAACACAATCATAGTTAACCCATCCCCTGAACTCGACGAAATACTCAAAAAGGATGAAGAAGAACTCAGAAGGGAAAGGGAAATAGACGAGAAGCTCAGAAAGAAGGAAAAGATTCCTGAACCTGAAATAAAGCAGATAGCCCAGGACGCAAAAGAAACTGTAAAAGCAATTAAGAAAGTCATAAAGAAAAAACCAATCCCTCCAGAAGTAAGGGACTTATATGACAGGTATATAGGAATAAAACCTAATCAAAAAAATCTGTACAAGTTCATGTTATGGCTTGAGAGGGTAATGAGGACATTCCCTAACTTTGAATACCACGAATTACTTGATAGGGCAGATTTAGCTAGCGTGAGGGAAGCTATCAGTAAAGGTGAGAATCCAGATGAATACTATGATGAAGCATACAATGACCTTGTCAAAAGATTACATGGGAATGAAAAGGGACCTTCATTTGAAGACATTGAAAGGATTGATGCAATGAACAGAGCCATAGAAGTCTTTTCACGACTTCTTGACCTTCTCTTTAGAATTTATTCGGAATACAAAAGAGAGAATGATAAGGATGCCGTGAGGAGCATCCTGAGAATTCTATGTGAGAATTTTGATATCTGTTATGAATCAACGATAGAGGAAGTCAGAAAGGACATTCAAGGATGGGTAATGGATCATATTGATTTTCTGCCTTTATAATTACATTAGATAAGTCTGCCCATGTAATTTAGCCACTATTTCATCGTACAGCGGAGATGGATGTGCATCATCGAACAGTCCTATGCCGAGATAATTTTTAGCTCTTGTGAGTGCTACATACATAACTTTCCGTTCAACATCTTCATTTTCTTCCCAGTCCTCAAGTATTCTCTTTGTAGAATCGAAGGCAACCCATACCTGTTCAAATTCCATACCCTTCGCAGCGTGAATGGTATCGATGTAAATCACATCATCTAATGAAAATCCTCGCCTGAACGTTTGCCATATTAAATTCACTTGCTTATCTGGCAACTTCAGATTCTTGATTATGTCTTCTTGATCGGCATTAAACACGGTAATGCGGTAATTCCCTTCTAAATCTTTCTCTAAATCAACCCTTCCCTTTGCTAGCTCTGCCTGAAGCCCTCTTACAAGGAATCCCCTTGCGAACAGATGGGGTACTAGAAATTGAATGTCTTCGATGCTGAGTTTTGGATATCGGTTAATTATATCTGCAAGTTGAACCATAGTCTTTGTCCATGGCTGTAGATGTTCATGTGAAGGGTTTATGGCAAGAGTTATTTTTCCCTGTTCTGCGAGAGCCTCTCCTATTTGCTTCGCCAATCTATTAGTCCTCACGAGGATAACTTTTTTCCCTGATTTGTTGGCATATTTATTCAGTGGAATATCCTGTACATCGGTATGACCTATACCTTCATATTCCTTTTGTTCTCCAAACTTAATCCTTCTCGTGATTACTGCTGCTAAATCACGCACAGAATTACCGAACCTGAAGCTTCTAGTCAAATGGAAAGTCTTTGCTTTTTCCCTCCAACTGAGAAAATCCGAAGTCCTGACCCCTCTATATGTGTATAATTCCTGGAAATCATCACCCGCCATAACGAGATAATCAGAATTCCATCTCTCTATGATTTTCCACATAATCGGTGTTAAATCTTGCACTTCATCTACTATCAGCAAATCATAGTGAGGGAAGGTTATTTTAAGCCCTTCTATCAGCAAATCTTCATAGTCTTTCCTGCCCAGTGACTCTTTGTATTCGATGTATTTTGGAAGGATGCGTGCAGGATTGATGTCCCATGAATACTTATACGCATCCTCATCAATTGCGTGTTCACCTAAAGTCTCTACAAATTTTGAATAGCTGTACGAGAATCTAGCCCAATCCGTATCGAGGTCTTCGGGGTTCTCATCGTTCTCGTAAAACCCGTACGTTAGGTTATTTTGTTTGCAGAATTCCCTTATCTGATTCGTAGTGAGGAAATCACCATCTTCTCCAGCCCTCCAGAATTTCAGCTGTGCGATCGCTGAATGTAATGTCGAGACCAACGATTTATGAGCGTCTATCCTATTTCTGGCTACTTCTGCCATTGTTCTTGAATAAGTGATGTATCTATATGTCATGCCACGATCGACCGCATCAGCAATTATCTTTTCAATTGTGTAAGTTTTTCCTGTGCCAGGGGGACCAAAAATTATATTGTTTTTTTCGAGATCGTCTACAGTTATTTCCCCTGAAATCATAAAAATACTATACTTTTTTGCTATATATACTTTTGTAATAAAAAAGTATATATAGCACAAAATACTTTATTTATCATGGACAAAATTGAAGAAGAATATTATGCTGTTGTAAGGTATGATAAAAGGAACAAGAGGTTCAGCATAGGCATTCCTAAAAATATAGCTGAAGAGATGGAATTGGCCCCGAAAGATTACCTTAAAATCGTTATAAGAAAAATACCCAAGGAATAGAGGCACGATGTTCCTCTTTTTCCCGCTCGGCCACAAATCCTTCTTCCTCAGAATAGACAAAGATACGGGAAAGATTATTCTGGTCAGCGGAAAAACTATTGAACTCCCATCCGAAGATGTCAGCTTAATAAAAAGTAAAATGATACCTCCAGCGTTAATGCGTCTAGGACTTACTAATGAAGAGTTAGAAAAAGTCAAGGAAATCCTGAACAGACCGCATGTTAACATAGACACTCTTATTCCCATGGTCCAGGAAGTTAAGAGCTACGAAGAAACAAACGAAATGGATGTCGTGATTTCAGGTCATACTTTCAGGTTGAAAGACCGTGATTACCTGCAACCTGTGAACTTTCAGATATGGTGTGCTTCTGTTCTGCACATATCGCTCGATATAACTAAGGAAGAATGGAGGACTTTTGTCCAATTCCTTGTGAACACCGCAAAGGAAGAAAAAGAAGACCCGTTAAGCCCCCCTGCCATAGACGAAATTGTCAAAAAAATCAAGATGACTAACATATACGCAGATTTTTCTGATGCCTTGCTGGAAACGTGGCTTGACGGCACACGGGAATCACTTTTATTGAAGGATGGCAAACTGTACATCCCCGCATCCGTAATCGAGAGCATTACGAAGAAACTCGAAATAGGAAAGAGAAAGATAAGGGACATCCTTTCTCCTATACTTGACCCGCAGGGCAATACAATACTGCATAAGCGTTATAATGGTAAGCCGATTTCTAAGAGGGTATGGATAATCGACTGGGAAAAATTGAAGAGCATAAGGGATGTTGAAGATGTCAAGATAATATACGACAAAGGTGAGAATAATGGAGTTCAAACTGAAGAAAAAGTATGATGATGATGTTTACAGGAAAATCCTTACTGTCATAAAAGCATTCGGGGCAATCAAAACGGAAAATGGATGGTATCTTGCAAGGGCTAAATATAAGTCTTTGGTTGACAGTTTAATCCTCAACATCGGCGAAGACCCTACTGAACCGCTGTACATTCCGAGTGATTTGCATCAAGTAATTGTCCAGGAAGACAAAATAACTAAAGAATTGGCTGAGATTTTAAGGAAGGCACAGTATGATTTTGAAATGGGAATATGGACAATGGATGATGCGGTTTTCGAGGCATTCACGAACTACTGCGAACAAAACAACATAAATTTTTACGTAGTGAGGGATGCAGAAAAAGTAAACATATTCGAGAAGGAATCAATCCTCTCAAAACTCGATTATATTGAAAATGAGGTTGAACGCACGCATTACCGCAGTTTTCTCGATGATTTAATTCTTATCGGGTTGCTGAGGAAAATTAATGATAATCAAATTAAAATTGCTGAGGCTTTGAAAACGCATGTAGATAAGATTTACGAGGATATCACGGTTAAAAATGCAAAAGATACCGTTGTATTTTATTATAAGAAATTGGATCCCATGCTGTTGTACATTACGGATAATGTCGTGGGAAAACGGACAATCATTTTACGGGGAGAGGATATGATAACGTTGGAGAGAGAGGTAGCAGAGGAACTTGAAAAATTAGGCAAAGGTGAAATTATTGAACCCAAGGGAACTGGAACGCAGGGCTCAAAAGGAACTTGAAAAGAAAGGGTATAAAGTAATAAGAGCGATGGCTTCAGGGAGGGTTATCAACGGAAAGTACATCACGCACTACAACGACTTCTTTAATGTTTTCGATTTGATAGCCGTTAAGGATAACGAGGTGAGGTTTATACAGGTGACTTCAGGTGAGCAACTCAGCTCACACAAAAGCAAGGTAAAGGCTAATTTCAATTTCTCTTTTAAAAATACAGTGACAATTGAAATTTGGTATTTCTACAAATTAAAGGGAAAATGGCAGTACAGAATTCTTTATCTCAAGGACGGAGAATGGTTAGATTCAAGGCTCTAAATTCTCCGACTTATACATAATGCACAGAACTATTTTCCATGCAAGGGATGCCTTCTTCCATGGATTGTGTTCTTTCTCGAATTCCTCAAACAATTCCTCGAAGGATTTATCGCAGTCTTCTTTATTCATGTTTCTGCCTTTCAATTATTAGTCCCGCTATCCTTTTCTCGTTCTTTATTTCTGATAGGGTAGAGAATGCCTCTGCCATATTTTTATAACGAGCCGAATATCTTTTGAACGCTATCCAATCATCTTCGTATATCCTGATTTTCTTTTCAATTAAATTAGGCATTAATTATATATATAATGACACAATATAAACTTTTCTTCACAATGTATTATATATAATGTCTCAATTAATATTCGATAACTATGAAAGATAGCACTAAAGCGATTATAGGAATTGGTGCTGTTGGAGCTGCAATTGGTGGAGCGTATTATTTAACTAAGAAAGCTCAGGGAACCCCCCCACCTTCGTGTGATGTAGCGAGCATACAACTATCGGCAAGCCCGACTACCGTAAATCCAGGAGGCACTGTAGTATTTACTGCTGTGGCTTATGACTCTGCTGGAAACCCTGTTGACAATGCAAGTATAACGCTTGTAGAGGTTACGACAAATACAATGTCCACCCCTGCGACTACTGACACTTCAGGGACAGCGGAATTTTCCGTGACTTTCCCGACTGATACTGAACCTGGGAACTATGTATTTGTTGCCG
>Ga0080003_1001643_pt1 | contig 11469 bp, 8 predicted proteins | sample JossMetagenome_FD_69206 | JGI IMG/M metagenome (GOLD analysis project Ga0080003, IMG submission 69206) | Hot spring microbial communities from Joseph's Coat, Yellowstone National Park, USA - JC2_E (SPADES assembly) (version 2) | ecosystem: Environmental > Aquatic > Thermal springs > Hot (42-90C)... | reverse complement strand
TCCTTCTATTCATTGCCTCTTGTTTTCACAGTGAATACAGGAAATGCTTCTATCAGTACATTGCAGAATGTGACCATCTCATATTTCGGTATCTCTCATACTGAGCATTTCACCCTTTCGCTGGCCGGATTTCCACATATAGTTGCAGCTGGATCTGATTTTCCTGTAACTTCTGTAATCCCGTCTCAGGGAATGAATAATGTTCCTGTAACCTTCTATCTTGAAGAAGATTCCTACCTTCCTGTTACAAATATTTCTGTGACCTATAAGCCACAGTATCCCTTTACAGGGCAACAACAGAATACAGTTATAAGTGCTATTCCATCCTTTGGAGTTGAACCAGTCACATTCTTAGTCAATATAATTGGTCCGGATAATAGTACACATCAGAATATCAGTATATATTACAATGGCAGCTACCATCCCCTAACATACAAAATAATTATACCAGGTTACTACAATTTCAGTGTTGTTAACTACTATACTGATCCACCGTACATATTCCAGGATGAAAAGTTTATAGCACTGACTGTCCTGATAATTAACGGAGGAAACTCTATTTCAGTACCGGTGAATATTTCCTTGGATAGCAGTCTGTTCAATATAACCACCCTTCCCTATCATCTTCCCGCGTTACCACCCGGAAAGATTTTAAATTTCACATTCCTGATGAATGCCCCATCAGAAACAGGCAAAATACCTCTATACCTTTTCATCAATAACAATAAATTCAAAATTACGGAAAATGTTTACAATAAGGGCAGTATAATAATAAAAAATTCTGTTCCTCCAGTATCCCCTGGAACAAACAAAAATCTCTTCAGATTCACTCTCACGAATGATGGGAATATATCACTTATGGATGTGAGTATCCACATCCTTACGCCGGATGTATTCTATATAGATGTACCTTCATCAAATCCTCTCGGTTCTTTGACAGCTAACAACATAACATTCACGCAGATAAATCCAGGACAATCCATAATCATAACATTCCTGATTGATGTGAGGAGCACTACTTCCCCGGGAAACTATCCCTCTCAACTTTTCCTTTCTTACAGGCTCAATAATTCTGTTTTACCTTTCTTCACTACATACAATTTCAACGTTACAGTACAGAATACTGCCTTGGAACAGATAACGTCAGGCTCCGCCCTGCCTTATATAATAGCCATCTTCGCATTGATTATAATAGCGGTATTCGTTGCCGTAATAATCAGAAGAAAGAAGAAAAAATAAATTAAATTTTTTTATAATTTTTTCAATGTATAATTCAGTATATTTCCATTTTCACAGTATTCTATTTCAGCTGGGGTATCTAGCCTTATCTTTCCATCTATTGTCATTTCATCCTTGCCCTTTATTGTTATCCTGACCTTAGTTCCCGGGGATATCCTGTCCCATGTTATTGTAACCGTTTCATCACCCTTAAGATTCAGTGATTTTGTATCCGCCTCGATTGGAATTACTCCCATGTTAGTGAGATTGCTCCTGTGTATTCTTTCAAAGCTTTCAGCTATTACTGCTCTGATACCCAAAAGGTACGTTGCCTTGGCGGCCCAGTCCCTGCTGCTTCCCACACCGTACATTTTTCCGGCGAATATTACGAGAGGTACATTATCCTTCTTGTAAAGCTGTGAGGCATCGAAAAATGTCATCTTCTTGCCGGTTGGATAATGTACTGTGAAACCTCCAGCGGTATCTATCATGAGGTTCCTTATCTTTGTGTTGGCGAAACCACCCCTCATCATTACCTCATGATTACCCCTCCTTGCTCCGTAAGTGTTGAAATCATCTGGAGATACCCCGTTTTCCATAAGATATTTTGCGGCTGGGATATCAACATTTTCAAGAGCTTTCTTTCCTATCTTAAGATAATCAGCCCATATCTTCCTGTATTTATCAACATCCTGTATTATGTTTCCTGCTGGTGATATATGGTCAGTCGTAATTCTATCACCGAATACGGCAAATATCCTTGCATCCTTTATTATTTTCAATGCGGAAGAAACATCAAACCATGGAGGTTCCCTTACATATGTGCTCTTCTCATCAAATTCATATATATTTCCCTCGGGTATTTTCAGCTGTTTCCACTCTTCCACGCCTTCAAATATCTTTTCCTTCCTGGAAATATACATATCCCTGTTCATGAACTCCTCTTCATATCTTCTTATTTCCCTCTTATCAGGCCATATATCCTTCAGGAATACCTCGTTTCCGTTCGGATCTATTCCAAGGGGTTCATTGTCGTAATCTATGTCTATTCTTCCTGAGATGGCATAGGCCACGACAAGCATAGGAGAGGCCAGGAAGGCACCCTTGACATATGGATTTATCCTTCCCTCAAAATTTCTGTTTCCACTCAGGACGGCAGCGGTGTAAATTTTCTTCTCCTTTATTGCCTCCTCAACCTCCTTGATGAGCGGCCCCGCATTGCCTATGCAAGTGGTACATCCATAACCTACAATATGGAATCCAAGTGCTTCAAGATATGGCATCAGTTCCGCCTTCTTAAGATATTCAGCAACCACAGGGCTCCCTGGAGCAAAACTCGTCTTAACATATTCCTTTACTCGAAGACCCCTTTCCACTGCCTTCTTTGCAACTAGTGCAGCACCTATAAGTACATCTGGATTGGATGTATTTGTACAACTCGTTATTGCAGCTAGCGCAACCGCTCCATCTGCTATATCAACGTCTTCCCCCCTCATCCTTATAATTTCTTTCTTAATTTCCCTCGAATTGTAATCCTTCTGAAGTGTATCCTGGATCAATTTTCTTATATACTGGAAATTTTTCAGAGATATTCTGTCTTCAGGATTTGCAGGTCCTGCTATTGAAGGCTCCACAGATGAAAGATTGAATTCAAGTTTCTGATCATAATTCTTCTCCTTCCCGTCATAGAAAAGACCCTGCCTTTTAAGATATTCCTCAACTATCCTTATGTGGTTTTCATCCCTCCCGGTGAGGTAAAGATATTTCAATGTTGCCTCCGTGGCTGGGAAGAATCCCATAGTTGCTCCATACTCTGGAGCCATGTTAGAAATAGTTGTCCTGTCCTGAGCTGTAAGGAGATCCATTCCTTCTCCATAAAATTCAACGAATTTTCCAACTACATTGCTCTTCCTGAGAAATTCAGTTATTGATAGAACTATATCCGTTGCAGTGACACCTTCCCTCGGCTCTCCGGTCAGTTTCACTCCAACAACTTCTGGAACGAGAATATATGATGGTTCTCCCACTATTACGGCTTCAGCTTCAAGTCCTCCGACACCCCATCCCAGCACGGATATTCCATTGACCATTGTGGTGTGTGAGTCAGTCCCTATAACAGTATCTGGATAGAGATAACCATCATTCTCCATCACTACCCTCGCCAGAAATTCTATGTTCACCTGATGAACTATACCGTTCCCAGGAGGCACTATTTTTAAATTCTTGAAATTCTTCTGTGCCCATTTCAGGGCAGAATATCTTTCGGCATTTCTTTTATATTCCAGAGACCTGTTTTCTATTATTGCGTAGCTCGTTCCAAACCTGTCCACCTGCAGAGAATGATCTGCAACGAGTTCCACAGGTATAACAGGATTTATCTTTTCAGGGTCTTTATTCATCCTTTTTGCAGCATTTCTCATTGCTATTAGATCGACAATTAAAGGCACTCCTGTATAATCCTGTAAAATTACCCTTGAAGGGTAGAATGGTATCTCTTCCTTTTTTTTGTTAATCACCTTTGCAATGTGATCCTCTGTTACATATTTCCCATCCATTTTCCTGAGAAGATTCTCTAGCAGTATTTTTGTTGAATATGGTAGGTTGTCTATTTTATATCCTCTATTTTCAAGTTCCTTCAGGTCAAAATATTTGAATTCCTTACCGTTGATTTTAATTTCAGAGACCATGATGGTAAAGTCTTTCTAAATACTTATTTTTTCTATTTTTAAAAAAAATGAAGAATATCATTCTTCATGATGGTGGCATTCTTCATGATGATGGTGGTGCCTTTGGCCCATCTCCACTTCCCTGGCAGGAATTATTTCGCCATTTTCTATTTTCCTCACAATATCCTCTGCCCTTCCCTCTGCCTTGTATAGTCGAACATTGTTATTCATGGCAAGCCTGAATCCTGGTGGACCGCATGATCTCGTAACCACAGCATTCACATTCTTTGGCAAAATCTGTGAGAGCTTGTAAAGACCGGGATGTTCATCCCTGTGGTCTAGATGAAAATTTTCAACCATTTTTCCATTTTCAAATATTAGTGCTACTTCTCCATCATCCATGGAACTAACCTGTTCTCCATTCAGAACTACTGCAATTCTCATATACCTATATGATATATGGATTAATATACATTTCTAATAGAAAGTATTTTGTTAAAATTTATTATATTCCATTAATGCCGGATGAAAAAAGATGGAGAAAGGAGACGCTCGATCCATGGATAAAGGGGAGAAGGGAAGAGAGAATAAACAGCTCTGATATTAAGCTCAAGGAGATTTACGGACCCTGGGATGTGAATATTGATTACGATGAAGATCTTGGATTTCCGGGGGAATATCCATTCACGAGAGGAATATATCCAGATATGTACAGAGGAAGACTGTGGACAATGAGGATGTTCTCAGGCTTCGGAACTCCTGAAGATACCAATAAAAGACTTAAACTTCTATTATCACACGGTGAAACTGGCCTTAGCATTGCGTTTGACATGCCCACACTCTACGGATACAATGCAGATTCCCAGAGGGCCCATGGTGAAGTGGGGAAATGCGGGGTGAACGTTTCTTCGCTCAGAGATATGGAGATAATATTCAGGGATATACCTCTGGACAAAGTTTCCACATCCATGACAATAAATGCGCCTGCAAATATTCTCACCGCAATGTACATAATTGTTGGAGAGAAGCAGGGCGTCCCGATGGAAAAATTGAGTGGTACCGTGCAGGCCGACATATTGAAGGAATACATAGCACAGAAGGAGTGGTTGTACCCACCTGAGGCTCATATGAGAATAATAAGGGACATGATGGTTTTTTCAACGAAGAACATGCCAAAGTGGAACTACATATCAATATCCGGATACCACATAAGGGAAGCAGGTGCTTCTGCAGTGCAGGAGATGGCATTCACACTTGCAGATGGATTCCAGTATGTCAAACTCGGCATTGATAATGGGCTGGATGTGGATTCCTTTGCCCCCAGATTGAGCTTCTTCTTCAACAGTTCAATCAATTTCTTCGAGGAGATAGCAAAATTCAGGGCTGCAAGAAGGATATGGGCAAGGGAGATGAAGGAGACATATGGTGCCAGAAATCCAAGGTCTATGATGCTTCGCTTCCACACCCAGACATCTGGATACACACTCACATGGCAACAACCCCTTAACAATATTGTTAGAACAGCGGTGGAGGCCATGGCGGCAATAATAGGAGGGACGCAGAGCCTTCACACCAATTCTTATGATGAAGCCTGGGCCTTACCATCAGAACAGGCAGTTGAAGTCGCACTCAGAACTCAGCAGATTCTTGCCTATGAAACTGGAATAGCTGATGTCATTGATCCTATGGGAGGATCATATTACATAGAGTATCTCACAGATAAAATGGAGGAGGAGGCATACAGATATTTCAGAACAATAGATAGCATGGGTGGGGTCGTCAATGCAATAAAGAATGGGTATATACAGAGGGAAATAGCAGCGACATCATACGCACACCAGAGGAGGATAGAGAACGGTGAGGTGAAGGTCGTCGGTGTCAATGCATTCGCAAAGGAGAATGAATCTCCAATAAATGTATTGAAAATAGATTACACCGCAGAAGAAAACCAGGTAAAGAGAATAAGGGAGATAAAGGCAATGAGGGATGAGGAAAAAGTTAGAAAAAGCCTTGATAAACTGAGGAACGCATATCTGAGCGATGAGAATTCTATGATAGCTGTAATAGAAGCTGTAAGGAATTATGCCACTCTGGAGGAGATTGCAAACGTAGGAAGGGAGGTGTTCGGTGGATGGAAGGAGCCTATGATAATATGAACAGGAGGATAAGGGTTCTTGTGGCCAAACCTGCTCTTGATGGCCATGATAGGGGCGTTCTCATGCTTGCAAAAGCACTCAGGGATGCAGGAATGGAGGTACTTTATGCAGGTTTATTACCAACACCGGAGATGGTTGCTAAAATAGCTGTGGATGAGGATGTTGATGTTGTCGCCCTGAGCCTTCACAACAGTGCCCACATGACAGCATTTCCTGAAGTGAAAAAATGGCTTGAGAAACTCGGAGCAAAGGATATTCAAATTGTTGGCGGAGGTATTATTCCCCCAGAAGATAGGGAAAAACTCGAGGCCATGGGTATAACTGGCAACTACGGCCCTGGCACTCCTTTAAATGTGATTATAGACCATATAAGAAAGGCAGCAAAGAAGAAATGGGAACTGGAATCAGGATCTGTGTGATGCCTTCTTCTGAAGAATTTCGAGCTTGCTCATGACCATGTACAGGACCGTTCTAGCGTGACCTGGCATATTGGGATCGTTTACAAGTTCGTCCAAAGATATAACGGAGCTTGCTGCCCTCACATCCAGAGAAGTCTTGTCAGTGGCAAGTTTATTCCTTATTGCCTGTATATTCTTCCTTACATTCCTGGGAATTGAATAATCAGTCATCAGGTCATCCATCATCTTAACCGTTTCATTCAACATCTGTTCCATTTCGTCCATATAAAACACCTCATTTGAATACAACACCCCTATCCTTGAATATGCTTATGACCATTGATGTGTATGTATCCTTCACACCGTCAATCTTCCTTATATCCTTTATTAAAAAGGATCTCATCTGATTCATATCGGGGAATCTTACCTTCAAAACCATATCCCAGTTTCCTGTAACTAAATAAATGTCCTCAACAAAGTTCATCTTTGATAACTGTGAACTTATATCCTCTATTTTCTCTGTATCGGCCTTTATCTGCACCATTGCAGTGACTACCTGACTGGCAGTGGCCTCTATCATTTTACCTTCATCTTCCATATTCATCTTCCACCTTATATAACAGGTAAAGAAAATCTTTTCTAGATTTTCAATCCATAGACCTTTTCCATCATCTTCTTAAAGGATTTATATTCCTCTAAGAATTCTCTACCCTTCTGTTGTATCTCAAAAATCGTTTTATCGCCATTCTGAATAGTTTTTATCATTCCCCTCTCCTCAAGATATTTTGATATTTCACCCATCCTATTATATGTGATATTAACCTTTCTGAGTATGTTAGAGACTTGATTTTCTCCATCGTTGAGACAGGATAGAAATTCGTACATTATCTGAATTTCATTCCTGTTCTTCCTCATTCAATCCCTTCCTCCTTCCAAGAATGGTGTTATGAATATTATAACTGATAGGAAAAATAGCACAATCCCGGCAAGCATGAACGGATAGTACACCCTAAGTATGTAAAAAGCCTGTAATATGAATGATACATCCATCAAGATGAATGAAAATAATATCACAAGGCTACCCTTCCTCTCCCCTGACATAGATTGTATTATGGAACCTGTAATGTAGAATGAAAAATACAATGATATTATTATAATTACATCTTCCATGTATGAGAATATTGCTGCCAGTCCAATGAAAGTTAAATTAGATTTTAGGTAGTTGTAAAAAAGATTAAAGGTAAATAAAAATTCAGTTATAACAAATAAAAGATAGAAATAGCTGATATCATATGAAATGGATAGTACTATCATTGGAAGGATTGCAAAGATGAAGAATAATATTGATTTGTACAGGAAAGGTTTGGTTGCAGAACTAAATTTTTTCAGGGAGAATATCAGTATCGACAGGATATATATGATTCCAGCAATTCCTATTATATCAAGGTCATTTACCACATCTCTTTATAAAAATATAGTATTTCTATGTTATTCTTAAAAATGAAAAAAATTAAGTCCATACAGAATTTACTGTTACAAGATCGGCATAGCTATTGCCTGTAATTATAACATCTGTGAAATCGGCCCAGTAGTTGTTATCACCAGCCGGTGGCTCATTCATTCCTGTTTCTAATGAGCTAGATGGATCTTGATAATAGTCACCATTGACTTCAAATTTCAGGTATATGGTCTGTCCTATGAATCCTGTGAGAGAAATACTTGTTCCTGTTTCGTGAAATGCGAATAACCCCGAATAAAATGAACTTGGTAGGGATGCAGCATTCTGAAGGTTGGGGAAATATCCAGCTTCTCCAGCCCACCTTGTGTCCATCTGATACCATATGATCTGATACTCAGGACCGAGGATACCTACATACAGTCTGAAACCATCTGGAGTATCCATAGGATCGCTTGAAATAGCAAACCACGCAAGTATAGAATAATTTGTCATAAATTGAAGTGTTGCATTCGTCAAATCCTGGAATATAATAGGAACAGAAACTACACTGGCAACCTCTTTTTTAGCTATGTTACTGCTATTGAATACGTATGTGTTTCCATACTTCTCCCTTCCCCACATGTTCGACAGTGTATTCCCAAGACCTGAGGTACCGTTCTCTATGACCTTAACATTATCCATATAGAAGAAATCATTTCCATATATATTATAATTATAACCATATGGCCCTACAATAAATACAAATCTAAGCGAAATTGCATTATTATTATAAGATATTCCAGATATTGACTTTAGAACGCTTGTGAGGTTGAAGGTGTACTGTACCCACTGAAAATATTCTCCTCCCGACACCCCTGTGAATGCTGGCATGAGATCTGCTGCATTATTTTGGTATACATATTTTGAACCAGAACTGGATCCAGAGCCTGATGGAAGTGCAGATGCATTCACGTTGCTAGGATATCCCTGCTCAGGCATAACGAGGTACCAATGGGAATGACCTGCGTAACTTATGAATACTGCAACTCCCTCCCCACCTACAGATAGCATATATTTGGCATCCATCTGTAGATACACGTTTGCCGCCCCATGAATCTGGAGATTGTTTGTTTCCACATAATAATAAGACCCATCGTAAGAATAATAATACCAATCGTAAAAGCCTGCCCATGGATGTCCTGTCACATTTTCAAAGTAATCGTAACTAGTGCCAAGACTGTATCCACCAGATTCGCTATTATTAAAAAACCCCCACGCTGGTGTAGAACTAGAAAATGCGTTATTGTTTCCCTCGTTTGTTACGAAAAGATCGGAACTACCACTACCTGGATAACCGCCTCCTTCATTATTTCCTAGTGTTTGTATTACCATTCCCTCCGTATTGTATGGCTCAGATGAGTAAAGAGAGTTTGTTCCATAGAAGTTCACTCCTGTGAAAGCCCAGACCGTTGAGTGAGAAACCCAATTATTACCTGTACTCAGATTATCGTAGAAAACGTACACTGGAGTGCCCCTTATCCCCTCCCTTGCAAAATTGAACATTGGAGGAATATCACCTGTTGCATAACTCACTATTACCCTGAGTTCCCTCGGATTGGATGGCAAAGCAGCATACTGCGGATCCCATATAAACTGTACTGGAGTGGTGGAAAGGGCTGGAAGAGTTACGGTCTCAGAAGAAAACATGCCTGATCCATCGTAAGCCTGAACAATTGCAGTGGTGGATCTGGCTCCAAGATTTGAAATATTGGCATTTACAAGGTAATACCTGTTTATCATCAACACCGGGGAAGAGAAGGATATTGTAGAAGACATCACATACGGCACAGGTGAATTTATGATGTATCCCGAATAGCCCATTATCATGAGCATGAACAATGATCTCGCGTCCATAGTGGGTGATGATGGAGCGTATTGGGAAGAATGGGGTTGTATTATGCCCCATATTGATGATAGGCTGAATGTCAGAACAGTCACCTTTAAACCACTGTCATTGAAAATGATACCGGGCCCACCATTTGAACTCAAATAATTCCAGGACGATGAAAGAATCTGCTCATATCCTCCGGATAATGTATCCGTAATATTGTATATGGGTAGAGATTGTGTTGCATTAACTACGATGCCGTAGCCATTGGTCACATTATTGCCAAAGAAGCCATAACCATTGTTTACTGTACTGTTGATACCATATAGATAATAGTATTCATTCCTTCCCTGTCCGAACGCTTTCACGTTAAAATTATTGAAATTCAAGCCAAATTTATTTCCTATGTATTTTCCTTGAAGTACATTTTCCGTCTCATTTCCCATGAAGATTATGGAATATGGATATGAGGGATTGTTTTCCTTCATCTTTTGGTAATTCAATATAGCATACCTGAGGGAGGAATTAATAGCGGAATTCGTTCCGAAATCAAGTATAATGAGGTTAAAATGCGCAAAATAAGATGATATATTGCCTTTTAGAGATGATGTCCCGTTTGGCACGAAATTTACCCATTCAAAAGGGGCACCGATGTTATGAAGTGTACTGTTCAGAGCAACAGTACCCTCGGAACTGCCAGTTCCGTGGTCAAATAGGACGAGTGTTGAGAATCTGACATTTATGGTGGTATTAACCAGTCCAGAGGCCTCATCAAGGGCATAATTTATCTGGTTTATCTGGTGGAAGGGATCGGCTATACCCGTTATTGTATTCACACCGGGCGGTGCTGCAGACCAATTAACATTTACAATGGTGAATCCACCATCTTTGGGAACGGAAATGCCGTTCACATATTCATAAAAGTTACCATCTACGAGCATTTCAAGGGTCGTGGTGAGATTGCCAGGAGAAAGATTGGTTATGATGAATTTCACCGTGACATTCTGGTAGAATAACGGGGATGTTGTTGAGAATTGTATATCAGAAAGCACAAGTTGATTTCCGGATAGTGTGCTTATGTTGGCAAGCCACATAAGTATCTTGTTCGCAAGATAATCCTGCTGGTATAGAAATAGCCTTGCAAATTCATAACCCACAACAACAATCTTTCCACCACTTTCACCGCTTGAATATGTGCCGACAGTATAATTTTTATTTTCATATGTGAGATTCATCAAAGGTTCATAATTCTGCATCCACGGGAATGATGTTCCATTAAAATAAACAAAATATTGATCCATGAATGGGTAATTACCAGCGGTTGCATTTTTAAGTTGATCTATTCCCATCGCACTTACAGCTGATCCTGATATATTTACTACTATGTTTGATTTTATGCTGATCTGACCTGTTCCGGGGTAACTGTTATCAGTACCCGATATGAGGAATATCCTTCCGCCCTGATTGTAAAATGTCTTCAGATCACCCTGCTGAACATTTGAAAGCCCCTGGGTGTTGTTGCCCGTGAACCAGATGACCACATCATATCCTGAGAGGCTGACATTCTGGTTGCTGTTTACCGTGACCTCCCTGAACTGGTATGAAGTGTATTGAAGAAGTGTTGTGTAATAGTTGCTTACATCCTGCTGTGTTCCGGCGGTAGAGCCCTCATCATTGACGAGGAGTATTCTCGGCATAATGTATA
>Ga0080003_1001641_pt1 | contig 11483 bp, 9 predicted proteins | sample JossMetagenome_FD_69206 | JGI IMG/M metagenome (GOLD analysis project Ga0080003, IMG submission 69206) | Hot spring microbial communities from Joseph's Coat, Yellowstone National Park, USA - JC2_E (SPADES assembly) (version 2) | ecosystem: Environmental > Aquatic > Thermal springs > Hot (42-90C)... | reverse complement strand
AGTCGGTAACGCACGAAAGTGCGTTTCCAAAAAAAACACTTGACAAAATGAAACACATTTTTATATTGATTTACATTGAACTGGCAGTTTTAGGAGGTTAAACAGAAGTTTTTTAGGCAAGGCCTCTGTGGATACAGAGTATAAACCTTGTCTCCAGCTAAGTTTGTTTTTAAATCACAAAGCCCCAAAAATCAAATGGGAGTATTTTCAAATAAGAAGCAATCTTGGGAGAGATATAACGATAAAATAATTGTCACATCTCTATCTTTTAAAAGGAGTATCTAAAAGCTTTATTTAATAATAAAGCCACGCCTATATAGTGCATGGTTCTTTTTCTTAATTGTCTTACTTTCTTTTTTATCTCCCCATAAGCTTATTGCTGTAAGACTGGGGCAGTCTCAATACCAGTAATAAGCTTTCTAAGGCTGTTGGTCCTGGAACAGCCAAAACGCTTGCACTTATCTCTCCCATGTCCTTTTGAGGCTGGGGTGACGTGTGCGTCCAGAAAACCCACTACCTGGAGACCCAATACCACGTGGCAGGACAGAAGCGCTGGCAACGCTTTAAAACCAGACCTGTGACAACTGCAGGTAAACAGTTGTGGACAGTCCTGAACACAGCTTAAAGCGCTTTTTCTTGCAGGCTTTAGAGAGCCTTGCTTGAGCACCGAAGCAGTCTGCCTAAAACTTGCAAGAAGGAGGTTTTATATGAGAAATAGAGTTAGGTACTTAATCAAGCACACTTTAGACGAGCTCTATGAGCTTGGCAAAGGTACGAAAAAGTCAGCGATTCAAAGAGAGATGCAAAGGGTTAAAGGGGTTAAAGAAAGCCCATTCATTCATACCTCAGACACTAAAGTTAGGTATGAAAGAGCTATGATGCGGTTTTGTGATTATCTGGAAGAGCTTGGAATAAAGAGAGAAAGTCATCTGAAGAAAACAAGCACAGAAGAGCTACAAAAGATAATTGATAATTACTTCAAAGAGCTTGCAGATGAAGGATTTAGTAAAGGTACGATCAAAATCCATATTGCCGCTATGGAAAAATCGTTGGCCGTTATAATACCTGATATAAATTCTTCTATAGATATAAAGTCCTTTATAGATGAAAATCGTGTCAATTGGTGGAGCGCTGGTGCCGAATCAAAGAAAGGTGACTCATATGCAGATCCGGAGAAGATCAGAGAAAACTTAGACGAAACTCATCGCATGATCGCTGAGGCGCAAAGTATGGCGGGCTTCCGTGTCCGTGAAATTGCACGGGCAACGGTAGATAAAGAGAATAAGAGCATAACCGTTCACAGAGCCAAAGGCGGTAGGACAAGGACTCTTTACTTTGAACATAGAGAAGAGACATTTGAGAAGCTTGCAGATCTGATTGAGAAGCTTAAAGAACAAGAATATGAGAAACACCTAAAAAACTATTATGAGGACATTAAAAAAGCTTGCGAAGAAACACAACAAGAATACAATGCAAGCCATGCGTTTAGATACGAATACGCTCAACAACGGATAGAAAAGTTAAGAAACAATAAAGAAGAGCTAAGAGACCTGTTAGACAAATACAATGCAGATGAAAAGACAAAAGAAGCAGCAAACAATGAAAGCACAATTAACGTGGCAGCGGATTTTGTGTTGACACAGGAGTTGGGACACAATAGGCTTTCTATGTCAAGGTATTATTACAGGCGATAAAAGACAAACAAAAAAAAGCTGGCATCAAGCCAGCCCTATACTTTGGGGAGGGTGTTAAAATGAGGGTAAAAACGATAGGAACTATAACATTATAGCATTACCACCTTGTTTTTTGACTTTACTATAAAAAAATTAATCAGTATTATGTTTTCTTTTTTCCTAGCACCGAATAAAACCAAAGTGGCTGGTTCTTTTAAGATGCTGTCTATGTTAAGTGGCTCTGTATATACTTCTATGTTTACACCCAACACTTTTGACATCAGCTCTGCATTTGCTTCACTTTGTATATAACTTCGCCATTTGTGAAAGCTCATTAGTTGTTTCACTTTGTTTACCTCATCTTCAATGTAGTATGTTGTGCTATCGGTCGGCAAGCTATCTAATGAAGACAGCTCAATAAAATACAACATATATAACACCTCCTATAAAAGATTTCATTTAAAATCATAAGGATCATATTCATAATCATCGTTATAATCATCGTCGCCATCATCAGGCGGCTCATCATCATCGTCAGTATCAGGCCATTCATAATTGTCGTCAGGCTTATCGTTATCATCTTCAACAATTCTGTCTGGTTGTCCTTCATAGGTTGCCTTACTAAAGGCATCTACGATAACATCATCAGGCTCATCAATTGTTGTATTTGTCTCTGGTGGTGGTTCTGGTGATGGTGGTTGTTCTGGTGATGGTTCATCATCTTTGAGGTTATGGAACTTGAGCTTATGAACTTTTCCTTTGCCTTTAGATGATTTAAAGTAGTATGGTACATTCCTTGCAAGTAAAACGCCTGATTTCTCTAACTCATTTAGCAATAAAGTCTTATTCTTTCCTAGTTTATCCGCTATTGCTTTTAAGCCTACTGACGTTAAATAATATGTTCCTTCATCCTTATCGTATTCACCAAAACTTTCCTGAGAACGTGCATACTGAATATCTAACACATCAGTATCCCTTCTGTATCCGTTTATAACATGGAACCTTTGAAAGACTACGCTTTCTAAGAAATCCATAACTTGAATAGTGACATTGTCTCTACTATCAATAAATCTTGCTTTGGTTTCATCTAAGAGTTTATCAATAGTGCGTCTTAGCTTATCAAATTTCGTATTATAGTAAGCTTCAAATAGTATTAATCCAGCATAAAGATTTAAAGCTATTGTTGCAATATCAGTGTATTTATTATATATTCCTTTGGTTTGTTCTTTAAAGGAATTTTTGATCTCTTCCAAATGCTCTATTAAATACTGTATATAGTCTATTCCGCAACCTGCATACAGTTCATTAATTCGGTCTTCAGGTTTAAATAAGCTTGTAAAATCATTCCATGAATCAACAACTAAATATATTGATCTTCTAAAGGCTCCGCTGCGTCTAACCTCATCTATGTCTGTTGTTTCGGTTGTCCAAAACACGTTAGAGTTGAGATCTTTATAATCCACGCTCAGGTCTTTTCTTCCCCGTGTCTTTCCTTTGCCTGAGCTAACCATGAAGATTAAATCTTGCAATGTGAAATTAGTAGAAGCTAAAGCGGCTTCATCAATTAGCACTGGCAGAGAGTTCAGACTTGCTATCATGAGTTCTAACCCCACTTTACTTGATTGTGCGTCCAATAGGTGATCATCAGAGTAGTAAAACAAAGAGGTGGCAATGAGGCTTGCGGTGGTCTTGCCACTGCCGGTGTTCCCAGAAATAATAGTGGTAAAGCCTGGTATGTTTAGGGGCTTAATGAGCAACGAAGCCACAGAGATTGTTAACAATGCACCCAATAGTTTACCTTCCTGCAAACAGCTTTTTACAAAATCGTGTTGTGCATCTTTGTTTAACACCTTATCTTTTTTCTTCCTATATAACACATGGTCACGGTGGAGTTCGTGATACTGGGAGTTTAAGCTTGGATGCCAGAAGCCAGTAAAATCATCATCCCAGCCAGTTTCACGGTTTATCGTGCATGGCATGGGGTCGTGGTTTTCTCTTACATACATTTTTGTTTTTTTGTCTAAATAGCGTTTGTATAAGTTCAAATCTGTAAACTTGTTATACCTCATTGAAATCAAACCAAGATCGTAAACAAGATCATCAACTTTACTATAGTTAAACGTTGGCCTATACACGATTTTGTCATTTAGCAAATATTCGTAATCTTGAAACTTGGATTCTTTGACACCTCTAATAATATCGGTTTTTATGCTTACTGTTTTTTTAGAAACTAACTTATGGGGTTTATATATTCCTTTGTATTCATTACTGGCTATTATAACAAATATAACTTCCTTTATTTCATCATCATATAGTTCTATAAAATAACTTTCTTCATAATATATCTTGTTCTCTTTAGTTGTTTTCTCGGAAGATTCATACAGGATAACATTTTCAGCGTTTTTTAAATACTCTGGCAGTTTGTAATCAGAATAACCGTTTAACTCTAAATCAGCCAATAGATTTTCTAATACCTCTTTTTCATGGGTTGATAATTTGCTCTGTAAAGCTTTTGAAATGTGGTAATGAACACTGCCAAGGGATGGAAGTAGCGCTAAATCTTTTTTCTTAGTAGTTTCCAATAACCAAGGGGTTCTTTTCTCATCGTATTCCGTGTTATAAATAGCTTTAAATCCTTCTAATGTTTGCTCTGTATGTATGTTTTCTCTAATACAGTATGCACTAAAGGTTTTTTCAATTTCCCAGCCGTTGATGATGTTGTGGTTTCTAATAATCTTATAAGCTTCTACTATCTTAGAAAATAGTGGTGATTTATCCTTTATCTTATTCTTTATCTCAGGTTCATTGCTGGGCTCTTTAACAAGCTCTTGGGGCTCTTTAGCTGGTTCTATATCTTTAGTGGTGTTTGTTGATGCAAACGATCTTATCCAGTCACGAAGGAAGTTTAAAAACCATATATAGTTATTGATTACAAGGTCAGAGGTAGTAGTGAATGGCTCTTTATCGTTAATAATACCATCATAGATGATGATAAAGTGGTTTTTTTTGGCAAATACTTCTATTTCTCCTTGAACTTCTTTACCATCCTTAATTTTAAAACACTTCCCCGTGAATTGAAGCTTGCTAATGTTTTCTATCTCTGGGGTTATCTTGTCAAGTAAGATGTAATAATGAATCCTATTAGTCTTAGTTAGTTCTTTGTAATAATGAATACCAAAATGCGTTAGGCGTGTTTCTAATTCTCTTGATATGTTCTCCTTGCATTCTTCAGTATCAATATCCACATCAATGGCAACAAGATAAAACCCTCCATGCTGTTTACCTACCACAACACCATAGCCATAGCCACTGGGGTTTTTCATGTATTCGTCTAATAAGCGTTGTAAATCAGCTTTATAAGTTGAGGCGCTCATGCCCATCCAATTGGGTTTTTTACTGTTGATATCATGAAGGATAATGTCAAGACCGTTCTTATAGCTTTCTTCAATTATCTTAACTACTTTCTTATGTTTTATATCATTGCAAACACTTAAGGCCTGCTTTATCTTATCCTCAAGTGAGTTTGTTTGTGCTGCTACTTGTGGAAGGCTGCCACCTTCCACTGGCGTTATCTCTTTAGCTTGTGGCTGGGGATCGTGTGACTCGTGCGATTCGTAACTCATTATTTAATACCTCCAAAAGTTTTTTATTAACTAAGTAATAAAGCCTTTTCTTAATTCCTATTGGTTGTACCTTCCACATATCATGAAGATCTTTATTTGCATGAACACGTTTAAGAGTATAGCCATTGGTAGCGAAAAACTCACTAGCGGTTTCTCTTGGAACAGACAAAATCAAAGAGGGTGTGTTAAGTAGTTCTTTAACATAATCTCTAATAAAGAAGTATGACACATCCTCAAGGTGTGCTTCTACTTCTGGGACAACCCAAATGTTTATATGGTAATATCTATGTTTTCTTTGTCTTGCTGTTTCCTTTTCCAATACATTCATCTCTTCCATGTAATATAAATATACCATTAATGTTATGAAGGTCTATGATTTAAAACAGGTTTTGGTATGTATGATTAAATACATGGTAACCTGAAAAATAAAAAAAGTTACCAAAAAGTTACCTAAAAAGTTACCTACTTTTTCCTTATCTATCAATAATTATATATAATTAGTAACTTTTGTAACCTTTATTATATATATATATATGAAAAAAGCGTGCAGGGGGGTTACACACAAGAGAAGATAAAGATAAAAAGATGATGCCCCCTTTTTTTTGTATATAGGTACGCAAAAATGAGGTTACTGAGGTTGAAAAGTTACCTTCCTTCTCTCCCAATGGGGTTTTAGGTAACTTTTCTTCTCATTAATAGGTTACAAAAGTTACCTTCCTTCTCTCCCAATGGGGTTTTAGGTAACTTTTCTTCTCATTAATAGGTTACAAAAGTTACCTCTATTAGGTTACCTCTATTTTGTTTGTCTTTAGTTTGTCTTTTATTTTTTGTTTGTGGTTTGTGATTCCTTTATATATGTTTTAATCGTCCCCACGAACGAGCCAATCTTTTTTTGGCGAGTGAGTGAATGCTTACACACAACACGGTAGAGGAGAGAGGGCGTGTGAAAAAGTGAGAAAGTCGGTAACGCACGAAAGTGCGTTTCCAAAAAAAACACTTGACAAAATGAAACACATTTTTATATTGATTTACATTGAACTGGCAGTTTTAGGAGGTTAAACAGAAGTTTTTTAGGCAAGGCCTCTGTGGATACAGAGTATAAACCTTGTCTCCAGCTAAGTTTGTTTTTAAATCACAAAGCCCCAAAAATCAAATGGGAGTATTTTCAAATAAGAAGCAATCTTGGGAGAGATATAACGATAAAATAATTGTCACATCTCTATCTTTTAAAAGGAGTATCTAAAAGCTTTATTTAATAATAAAGCCACGCCTATATAGTGCATGGTTCTTTTTCTTAATTGTCTTACTTTCTTTTTTATCTCCCCATAAGCTTATTGCTGTAAGACTGGGGCAGTCTCAATACCAGTAATAAGCTTTCTAAGGCTGTTGGTCCTGGAACAGCCAAAACGCTTGCACTTATCTCTCCCATGTCCTTTTGAGGCTGGGGTGACGTGTGCGTCCAGAAAACCCACTACCTGGAGACCCAATACCACGTGGCAGGACAGAAGCGCTGGCAACGCTTTAAAACCAGACCTGTGACAACTGCAGGTAAACAGTTGTGGACAGTCCTGAACACAGCTTAAAGCGCTTTTTCTTGCAGGCTTTAGAGAGCCTTGCTTGAGCACCGAAGCAGTCTGCCTAAAACTTGCAAGAAGGAGGTTTTATATGAGAAATAGAGTTAGGTACTTAATCAAGCACACTTTAGACGAGCTCTATGAGCTTGGCAAAGGTACGAAAAAGTCAGCGATTCAAAGAGAGATGCAAAGGGTTAAAGGGGTTAAAGAAAGCCCATTCATTCATACCTCAGACACTAAAGTTAGGTATGAAAGAGCTATGATGCGGTTTTGTGATTATCTGGAAGAGCTTGGAATAAAGAGAGAAAGTCATCTGAAGAAAACAAGCACAGAAGAGCTACAAAAGATAATTGATAATTACTTCAAAGAGCTTGCAGATGAAGGATTTAGTAAAGGTACGATCAAAATCCATATTGCCGCTATGGAAAAATCGTTGGCCGTTATAATACCTGATATAAATTCTTCTATAGATATAAAGTCCTTTATAGATGAAAATCGTGTCAATTGGTGGAGCGCTGGTGCCGAATCAAAGAAAGGTGACTCATATGCAGATCCGGAGAAGATCAGAGAAAACTTAGACGAAACTCATCGCATGATCGCTGAGGCGCAAAGTATGGCGGGCTTCCGTGTCCGTGAAATTGCACGGGCAACGGTAGATAAAGAGAATAAGAGCATAACCGTTCACAGAGCCAAAGGCGGTAGGACAAGGACTCTTTACTTTGAACATAGAGAAGAGACATTTGAGAAGCTTGCAGATCTGATTGAGAAGCTTAAAGAACAAGAATATGAGAAACACCTAAAAAACTATTATGAGGACATTAAAAAAGCTTGCGAAGAAACACAACAAGAATACAATGCAAGCCATGCGTTTAGATACGAATACGCTCAACAACGGATAGAAAAGTTAAGAAACAATAAAGAAGAGCTTAGAGATCTGCTTGACAAATACAATGCAGATGATAAGACAAAAGAATGTATAAACGATGAAAACAAGATTAATAGTGCGTGTGATTTTGTGTTGACACAGGAGTTGGGACACAATAGGCTTTCTATGTCAAGGTATTATTACAGGCGATAAAAGACAAACAAAAAAAGCTGGCCATCAAAAGCCAGCTGTATTTAGGTGAGGGTAAAAAATCATAGGAACAATAACATTATAGCATTTTGGGGTCACTCTTCATAAATAGGTATTCTAAAATTTTCATCGCAAGGATGCTCTTGGAAGAAGAATTCTATTTGCATTAATAAGATTTTGCGAGGAATTGGAAAGATTTCACTCTGTTTTGGAGACTCACATTCATTAAATACGAACATAATTATTTTATCGTAATTTTTAAGTTTATCCTCTATGTCTCCACTGATAGTTGGGACTTCTCTTTCAAACATTAACATTAGCAAGCGCTTTAATTTTTTGTAGTCCATAAGTCTTCTCCATTCGTAGAGATCTATGAGCCTTTTCACTTGCTCCATGTCGATTGGCGATACCCTCAGGGTAAAGGGCTCATTAGGCAGCAAATGCGCCGGTATTGACTCTTCAACAAGGTATATCATACAAACCTCCTAAAAAAGATTTTCAAGTATTAACATTACAAAAAAGCCTATCCCTTTTAAAGTCAATCATTATGTTGATGCTTTCGCTTTTCAGCATTTCGGCGTCTTCTTTTAAATACTCTCTGATCTTCCACCATCTTTTATTTTCCATTGGACCCTCTAAGATTTCTATCAATGGCCTTAGGTGGTATCCTGCCGCTGGATGTCTAGTAAAAGTTTTAAGGTATCTGACTAAAGCTTGAGAAATTCCGTTCTTTAAGGCTGCTATGGGTCTAGGGTCATAGGTAAATTTGAGTTCTTTAGCTATTAAGTAGCTTGCCAATTCTCCAAATACTAGGATCATGTAATGTATATTTCCCTCTTTCAAAGCTGGTAGATTGCTTTTTGTTCTACGAATATAGTTATCTGATGGTATTTTGTCTTTTATAAGAGTTCTAGATCTTGCTTCTTTCCCTCTTTCTACGCTAAAAGTAGCATGCATCATATCCATTAACAACTTTTGATACCATTCATGGCTATATGTTGTTGATCCTTGCGTCAAATATCTTTTAACTTCGTATTCGTTATATAACACACTAAGGCACATTTTTTCTTCATCAAGATCGTAAAGCTTTCTCAAATATAAGATTGTTTCTAGTAAATTTTTGTGGTTTTGTCCTAACTTGCCTCTAAAGTTTATTCTACCGTGTCTACTTTCAAAGGTCTTTTCTTGATAGACAGGTCTTAACGTTGGTTGGAATATTGGTAATCGATTTAAGCTTATTGTCGCTGTTCCAATATCTGGCTGTTGTTTCCTTAAAGTTAGTAACTTTCTTTCTATTTCTAACATATTATTACCTTCTACAATTACAATTCAGCTCTATAGTTTCCATGTTTATCTTCTTTCTTCTTATTTCCCTTTTTCTTAGCTTCTTCTTCCTTTAACATAGCCCAATCATGAAAATCTTCATTATATTCATGTTTTCCCTCATTAAACGTCAAATACATACCATCGCTTAGTTTATACTGATCTTTAAGCTTTGAGTAATAGTTACTCTTCTCAATTATGATTTTTCTTCCTGTTACGTTTTCATCAAGTTTTTTGTGCTTGTAGATTATTCTTGATCTGGCTTGTTCTCGCAATACCCCACTACCTCTAAAAGATATGACATCATCGGATTGGCTACGCATCCCCTCTTTATTTTGATGGTGCAATAACAGAAAGGCAGTTTCGTATTTTCTCATAAGGTGTTTGAGTACATCATAGAAAAACATCGCATCTTCTGAGTCGTTCTCATCAAGCCCATAAAAATTTACGAAAGCATCTAAAATTACAAGTACAGGTTTTACTTCATCTATAAGCCATTCTAAGACTTTAGCCATATCAGTAACTATTTGAGATCCTTTTATACGCCGGCACAAATAAGGACTTAGTTCAAGTCTCTTATCCAATAAGCTTATCCATGCAAAATTCATATTAGCTTCGTAATAACTACGTATCGCTTTGAGACGATGTAAAAACATCTGTGGGACTTCCTCAGCAGTGAGGTATAAGACAGTACCGCTTCTTCTTACTGGAAACATTCCTAAGAAGTCTTTACCTAAACCAATACTATATGCAATATCCAATGCAAACCATGACTTCCCAGATCCACCCAATCCATCAATGATCGTAATTGCCTCAAAAGGTATAAGTGGTTCAAGTATCCATGGTTCATAGTTCTCATCATACGGAGCATCAATATCAAAGGATATAGCACTTATATAGCTTTGCTTTAGATTGTCCAGTCTTATCATTTCTCTCATTTGTTCTAGTTCTTCTGGCGTCATTTCTTCTGGCATTAGACCTTTTGGTAGCATATCTTCTGGCATTAGATCTTTTGGCTTCATATCTTATTACCTCCTAATTAGGTTTCTTTCTTAAACGGTGTAAAACATGCTCTTGCTTTTGAGACTGTTCTTTCTAAATAGTCCTCCAGGTGACCTTTCTTCCTTAGCTCTATATCAACAGACTCAGCAAGCAAGGTTTGTTTTATCTCATCATCGCTTAGATTAAAGTGCATTAAATACAATGCATAGCTAAAGTCTGCAGAGCTGTTATCTTGTTTGATGTTGTAGTAATACCACCAATCTTTTTTCTTCTCATCTGGGGTTCTATAGTTTGATGGAGTAGATGGAAGAGTTTTTGTATTGTTTTTTGTTATAGATTCTTTTGGTTTAAGTATAGACTCATAATATTGTAACAGCTGGTTAACAGATAAAACATTTTTACCACGATGTATAAGCTTAACAAGTGGTGGGCGTTCTAAATATTTAGTATTGAAGAAACCCGGAACTCTAACAAAATGTGATGCTCCAAGACATGCTTTATCACCACCATACTGATCAATAATTACTCTTTGTATCTTTTTTATAGTCTCAGCATCAACATATTTATCAAGTAAAAAAGCTGCTTGATATTTGTTTTCGCTTGTTTGCCAGAGTAAAAATATATCCTTCTCTTTAAGATCATCGACTTTCTGGATGTCATCAACGATCGCAATGTTATATGTCTGGTTATCGGCAAACTTCCATAACACAGATTTGTTGTGCTTCTGGTTCTTATACCAAGCATTCTCATTCTTTAACAATGAATACGCACTATCAGGAGACAAAGGCTTATTGTCGTTAAGTGGTATCGGCTTTAAAATTTTATTGCCTTCTCCATAAATGGCAAAGCTAACCATCAAAAGACTATTTGTCTTGCTGGCTATTGATTGCCAAAAGCCTCTTGTTTCTCTGTACTGGTCGGTATCGGTAATTGTGGGCATAAAAAGCCTCCTTTATGATTTAAGTTGTTGCTATGTCTAAAAGGATGGGTTATTATATTTATAGGTAATTGTGGACATAAAAGGAAGCTTCTTTGAGGCTTCCTTGATTTTTTAAAAGTCTCTAAGCTTATATCTTGTTTTTTCATAATTTCCTTCTCCTAGCTGGTAGTGACGGCTACCAGCTTTTAAACTACTTACAAAATCATTGGCTCTTTGTCTTCTACTACTACATCTTCTTGTTTAGAGTCTTCAAAAACCCACCCTTCAGACTCA
>Ga0080003_1001638_pt1 | contig 11504 bp, 12 predicted proteins | sample JossMetagenome_FD_69206 | JGI IMG/M metagenome (GOLD analysis project Ga0080003, IMG submission 69206) | Hot spring microbial communities from Joseph's Coat, Yellowstone National Park, USA - JC2_E (SPADES assembly) (version 2) | ecosystem: Environmental > Aquatic > Thermal springs > Hot (42-90C)... | reverse complement strand
TACATTAAATATGACGAGGCAACTATCATTGGTGGTGTTTATGGTAATTGGGGTTAAATGGCTAAGTAGAGTTGTCATTGACTTAGTTGGTTGCAGGTCTATGACTTGCATTGGTTCAATTATGTTTGGTCTGGCGTATTTAGTGAGTCCTTGGTTTGTTAAGAGACTAATATATTTATATTACACTGAGGTATTCGATGTATTATGGGGCTTAAGGTCTTGATGATGCTTGGGTATTATGAAGGCGGTGGATTTACAACGGTAGTCAATAACCTGAGTAAGTATTTAATTACGTTAGGGGTTGAGATTACGGTAGCTGCTAGAGTTATAAGGATTGAGTCGCCAAAGTACGTGAACCTCATTAGGCTAAGGCCGGAGGATTTACCAGTTGAAGGCAAGCACTATGATGTTATTCACATACACACATCATATCCATATACTAAAGTTGCCATTGAACATAATATACGTAACCTGGTCTTCACATGGCATGGCTATGCACCAACAATTTACGTACCTGGTATTAGAAATAAAATTATAAACTTAGGCTTAAGATATGCATACAGGAGACTACTACCTAAGATATACCTCATAACTGCAGTTTCTAACTATGCAAATAAGCAATTAAGTAGGTTATTTGGTGTATCGGGTAGGGTTATCCCCAATGGTATTGATCTTGAGTTATTTAAACCATGCTCAAGGGAAGAGCGTAAGGGTGATTCAGAGCATTATCCTGTGGCTTTAAATTTAACATCATATAACAACCTTAAGGGTAGAGATATATTAATTGAGAGCTTTAAGGTTATTAAGCGTAGGTATAGTAAAGCCGTTTTAATAGCTAAGGGAATAAATTATGACCTAGATGGTGTAATTGACTTGGGTTACATGCCATATGAGGAGATTCCTAAGTTATACTGCAAGGCAAGCTTTTACTTACTAATGTCGAAATGGGAAAGCTTTGGCTTACCAATAATTGAAGCATTTGCCACCGGTACCCCAGTCATAGCCTATGATAGGGATGATGTCAGGCGTGAGCATATATTAAGTTCGGGTGGTGGATTATTATTTAATGGCAATGAATCACTACTGAAGGCTGTTGACACAGTTTTAAGCGATTGGAACACGTACTCGTTGAAGGGTATTGAGTATGCTAGGAAGTTTGACTGGAGAAGCATGGCTAGGAAATACCTTAACGTATATGAAGAAGTGTTAACAAGTAAGGAAGTCAGGTGACTATTATATTTTAAGCTATTGAACTGCCTATACACTGTGAAATGCTCATAATCACTTACCTAGTTGGAAATAACAGCGATGCATAATTGAATAAGTAGTACAAGTGCACTCTAGACATAAATTGGACAGTAATGGTGAAGACTTCCATCGTAGTTCCAAGTAAGGGATGCAAATACCTAAACCATTTACTTACTGGCCTTAGGGATCAGAATGTGAAGCCCAATGAGGTGGTTCTTGTGGTTAAGGGGTGCGACTTAAGGCATGTTGAGGATTTGTGCAGTAAAAACAACTTACCCTGTGCGATAATTGAGCAGAAGAGTGGTTACGTTACTAGCGCTATGAATATGGGTAAGAGGGAGGCTAAGGGTGACCTCATAATATTCACTGATGATGATGCGGTACCCTTAAGTAAATGGATTGAAAGGTATATAAAACTGCATGTAATGTACCCAAGCATGGCTGGAATATCAAGTAGGGACATGTATCTAAATCTAGAAAATACGAGGCTCATGCCGATACCTGATGATAAAGCAACCACTAAATTATATAGGTGGGCCATTAGGACATGGCTAGATAAACCACACCCATTATTAAGGAAGTATAGGATGGGGGTTTACTTGACTAAGAACCTTAATGTCGCCCATGGCCCATTTATCCCAGGTAGAGAATGCTTTTCATTACCCCTTAGGGGTGTTAATATGAGTTTTAAGGCAAGTTACACTTATGATGTATGGTTTCCTGAGCATAGGCTATTAAGGAGGGCAATAGGCTTTGAGCAGTATTATGGCCTACAGCTTGTGCTCAGGGGCCTAGATATGATATATGTTCCAAATAATCCAGTATTGCATATAGCTAGGGAAGAAAGCTTGTCGAGGACAAAGGATAAGACCGTCAAGGCCGAGTACTACGTAATGAGGATTTTATTCAGGGAGCTTCTCAGTAAGTATGGCTACAATTAAGCGGGCAGTTCCTATAACATTATTAGCAGTAGCTATAGTTGCCTTACCCATATCAGCTCATGAATCACAGTTAACGCTAATTAACAATGTCAGGAACCTGAATCTTACCGCAGCAGCGCTAGGAGTGCTAAGTACATTAAACATGTACTACTTTATAGGTCTCTCCGCAACTTTGGCATCGCTTGCACTATCAATCCGTTATCGAAGTAATGCACTAACTATAATATCTGCCTTTATCATCGTTGTTTACTTCGTGGACTATCCGCTTTTATTAAGCCCATTTCCACCATATCTGCCTGACGGAACACTTTATGCTACAGAGTCGTTGGCAGTTTCCCTCTTCGGTTACTCAAATATAGCCAACAAGTGGCTATATAATAACGGTGCATACCCAATAGCATTCATCTGGGGCGCCGTCACAAGCATGCTGCTTGGTGTACAGCCAATATATCTATCATCAGCCTATGGTATGCTTGAGCCCATAGCCCTAGGATTGATTAGTTATGTGGTTGGCAGGAGGATGGTTAATAATGATGATAAGAACATTGCACTAGCGCCATTAGCGATATTAATATTCACCGCCTTAATTTGGTCTAACCAATTTCACTTCAGCCCCCAGGACTTCAACATCGTAGTTTTGACGTTGACGACGCCATTAATACCGCTGCTGATCAAGGGCGACATAAGGAGTATTGCTTTAATTAGCTTAACGGCTATCACGTTAACCCTAGGCCACCCAACCGAAGATCCAATACTACTGGCTGCGTTAGTTGCATTGCTAGTAATTCAATTAATGGCTAAGGGCGGTAGCTTTAGAGTGGTGGTGTTTAACATCGTGTTGCTGACCGGGTTAAGCTTCCTGGCATATAGTACTTATGTGATACCTATTAATATATCGGTGATCAGTTCAACATTTTCACTGCAATCAATTGAAAGGTTAATAAACCTAGTTATTGGACGCGTGGGTCATGCCGTGTTCTTCGCCTTATCGAGTAGAGAGGGCGTCTATCCGCTTAGGGCTGTGGTTTACGGTTATGAGCTTCATGGGGGCTATGCCCTAGCCCTAGTCGAGTTGGCCTTGATAGCGGCACTCTACATTGCGGCACTACTTAGGGGCGGCAGCGAGTATAGGAGGGCTTACGTATCACTGGCGGCGGGAGGCCTATTGGTAATGGCGTTGATAACACTAGCCGTAGGTACATATAGCAATAGGTTGGCCATCTACGTGGCTCCAGCCCTCTCCGGATTGCTGGCGCCGTACGTGGGCCGCGTGTTCACGAGGCGTTGGCTAGCCCCACTGGTGATAGCGCTACTAATAGCCCTGGGATTTCTAGGCCTTATCTTTTCCAGCTCAACTATATATTGGGACTACGCAGCCGGGAACCCAATAACATATCAATCCTATTCAATAATCTACTCACTTGGCTACCATTACAACCTCGGTAGCTATTACACCACTAATTGGCTCACCTATTATCAGGTGATAAACTATGTACGTAATATTAACACAACGAAGGTATTCCCCTACCCAGGACCATTATTCGACTATAATAAAAACGACCTATTTTATCTGGCAAATGATGTGAGCCTCGGCAACTGCCAAGATGCCTTACATGATGTTGCCAACTCAACGGTAATTTACAATGACGGGATAAACATAATAACAAGAACCTAATTTTAGATACAATGGAACCATTCATAACAGTAATAGTTGCTGATCATGATAGAAGGATATTTCTATCGCTAGCATTACATAGCCTAGAGAGCCAGAGTTTACCTAGAGATAACTTTAAAGTAATTGTAGCTAAAAACTATAAGGTCAAGAAATTAATAATTTAGTAAAATGAATTGGCGGAGAAACAAAGTCGCTACAGAAAATAATAACTAGATATCATTAAATGAATGAACCAATGCTTAGAGCATTTTGCCTTTAAAATAGTATGATAAAAATTACTTTAGTTGATGATACTGATTTATCGATAGTTGGATCTGGACAGCAGGCCTATACCTATGGACTTTTCTCGAAAGTTGCTAATTACGCTGAAGTTGTACTCATAACGCAAAGTCTAAGAGAGCCCTCGAGACTTTCTTGGGCTTCTGAGATTAAGGTCGTTAAGTGTCTGCCTGGTAGGTTGGGAGTTAATCTTTGTAGCCACACCTCTTTGCCTGAGATAGTATCTTTAGCCAAGGATTCTGACGCAATAATTGCAGAACATATTTATGGTATAAATAGATGGGCGCCATTGGCATCTAGGTTTCTGCATATACCGTTCGTCTATCATAGTCATGGTAATGAAATAGAAACACATAAAACTGTTAAGCAAAAACTCTTTATATTTCCTTTCGAGAAATATATGTATAAATCTAGCGATTTTATTATAGCTATAAGTGAAATAACCTTAATAAATGCTATAAAGACTTATAAACTTAGTGGAAAGAGGTACGCTGTTCTTCCTCCAGGATTACGTGAAGTCCATTGCACTAACAACCAAGCATTTAGGGATAAATTGAGGCTCTGGGGTGTTAAGGATGATGAGCTGATTGTAGTGATGCATGGCTCTATGGATTACGGACCCAATGCTGATGCACTAAATATGCTAATTAAGCTAAGCAACAATACTAGGGAGAGATATGGTATAGTTTTTATAATTGCCGGTAGATCTAGCAAATTAAGGCTAGGCTGGGTGACTAAAGACATTCTTTATATAGGATTCTTAAGGGGCATCGATGAATTATTATGCATAGCCGATGCAGCAATTGCACCCATAATTTCAGGAACAGGTACTCACATGAAGGTGATTGACTATTTATCAGCCGGACTTCCATTAATCACTACGCCTAAGGCACTAGAAGGATTACCAGTGCAGGCATTGACTGGATATCCATTATTATTAATAAAACATGCTATCAATAATATAGATTTAGGTAAACTAATTAAAAAATTTTTGTTGCAAAAACGAGGACCATTTTCTGGACAAGCTAAGATACCAACATATGATGATCTTGCAAGATCGTTTTTAAACATAATATATGATGTAATTAGAGATGCTAGTCAGGTTAATTAATGATCAATTCAATATGATAGGGAGTGGAGGTCAACATAGGCTTTTAAGCTTTGCTGAGGCATTAGTGAGATTAGGCATTGATATTGAATTAATGTCACCTTATTTTAGATGTAATTATAATTATTTTAAGAGTCATTATAACGATTTTTATATAGATAAGCATAAATTATATGATCCACGAAATAGACTTAAGTTTTTCATGGATAATACACTTATGCTGCTTTATAAGGAGATGTTATCGAACCCATCTGATGCTTACATTATAGGCCTTCCTTCACCACTACTTAGAGGATTTATATCTTATCTTACTTGGATGAGGAAGATGCCATACGTGCTAGACTTTGGTGATCCATGGTTTAGCCCAAGTGACCCCACCCCATGGAGGAAACTTATGGATAAGCTACTTATCAATTTTATTAACCTAGCTCCTTCAGTAATGGTACCTAACAAGTGGTTTAAAGAATTTGTTCTACTTACTTTCAAGCGACATGTTCACTTAAGTGGTGAGAAACTCGTAGAATTAGAGAATAAGATTCATATTGTTTACCCTGCCTCGTTAAATATTGCTGATGAATCGGACATAAGAAAGAGGTTAGATATAGACCCATTCACAATAGTTCACTTAGGTGACTTACAGAGCATTACTGCACTTAAGTTACTTACCCACCTTATACGGCAATTGCATTTAAGTAATAATAAAGTAGCAATTATGGTGATTGGTGGAGGAAAATATGCGATGGCGCTTAAAAGCTATGTAGGGTTACATGGATTCGATGATAAAATATCGATAAATATTATTGAGCCGGTTACTAGATTTGATGCTTATAAATATTTAATGCAGGGCCATATTGGATTAAGTTTTCATGAGGGTATGTATTGGAAACCCATAAATGAGTTAAAGATTGTAGATTATTTATCAATAGGTCTTCCGGTATTTTCAACACATGGTACTGATATCCTTATGAGTAACTATAATAGTCTTGTATTTAATGATAGTAATACTTTTATTAATTCTGTTATAAACATGATTGATAATAGAAGTATTTTAGAAAAAATATCATTAAATGCAATAAGTACTGTAAAAACATGTTGCAATCTTCCAACAGTTGGAAGTAAGTTATTGCTAATACTTAAGGAATCTTTGATGCATTAATTAAATAGTTCTATGAAAATATTAATTATTGACCCTTCTTATATCTGCTCATTAGGAAGAGCAAATAAAGAAATTATTAGTCGAATTAGCGAAGTCATTATTAAAAACGATTATGCTAATCAATAAATTATTACCAGCATGGTTAGATGATAATATAGTTGCTCTTAGCAATTATAATGCTTTAATCTTCGCTAAAAATTTATAAAATTCCTTTGGATAAAATTATTGCGAATAAAAATAGCGATATTATAATTAAAAATATTTATAAGGAAATGTTAGCATTAAAGTGGGGAAGCGATATTTTAGTGAAACCATTAATTATTTTTCATGGAAGCCTTAGATATGGTCCTAATGCTGATGCTGTAAACTTTATTATGAGTAATTTAGCTCCTAATTTAAAGGATACCATATTCATTGTTGTAGGTCCTAATCCTCCTTTTATTGGAAGGCGTGATAATATTATCTTTACAGGTTTTGTTTCAAGCGAATAGCTTGAAAGATACCATTAGCGAGTTATATTGTAATTGCCCTACTAAGATAGTAACGGAGATCAATGTGAAGATACGCGACTATATATTATTTGGGTTACTCATAGTAACAACCAAGGTTACCTTACGATGGTTACCTTACGATGGCTTGATGTTAATAATGTTAGAGGAACATTAATAATTACATCACTAGATAAGTTCGTTGATGTGTTGAACCAGGTTATCAAGTCAAAGAACTATAAAGGTACTGCATGGATTCATGAACATAAACTAACGGATATAGCGCGTGATTATATTGAAGTATTTTCTAGCCTTGTCGTAAAATTAAAAAGAAGAAATCGCCAAGGATTTAGGTTCCATGACCGAAGACAAACTTAATATATGCATATCTGAGGAATATGCCAAGACGCTTGGAGATTTAAAAAGCTTAAGTTATCAAATAGAGTCCGGTGTGTCTATACGTAACAAATTTATATTTAATTCCATCCTTAGCGGATTAAATAAAAAAGATATTACTTATAAACTTATTACGTTAAATAGGAAAATTAATCCGTATAAATTATTAACTATTTACCTTATACCCTTTTTAATATTTAAAAATAGTAATTCATTTCAGGCTTGCAGTCTTTCATCGCTTGCGAAATTGAGTAGGGCATTTGAATTGCCAGAAATAAGTAACTGTGATATTATTTTTATTCATCATGGATACGAATTGCTCAAATACTTCCATGCAATAAATAGTATTAAGATCCGAGGAAGGCCTATTGTTGTTCTTGAAATGCCAGATAACATTATTGAGACATTAGGCTACTTAGCTCATAGAAGGTATTGTGTTAATAACCTGGAAAATATTCTACGGTCTTACGCTAAAGCGGTCGATATAATTACATCACCTACGTTACGCGATTCAATTTATTATAGTCATGTGCTTAATGTCCCCAATGTATTCACCATATACAATGTCTACGATGTTTTCCCTGAGCATTTCACAGACGAGTATATATTAGGTAGAAAAAATCATGGATCAATGTGCATTTCCACAGGATCTTGGTGTAATGAATCTATTACTAAATTTATAAATAATATCATAAAGATTACTAATGTAGATAATAAAATTAACATTGCGGATATACATATATTAGGCTGCAGTAAAATGCCACAGTATAATATAGGTGATGTTAATGTGTACTTTCATGGCAAGTTACCCCTTAAGGATTACTTAGATGTTTTATCTAGATGTGTAGTTACTGTTCTATATCCAAGATTGCCTTGGAGTGGCGGTCATAGTGTTAGGCTTAATGACGCAGCCTTAATGGGGAATGTTATATTGGGGTCTGATCATGACTTAAGAGGGGAGCCTTATAAATATCAATATACATATGTTGATGAGAGAGATTTAGTGGCCAAGCTGCAGTGGCTCATGGATTCCACTAACTTAATAAGTTTAGGGATGGAAAATAGGAGAATCGCATTAGAAAGGGTTAAGAATAATGAAGAAACCTTGAATAGGCTTGTAGATACATTATTAAGCAGTGTCAACAATACTGATTAATATGTGTATTATAGTCATTACCCATAATAATGCTAGCACGTTAAGAAAGGCATTAGATTCACTGGTAAATAGCGAACTTGTTGATGAGATAATTATCGTAGATAATAATTCTGTCGATGATTCTCAATTAATTATCAGGAAATTCATGGCTGAGTATACATTTGTAAAAGGCTTATTTCTGAGTAGGAATGTTGGTTTTGCTGCTGGTGTTAACATTGGGTTTAAGGCTTGCAGATCAGCAGAGCCTTACTTTGCTCTATTTAATCCTGATGCCATAGCCACCAGGGATTGGTTAAAGAAACTTGTTGAGTTCATGGATGAGAATAGTGATACCGGTATGGTGCAGAGTCTCCTTTTAAGTCTAGTGGTGAGTATGATTCGGCTGGTGGCTTCGTTAATAGGCTTGGTTACCCGATTGAGTTCAAGCTTTAAGGTCAACTATGAATTGTTAAGGAGGGTTAAACCTTATGAGGTTGGTTATGCTAAGGGTGGGCGGTTTTAATTAGGCGTGAGACATATCTTCAGGTTGGTGGCTTTGATAATAGATTCTTATTTACTATGATGAGACAGATTTAAGGTATAGGATGAGAAAGGCTGGGTGGAGGATTTACGTAGTGCCAAGCTCCTTAGTAGATGGTTTCTCTCAAGGTAATAAAGGGCAAATAACTCCTTGTTCGGTATCCTGCTTCCTAACACAATGTGAAAACTATTCCTAAATAAGAACATTAAGTCAAGATTGCCCAGCCTTAACTTGGTCATTAATTGGCGCACTCCATGAACGTGATAGCATAAGGTTAAAACTAAGAGTAAGGTTTATATACGATGCAATTAAATTAATGCTGGGTCACTTTGTATGAGGGTTTTGGTTGGTTTGCCCACTTTTAATAATGGTGCTTCTGGTTATACTATTCGTGGGACTCTTGGGGCTTTGGTTGATCAATCGTATCGTGATTTTAAGGTTCTTGTTGTTTATAAGCCGAGTCCTGGTGATAGGACTCTTGATGTTGTTGATGAGTTTAGGGATAGGCTTGATATCGAGGTTAGGATACAGAGTGATGGTTTTGTTGAGAATGCTATGAACGAAATATTCAAGGCAGCAGTCGACTACGACATAACACTGACAACGGACGACGACGCAATATCAACAAAAACATGGATACAAGACCATCTACAATTCCACAGAAATCATGAGAAAATAGGAATAGCACAAGGCATAGTAAGCTCACAGATACAAAATAATGAAGATCATACTTTTTCATTATTTATCCTTAGGAGGTTTTTAGGGTATTTGATTGGTTTTTATAAACCATTAATAAAGGAATTGTATAGTTATAGAATAATTGTTAATGATATGGGACTTTTTGCATGCACAAATTGTAAATTAAGCATTGAAAAGCATGATTATATACATACTTTGTATATTAGTGGTGTTAATATGAGTTTTAAGTCAGGGCAGTTAATTGATGGATTCGTGCTTCCAGGGTACACAAAGAGAGGATTTGGCAATGAAAGTCTTCTAGCCCTTCATTTTATAAGGCAGGGTCTTCATTCAGCAATATTCAACGGAGGCTTTGTCGAGCATCTTGAGAGGGGGTCGTTATCGAGACCAAAAAGTAAAGTATCAGAATTTATGATAGCTATCGAGTATATCTTGTTTCCTTATGGTGTGTATTATTACGGGTTTAAAATTAACATGAGAAAGTTAAAACTGTATGAAAGACTAGTCAAGCTTTACGGTAAGCTCAGTGGAGCTACTACTTGGAGGGCTCACGCGATAGGCCTAAACCTAGCCATAGAGGCTATTGAGAATGATTATGAGCCAAGGGAGGTAAGACAGAGATTACTCGAGATAGAACAAGAAGCTAAAGTAAAATATGGACAGGGTTCAAGGGACTATGTTCATTAACTAGGGAAGTGAGATTAAGTATTTAAGGTAAACCTTGCTCATTACCTAAACAATCAAAAATGTCATCACGTGTTAATAAGGCGTTAATGAAGGCTAGGAGGGCTTTGGCTAGTCGTTGCCTATTCGATAATTGGTTCTCGCTGTTGATTAGGTACGCCTTGATTAAGATTGGTTTCAATGTTAAACTAATGGCTAAGGTTAATGGTTGCGCCTTTGAGTTAGGTCCTGAGGTCTTTGGGTACCTTGTAAATAGGGCTTCACGTGGGCTCATTAAGTTGATTAGGTGTGGTGATCGTGACGTGTTTGTGATTTATACGAATGAGATTCAAGTGCCTATTGAGGAGTTTGAAAAAGTGATGCATATGCTATAGATTTCGCTGTTAAGAACGGCTGGGTATATGATTTAACTAACGGCTTTTGGCTCAAGGGCAATGTTAGATTTAGGCATATGCGTAGTACTGTTTTTCAAGTCTTTAATGAGGGTGATTATGAGCAATTAGATGTTAAGGGTAAAGTTGTTATTGATATTGGCGCCTACATAGGGAACTCGGCCATATACTTTGCTTTAAAAGGTGCGAGGAAGGTGATTGCAATTGAGCCTCACTTTGGTGCCTTTGCCGAGATGCTCGATAACATTAAGTTAAATAACATGGAGAATGTGATTATCCCAATCAACGCCGGCTTAGCCAGTAAGCCGGGCAAAACATGCATTAAGAACGTTGATGTTAATATTGCCAATGTCATATATCACAGGCTTGGTGATTGTCCTGATGCTATCCCGGCAACAACATTCAGTGAATTAATCAGTAGGTTTGGTGTTGATCCTAACGATGCGGTTCTCAAGATGGATTGTGAGGGTTGCGAGTATGATGTAATACTAAATGATTATGAGCATGTTAGGTTATTCAGGGAGTTGATCTTCGAGTACCATCCAAGGTTTGTTAATAAGTCATTGGATGATTTGCTGAATGTGCTAGGCAGGGACTATAGATGTGATGTGCGCGGTGATGAAGACCTCGGAATAATGCACTGCATTAGGAAATGAACTGATGCGTTCATTATATTTCTGGCTGCTTTGGTGCTCCATGATTTACCCTGCCTAGTCTCTTGATTCGTAGGACCAAAGCGGTGCCTAAAATTGAAAAATACCC
>Ga0080003_1001637_pt1 | contig 11508 bp, 8 predicted proteins | sample JossMetagenome_FD_69206 | JGI IMG/M metagenome (GOLD analysis project Ga0080003, IMG submission 69206) | Hot spring microbial communities from Joseph's Coat, Yellowstone National Park, USA - JC2_E (SPADES assembly) (version 2) | ecosystem: Environmental > Aquatic > Thermal springs > Hot (42-90C)... | reverse complement strand
AGTGCACCAAAAAATCCCCGCCGGCCCCCCAAGTATCAGGAAAAACATCCACGTTATCGCGGGTCAAGTAGGGTGACGCGGTGGGCATGAAGTTTTGGTAAACCGACCTGCCGATCGACATCAATTTTTCCGCGTCTTCGCGGCCAAGCTTGCTCAGCAGGTACGCCTTGTACTTAGAGCGCCAGGCCTCTTCAAGGTAAATCGGGGGCTCGGAACTCAGGAACTTCAGTACTACCTTCCCCACGAAGTCAAGGGTTTCCGTGGAAACCTTGTCCGCGAAGTCCTCCGATGAATGGTAATACTTGTCGGGCCAGTTCGTGAAACTGACCGCGGGTATGCCGTTTTGAACTAGGACCGCGTGGTCGCTTCCTATGTCGAAATCCACGAAGTCGTACCTTATATCGCTGGAAGAGCCCACGTCTCTGACGATCTCCTTCAGCATTTCTTCATAAGCGGATTTCTGGGATAAGGGGGTGTACGAGATCTGTAGCGTTGAGCCGGTCAGCTTTTGGTTTTCGCCGACCATGTCTAGATTGATGCCGAATTCATACTTCGGTTTGTGATCCGAGAAAAAGGCCAGCGAACCGTAATGCTCTGGTATCCATAAAAAGTCAGCCTTCGCCCCCGAGTTCGCGAGTTCCAGCGCGAGCCCGGCCCCAGAAGCGTTATCGTTGGCTCCCGGGAAGGGATGGCACATGTGTGCGCTGATTATGAACTTACCCTCGCCACTCCCCGCGTATATGACGGGCATGTCCTTAGGCCCCCTCTTCGCTGAGACGCTTATGCTGACGTTTTTGCCCCTTATCTTTTCGACGATGCTTCTGGGTATCGCCACAGCGGGTGCAGTATAGGATAGTTCATCGGACCTGAGGAAAAGGGAGCGGTAAGGGATCGCCGTTGCCGGCAATTCTTCGCTGTAAAATATCACTCCGATCGCTCCCGCGTTGACCGCCTTCAAGTAGGTCCTCTTGGCGTCCCTGGAATTGGTGAGGAGTATTTTTCCATCCGATGCCTCCAGGTCCTCGGTCACCAATCCCTCCGCTTGTCCCGGCGGGGAATGGACGACCACGAAGAGGGGGACATCATCGTATCCCAGCAGCCTTACTCCTCCCAATGAGAGGCTCCCGCCCAAAGGGTCCCAGCCCATGGGCGTCACGAAATTTCCGTAGCGGGTCTCCCCATCGTAACGGTATTTTATGAGTTTCTTGTCGTCGCGTTCCAGCCGATCAAATATGAATTGGGCTGCCCTCAGCAAGCCCTCGGAACCCTGAACCCTGTGATACCTCGATATGTTGTAGACGTTATCAAAAGCTCTATACTTATCGAAGTGTTGCACGACCTAGCGATTCGCCTTGACTTAAAAGCCGATCGGGAGCTGGGTTGTCACGCGTAGCGGCGGCTGCGGGACGTCCGATTAAGCGGGTTATCTACATCCGGTGACGACTAGCGCAGCCCGCCTAGCCCTACCCTAGCTTTTCTAGGCTTTTTTCTGGATTTGACCTAGCCCTCGGCCACATGCGTTGGGCCGCGATGGAGTGAGCTCACGCCTTCATGCACTTCTCGGTCCAAGGCGCAAAAAGGTCGGTAGCCGCGCGAACGCCCAGCGTTTTTTGGTTATTGCCTTGTGCTAGGTCCACGTCGTCCTGTACCGCTGAATTTTCTCAAAGGGTTAAAGGGTTTTTGTGTTCCCTCAGGTGGAACACTGCCATACGTGGTCCTTTGGCCCTTTCTCGCGAGCGATTTAGACGTTGAGCCGCGTTTCCAATAATGACGTTCAAGGTCGCCGCTAATGCCCTCATTTGAAGCAAAGTTAGCCCGAGCTGACCGGTGATTGAAGGGGCTCAGTTCCGTGATCGCAAGAGATAAATCTACCCCCACCTCATAATGCATGAAGAACGTTCTCATAGCAGGTGGCGGCGTTGGAGGCGTGGTGGCGGCGAAAAGATTATCGGAAAGGCTCAGGGGTAAGGCCAACATAACGCTGGTAAGCGATAAGGATACCTACTTCTTCCCACCGTATTTCGCTAACGTTGCTTTGGGAGACATGACCCCCGAGGAAACGGGGTTGCCGCTTTCCAAGCTTGGCGAAAGGGGAATAAAAGTCGTGAAGTCAAGTATAAAGAAGTTTGATCCCGCGAACAGGAAGGTGATCACGGACTCGGGAGAGCTTAGTTATGACTTCCTTTTGGCCAGCCTGGGCTCGGAGCTCGATTTCAACACCTATAATTTGAGCAGCGGATATCACAACTTCACGCTGGAAGGGGCGCTGAAGATGAGAGAAGCGCTTTCGGCCTTCCGCTCGGGGAAGCTCGTGGTTTTCACGCCGAGCCCCATGTATAGGTGCGGCATATATCCCTTTGAGATAGTGAATCAGCTCGACGTGATCTTCAGGAAGAGAGGGATAAGGGATAAGATCGAAATAACCCTGATCCATCCCTTCAAGGTTCCCATAGAGCCGCTGGGGCAAGAGGCAGCAGAGATGACGCAAGAGCTCTTCAACCAAAGGGGGATTAATTACGTGGGCGGCCTCAAGGCGGTCAAGGTGGACGACAAGGATAAAAAAGTGATCATGGAGGGAGAAGAGGTACCTTACGATTTCCTCATCACGGTACCGCCGATAACCGTGCCCCAACCCTTCAAGGGCACTCCCCTGGCCAAGGACACGCCGGCTGGCGAGTGGACGCCTGCAGACCCCCTGACGGGCAGAAGCCCGGAGTACGATGACGTGTTCCTCCCGGGAGAGCACTCAATGCCTGTTCTCGGTCTGCCGACGGCAGGAGTCCCGGTCCACTTCACCTCGTTGGCTAGTTCTTCGGTGATAAGCGGTGAGATACTTGGAGAACCGGTTGATCCAGGCCAAATGAGGTCTATGGTTTGCGCCATGGACTACGGGGATATCGGTCTCGTCATCAACTGTGACGTATCGCAGGAAAACGGTGAGCTTAAGTGGGTGGGCAAGTGCTACAGCGTGCTGACGTCACCTTTGGGGAGGTACGTTAAGGATATGTTTTACAGGAGTTTCCTCCTTACTTCAATGCGAGGGGATCGATGTGTCAAAAAGCGAAATCGACGTTGGGAAAAGCGAAAAAAGCGAGGCAGCGGAAATCATAAGCGATGAGGATCTCAGGGCCGTATTGCAAGACTTGGTCGAGCTGGAAAAGAGCGGCACCTTAGACGTCGCCGTGATCGCGGTCAAGAAGATGGACGAGCTATTACAGTACCTTTTCCAGGAGCCGGCCCTATTCCGCCTCTTGGCAATTCTCCTCGACGGCTCGTTGGGTGCGATGAGGCAGCTAGACGCCGAGGACGTAATCGAGCTTAAGGGCACGGTGCAGAACGTGGGCGGTTGTATTGCCAAGTCCTTGGGTGAGGAAAAGATCCGCGCGGCGAAGCCGTTGGGCCTCTCGGGATTGTTGAAGGCCATGGGCGATCCGGAGGTCAAGAAGGGGATAGGGGTGACCGTGGAGCTCCTCAAGGCGCTGGGGCGGTGCGCTTCCTCAACTCAGAAAGCAAATCAAATTAAACCAAACGAAGCGAAATGAAGCGAATAGAAAAAGAGCTGGAGTTTTTTGTGGAAATCGCCAAACCGAAAAGCACTTAAGAGCTGGACCGGCGTCCTTATGGAGAGAGGGAACCTTCTGAAGCCGCTTGATGAGCTTTCCACCGGCGGGTTCCACCTGCGGGTTTGGGTTACCTCCGGGATGGGCTTCTTCACCGATGCCTATGACCTTTGGATCATCAGCGTTGCCCTCATCTTCTTGACCCAGGTTTTTCATCTAAGCGCCGCGGAGCAGGGCATGCTCACGAGTTCTTCCCTCTTTGGGGCTTTTCTGGGGCCGCTTCTGTTCGGCAGGCTTGGTGACCTCTTCGGCAGGAAGTACGTTTATGGTCTGGAAATGGTGATTTTGTCTTTGGGAGCCATAGGTTCCGCCCTATCCCCAACTTACCTTTGGTTGTTACTCATGAGGGGAATCATGGGTTTTGGGATAGGGGGTGATTACCCCACGAGCGCGACCGTTATGGCCGAGTACTCTGGGAAGAGGAACCGCGGACAGCTAACCGCAATGGTGTTCGCCATGCAAGGGTTTGGTATAATCACCGGCATAGTTGTGGCCTTTGCGTTGCTTTCGCTGAGTTTGCCCGCTGACCTCATATGGAGGTTCATGCTTGGGCTGGGAGCCGTGCCCGCTTTATCCGTGATCTACTTGAGGAGGAAAATACCTGAGACGCCGCGCTATGACCTAGCGGCAGGAAGGGTGGAGGAGGCCGTTACCACTGTTAAATCGGTGACCAGGAGCGAAGCCCTTAGGACACCCCCTCCTCAACCCGCCAAGTTGGACGTGAAAAGGTACATGCGCTTTTACGTGGGTTTTCTGATCGGCGTCTCGGCCGCTTGGTTTTTGTTGGACGCCTCCTATTACGGGACGGGCATCTTCTTACCTGAGCTCGCGGGCGCGCTGGGCTTCACCGGCTCCATGGCCAAGATCGAGATAAGCGCGCTCATTTTCGGCTTCGCCGCTTTCCCGGGTTACTGGGTGGCCGTCCTTCTCATGGATAAGGAGGGGAGGAGGGCCATGCAGGCCATAGGATTTGCCCTCATGGGCTTCCTGTTCCTGGCCCTGGGCTTCGTCGGCGCTGAGTTGTCCGGCGTGGCCTTTCTTTTCATATATTCGCTTACCTTCTTCTTCAGCAATTACGGCCCGAATACCACGACCTTCGTTTATCCAACTGAGCTTTTCCCCACCGAATTCAGGTCCACTGGTCACGGAATAGCAGCGAGCAGCGGGAAGCTCGGGGCCGCGGTTTCAACCTTCCTCTTCCCGGTTTTGCTGGCGGATTGGGGACCCTATAACCTCATGATATTTTTGGGGGCACTGGCGCTCGCGGGGGCGGTCATAACCGTCGTGCTCTTACCCGAAACCAAGGGCAAAAGCCTCGAGGAGACCTCCTTGGAGAACGAACTCATACTTCTGCAGACATCGCTGGTAACGCTGTTTGACAGGCTTCTGGACGACATAAGGAACGGCGCTATCGTCCTTCAGAAGGCCTCGACGGGTGAAATAGACGCCAAGCAGGCAACGGAGGAGATAAGGTTTTGGGAGCACGAGGGAGATGACGCGGTACACGAGGTATTCGTGTCCTTGAATTTGCGGAACATATCCTTCATGGATCACATGGATATAGCCCAGCTCACCGAAAAGCTGGACGATGTGTTGGACGCCGAACAGGGGACCGTGTACAGGCTCATGCTCTACGATGTAAAGCCCAACGACGTCACTAAGGAGTTCGCCAAGGGGATTGTGGAGCTGTCTTCTCTTTTGACTTCTGGCGTAGAGCACCTGCGTGACTTGGCGAGCGGAAACGTCAGCGAGCTCGAGGACGTCATAAGGAGAATACACGAAATAGAGAACGAAGCCGACGATCTGCTCCACAACGCGCTGGGAGAGGTATTCAAGAGCAACGATGCCATTGCCATAATCAAGTACAAGGACCTTTACGAGAAATACGAGCAGGTCAGCGATATGGCCGAGGACGTCGCCGATGTCATGGCCGACCTGGCCGTCAAGTATTCCAGGCAAAGATGAGAGGAGATCGAGTGGCAAGGCATGAGACGGCGTAGCGCCATCAGATTAAATCGAAGCGAGTCGAGTCGGGATGAATAGAACCGGACCAAACTAATTGGATAGGGAGTCGCGGGATTTGTGGGTTTCGCTCTACGTAGGCGCACGTACGTCCGCATCAGCATACCCCTCGTACGCGTAGAGCTTGGGCTTCACGGCTTCACTCAACTCCCTCGCGAGTTCATCGGGAGTCTTCCGCTCCGCTCCCCTCAGGACGCACCCACCCAGGAGTGAAGGTAGGACCGCCCGGTCCCACCACTCCCTCTGGGAAGCGCCCTCCACCTTCAGTCCCCTCGTTCCTCTGCGTGTGCACTTGCCCCTCCCTCTCTTTCCAAAGGAGGTCTTGGGTCTTTGCGACCACCCTACTGCCCATGCACACACAAATCGTTCACATCCAAAATTATATATAAACCTATCTATTTTGAAACTGCTGACTACGGCGAATGAGTTTTACTTTTCTGGCTTGCGCTGTTTTCCGTCGCGCTGGCGAAGAGGTGAATATCGCCTTCGCGATCTTCCGCGAGCTGATGGCGTGATAGCGTACTCTGTATACTAGGTGAGCACCGCCTCCCTCGAGCCAGACCTCGTCTCCCGTTGCGGCGTCCAGCGTCCGCCAATTTTCGCCGTCATCTGAGGCCTGCAGTTCGGCCCTCCCCTCTCCGTCGCCCTGCAGGAATGCGGACACCTGCCCGAAACCTGGCATGGGATAAGAGGTCAGGCCGCCGCCAACCGCCCTCTGGGCCCAAGGGCCTTCAGCGTCGCCGATCGACATGCTCAGCGCAGGGCGGGGAAAACCGCTCGAGACCCTCAAATCCCACGGGTTAAGGCCATCCCAAGAGTACGCGCCCCCTCCGTCCACGTCGAGCAAAACGGGCAATTTCCTCGACGGTAGATCCCCGCAAACGCCAAGGGCAAATGGCGGACCGCCGTACAAGACGGAGCTTTTAGCGCCCGCAGATAGCATCCCGATACCCCTTATATCGCCGTCTATGTACCAAAGCACTGCGCGTTCGGTTACCTGTACCTTATACCAGTGCTTCGCTTTTGCGTGATCAGCCGGTAAGAAATTCGTCAGATCTAATTCGAGGTGCTTCGCGCTCGCCCCACAAAAGCCCTTGAGCTCGTCGGTGCCGGTCCAATAAGCGAAGTGGGCGACTCCTCCGGCGAAAAGATCATCTAACTCGAACCCGAACCAAAGTATTGGTCCGCTTTGGGTAGGGGCTCTGGGCAGCTTTGCCCTCAACTCGAACTGCCCGTACTCGAAGAGGTCTCTGCTCCTAAGGCTCACCGTTATGAGGTCCTTGGGCTTCACGTAAGCGGATCTGGAGAAGTCGGTGTACGATTGCTCTTTGAAGCCATAATTCCAGTATTTGGATGGATCATCATGTGCGAACTCTTCGGATCCACCCCCAAGCGGTTTCCTTACCCAGCAGTAAAAGATATCTTCAAGCTTACCTGAGAGAAACAGCGAAGGCCTTATAGACCCTGTCATGCGTTATGGCCAGCTAAGGCTTTTAACTTTATGGGCGAAAGCCCCCTTTCGTTAGCGACGGGATGGGTAGCCCCCTTGAGGTAGGTCTCCGTGACCCGTCTGAAGAGCGACTGGCGGCTGCCCTTTATGAGGAGGGCTTGGCTTTGCCTGTGAAGCGGGGGCGGGACGTTAGGTAGGCAGAGCCCGCCCTCGGCATGAGGAATGCTTCCCCTATTTCCGCTGAGGGTAAGCGCGCCCGTTAACCAGGAAGTCCTGCCCCCGAGGATGGGGGTAGCCCGCAAGCGCCGCGCAACCGCAAGGAGTCTTCCACGCGGTAGGATTAACCCCCGTACTCGACACGGCGCCAAGAAAACTTTCGCCCTAATTCTATCTTACCTCTTCATCCTCTCTTTTGCCTTTCTCTTTTATTTTTGGTGCCTTCTCGGCTTCCCTCTGGGCTTTCATATGGCGTAGAGCTTAAATATGTCAGTTAATTCATATCAACCGAAAGTGTCGAAAGAAAAAAGAACCAGTATCTGGTTGAGTGATAAATTCAACGCCGCTTCTTTGCTCGTTTACATGCTTCTGGTTCTGGCCGCTTCGGTCTTATTCGCGGATTGGTTCCCACTCGGCGATTTCTCCTTCGGTACTGTGGAGTGGTATCACGCGGTGATGATCCCTTTCACTCTGCTACTCATGATAGTGGCCGCTTCGGTGGTGGGGCTCGGCCAAAAGGTCAGAGGAGCCCTGAACCTCAGCACGTACCCGGTCATGGCGGTGACGGCGCTGGCCCTGCCCTTGATGTCCACTCCTACGGGAGAAGCAATCGAGGGCATCAGGGACGCATGGGTCATGCTCCTCGCCGTCGTATTCGACTTGGCGTTATTGCTTTACCCCTTCCGGCAGAGGGAGAAATTCAAACGGACCTTTGGCGCCTATCTTTTGCTCCTTTTCGCGTCGGTTTCGGCCACGCTCGCCGGCCTCTACGGAATCATAGCGGCCGACGGTATGTTCGTTGGCTTTTCGGGTGTGCCTTTCCTTCAGTCTTACGTAAACTCGCTGGGCATAGGCGCTTCTGCCTTCATTTCCGACCTGGTGACCTCACACTCGCACGAAATGCTCCCGGCAGTCATGGGGGGAATAGTGGCGCTCACGGCTCTGATGCTCCACTACGAGGAGCTACCCCCCGCCAAGAGACGGCTGGTAAACCTGGGCATGCTGGTCTCCCTGTTCGGCGTGGTCTCCATGACTTACCTTTACTTCATCTCCGGACTGGGGACTTACTCGATTCCGACCATAGCGCCATTCGGACCGGGAGGGATGAATGGACTTGCGCTAGACGACAGCCAGACGGGCATCGTCGGATGGGGAGCCCTGATATCTCTTGTGGGGTTATGGCCCTTCGTCAAAAAAGATAAGGTTAGAATTGCATCGGTGCTCACTTGGCTATTCGCCATGCTGGCGCTCATAGGGATAGGGTATTACATCGAGTTCAACGAATCCTACTACGGTTTCGGTTCGGCCGGAACCCCGCCTAACGGTGGCCCGGGCTATCTTCACGATGACGCTTTCATGAGCGGTCACCTGATGCTACCGTTCTTCTTCCTTCCGATCCTGGCCGCAGCTTGCATATATTTGGACTCTCAGCTAGAAGAAGGTAGCGCTGTAAGGAAGCTCATCTATTATCTGGCTTTATCTGGTATGATCATAGGCCTAGCAGGGCTTGCGATATTCATGTTGACGCTGGTATGGTACGTGGAGGCCACGGGCATTGTGCTCATGGGAGCTGCTATGGCCGTAGGAGTTGGTGGTCTGATTTCAACGGCTGGCAATAGAGCCGTGCGGCCACGATCAAACCACTTTTTTGGGATTTCGGGTTCCATCGCCGTTCTCAATGCACTCTTTGTTCAAAAAGCCTTGCTAAACTGGAGAAGGAGAAGAAGAAGAAAAATAAAAAAGGCTTCGGTGAATAGGTCGAAGCGCTTTCGCCTAGGCCTGGGTGTTTTTAGTCGCGCGCATTCGACCTCTCATCTCATGGCATCGCGCGCTTTTTATCATTATGTCAAGCAGCTGATCGTGAGACATGGGCATGTGAGGGCCGCCTGCGGTTCTGCCGTGAGGGGCTAGCGCTGCCACCATAACCTCAAGTTGATCTTTAGTAAAACCATAATCTGATAACTTCTGCTCGAACCCAACCTGCGCTTGGAAGTCCGCTATGGCTTTTTCCGCTTTTGTCGCGTCCTCAGCTACGGGCCTAATGGTTGGGTCCAATATCTTGAGCACCTCGGCCGACTTGGCAGGGTTTATCGAGTGAGTGTGGTAGGCGGAACGGGGACCCAACATGGCCAATCCCGCTCCGTGAGGGACCTTCGGGTTAGCGCCGCTGAGCTGGTGCTCTAAAGCGTGAATTATGTGCGTCCCCTCCATATCTATGGCTATTCCCGCCAACATGGAAGCGTAAAGGAGCCAGTACCTGGCTTCCTCGTTCTTCAGATCCGAAACGGCAGAGGGTAGCCACTGCTTTATGAGCGAAATTGCTTCCTTGGTCAGCAGCTCCACAGGAGGCGTGGTGCCAAGCCTTGTCACCGCTTCGTATGAGTGGTAGAACGCGTCTAGTGCTGTGTATATGGTTTGATCCTTGGGTAAGCTGAGCAGGTAATGGGGGTCATCGGCGCTGGCCTCTGGATATAGGATGGCAACTCCCCTCTTTTGCCCCTTTTCCGCGTCGGTGAGCACGGCGTACCTGTCGACCTCGGTTCCCGTTCCGTGCGTTAGGTTTACCGCCAGTAATGGAATTCCGCTGCCCCCAGAACGCTTGTAGTAAATGTAATCGTTGGCGGTACCGCCGTTCTTCCTAACTACAGAGGCGACCTTGGCGGCATCGATGACGCTGCCACCACCTATGGCCACCAGCGCGTCGACCCCCTTTTCCCAGGCAAGCCTGGCTATTTCCTGAGATTCGGCCGTGGTGGGGTTGGGCGTGACTCCATCATAATTGAAGTACTCGATGTTGAGCTCTTGGAAAACGGCCTTTGCGTCATCGAGGGCGCCGGACACGCGCGCCGCCGACTTACTCGTTACGACCAAGACGGAGGACCTAGGTTTGAGGTGGTCTTTGAGCTTTTTCACGGAGCCCTCGCCGAAGTAAAGCCTAACACCGGCGTAATTAAAAGAAAACGCGACCGACATAACGATATGATTATGGGTGGGTTAAGCCTTTCGAGTTAGCCGCGGCTCCGGCTTTCCGCTAGCGCGCCTTCCGCTCAACCCTTATACGCCGTCGCCAAGGCTTATTCATGAAGGTATCCGAACACATAGATCTGATCGACGGTACGAACGCGCACGTTTACGTTTTCAAGTCGGGAGATCAGTACGTTCAAGTCGACGCAGGTATGAGGGGCAGCGCTAAGCGCGTCCTAGCTTATTACGAGGCTATGGGTGTAAGGCCGTCGGTTGTGCTAATAACGCACTCGCACGTTGATCACGTGGGGGGACTTAGGGTGCTCTACGACCTCTACAAGCCCAGGATATACGCAGACCCGAGCGAGATACCAGTCATAAGAGGAGAAAGGCCCCAATATTCCGCTTCCCCATTGATGAAGTTTTTCTCGTCCTTGGTTAGGATATCCCCAGTGCCATCGGCAGACGACGTCAGCAGAATTGACCTCCCAAAACTGGTCGTAGTCAAAACGCCGGGGCACACCCCTGGCAGCACCACTTACGTGCTAGAAAGCGGAGAAAAGAAGTTCGCCTTCGTGGGCGATGCGGCTTTCGAAAAAGGCGGGCAGCTCTACGTCAACAGGAGGTACGCGCTTGACCTAAAAGAGGCCGAGGCCTCCCTTAGGCGTGTTATGGGTCTGGCGCCGGTAACGGTACTTCCAGGCCACGGCAATCCGCTGGAGCTTAAGCGACATTTCAAGAGGCCTGCCGCCCTTCGATTGTGTCCTTGAAGTTTCTAGGAACGGAATGACTTCTTAGACGAGACGCAGGGTTTGTCGTTCATCGCCCCTTGTTCAAGCCATGGCAGCCGATAGCTACCAGCCCGAGTACGTCCAGTTCCTAGACCTGAATTCGACCTACTCAAGCAACTACCTAGGTCCCGTCGCTTCCGCCAAGGTAACTGTTTCGGCGTCATCGACTTCAGTCCCAGCCGGCACCCCCGTCACGCTTACCGCCAGCGTCGTTTACGCTAACGGTACTCCGGTTTCCGGGACTTCCGTAGACTTCTATTTGGTGCCTTCCCTGCTGGGTACCACCCCAACTAACACCAACGGGAAAGCCGCCTTCACGTACACTCCCGCTTCGGCTGGTACCAGCTCCATAAAGGCGTCCTTGGCCTCGGCGCCCTCAGTGGCATCTTCGCCGGTAAACGTTGTCGCCTCGGCGCCTAAGACCACGACCACCAAGACGGTAACC
>Ga0080003_1001636_pt1 | contig 11514 bp, 8 predicted proteins | sample JossMetagenome_FD_69206 | JGI IMG/M metagenome (GOLD analysis project Ga0080003, IMG submission 69206) | Hot spring microbial communities from Joseph's Coat, Yellowstone National Park, USA - JC2_E (SPADES assembly) (version 2) | ecosystem: Environmental > Aquatic > Thermal springs > Hot (42-90C)... | reverse complement strand
TGAGGATAGACCGTGGAGGCGCTCCAAACCAGCTAGTGACTGGTTTTATTGTGAGAGTATCCTGCATGCCTCCTCCAGAGGACTTATCTACAGGACTTTTCACATTCTTTATACTGCAGAAACTTATTAATATCTTTTGCAATTCATCTCCTCTCTAAAGGTCGGAGCTTTCTTGCTCATTTGTTTGTAAGTCTCATTTTGAGTCTTCTGCCCCTATTACACTTTCAACTATCGCTCATTAGGAAATGGGGTTCTCATCTTTAAAGGCTTAAACTGAGAATGTATATTACTACATTTAGATCATTATCAATTATCAAATATTAAATCGCAGGGATCACATTGATAGATTCTATATGAAAATGCTAGAACGCATTTATGTTACCGCCTTAGGAACATATCTTAGAAGATAGATCAAACCTGGATATTTCTATGATTATTGCATTTCTAAATCCAATTTTCAGTCTCAGTAACTCATGAAATCATGTTTCCCATTCTCTTCTACTTACTTAGAAGGATGATTAATCTTCTCCATTAATTGTATGCTAAATCATCAACTAAAACGGTATCTTAGTGCTAGGTTGTAGCTTCAGATATCCCGGATTAAAATCTGTTCTTACATCTGGGTTTGTCGATATACCCTCCATAACTTCATCATCTTTTCTTTAAATTTTTCCATCGTTTTATTTTTCTTAACAGCCTCCTTTCTTCATCATTAATTAATTTTCAGTCTCCAGTAAAAAATTAAGATGTTCTAACGCAATACCATCAAGTCAACTATATTAATGAAAAGCTTGATAGCCATATCTATTCCTGTTGCTTCTTCCCCTCGTCTTGGATTTAATCTGGTTAACAATCTTTGAGGTATAGTAGCAACCGAGATCATATATTATCAAAACTTGTTTAACATTGTCCGGTATCATAGAGTTATCTCTCTATGTTATGCCCTCAATGGACTCAGGAATTGAAAGCTGTTACTCTTTACATTAAATCCAGATGGGATCAAGATTTTAAGATAGAGTTTTTGATATTTATCCGAGAACAATCGCACTTTAAGTATTCTTATATTACTGATTAAAAAATTCCGAAATTTTTCATAAGTTTATCGTAATTCATCTTCTCCCTAAAGCTTTGGGAATTCTTGTTTACAGAATTACAAATTCATATAAAATTAAATTAATTAAAATTTTATTCTTTTTATTCGGGATAAAAGGAAATATTTTAAGTATTGCGAGTGATATAAGAATAATGATTCAAGATCTGGAACTCTTCCAAAATAAATCAGTACTATTTATCTCCGATGACACAATAAGAAACAAAATATTGAGAAAGAACTATGAATCCAATAAAAAAAAGTCACTTTATATATCACTAAACAATGAATTGCAAAATATACCTCTTGCCTGCTTTAACCCTTTTCTGTATAATATGAAGTACACAGAGGATAACATGAGCCCGGAAAATATTGCAGATAAGATAGGCTCTGAATTCAGAACAATTTACATACAAGATATTCAATTTATAGACAGTGAGTCCCTTAAAGTTCTAAGAATTTTTGGTACACAGGAAGGTCACCATGTTCTTGCCTCCTCAACAGTTGAGGGGATTCTCAAGAGTTCTAAATCAATAGTTGAAATTGTGAATCTTGGTTTTGAGATAGAATATTATGGTAAACAAGGAGAGAATTTCTATCCTATTTCCTTTATCCATAGCATTTCAGGAAACAAGGGAGATGTTAAGTTCAACGTGATCTCAAAGAATAATGTGGAAGGAGAAGATGTTCTTAACAATCTAACAGAAGAAGAAGTTGAAACCATTGAAGAAACAAGGGAGTTTATATATATAATTCCACATTCATTTATAAAAATTAATTATCCCGCAGCATACAAAAGGATGTACGATCTTGTTAAAAAGGGAATTTTTAAGGAAGATACATATAATCTAACTCCCATAGATAGTGAATTATTGACTATATTTGGTAAAAGATTGACGGATAAGGGAAAAAATCTTATGATTTCTTATGCAAGAGAGGCTGATTCTAAACTGAAAAACAAAATACTGTCAGGCATACTATATTATAAAGCCGGACTATGGAACGAGAGCGCTTCTTCACTCAGATTTGTTATTAATGAATTTTTCAGAAATAAGAATTACCGCGATATAATCAACACAATAGAAACACTTATGAAAATATCAGAGCTAACAGATAGGGATAATTATGTTTATGCAGTATCATTAAATTATGCTGGAAATACAAGAAGAGCGCTAAAAATTTTCGATGCCCTGATACAGACAGATTATTTTGAAAAAAATCCGGATGATATTGTAGAATATATTAAAATAATTTTTTATAGAAACGGGTTTGAAAAAGCTACAAAAATAATAGAAAATTATTCAAACAGAATGACTAAAGAAAATTTAGGTAATCTATATATGGATTTATCTGCAATTTCAATTAATGAAGGGGATGAAGCCCATGTAGATTATCTACTTCAGAAAGCAGAAGATAATCTTGGAAAAGGGAAAAAAGTACAGTGCGAATACGAAAGATTAAGAGGTAATCTATGCCTGATGAGAAAGGATTTGAAGTCCTCGCTTTCCCATTATCAGAAAAGTTTTGATATTGCAAAGGAGATAGGAGATCTTGGATTAATGGCCAAGGCTGTAAATAACATAGGGATATTGTATTCCCACGATTTAAAAATAATTGAAGGCCTAAAATACTTTGACGAATCAAGGAAATATGCTTTAGAAATAAAGGATTACTCTGGTTATTCAATAACTACTGCAAATATGATACCTCTTACAATGGAGATGGGTGACGAGGATCTTTCATTTAAACTACTCAAAGAGATTGAGTCTGTTCCAAGATTCAGCAGGGATAGCATAGCCCTATCTAATGCCTATTACAGCATTGCAGATATTTATCTTAAAAGAGGAGAAATATATGAGGCCATGGAATACTTAATGAAGGGTATAAATTATTCTCTGGAGAGATTGAATAATTATGAAATTTCATCATTTTTATTCAAGCTTGCAATCTTAAAAATCATCATTGGGCAGGATCCAACGCTTGAAGTAGAAATTGCAAGAATGTATGGAGACAATTATTCAGAGGAATATTCTTACTGGGAATCCGAGCTGGCATTCTATAAAGGTGATATAGAAAGCGCAAAAAAATTTATCATGAAATCCTTCAAGGACATAGAATCTTCCGGTAACAGGGCAATATTATTAGAGGATGGTATCAGACTTAATCTTTATGAAATGCTCTTAAACGGAAAAATATACAGGGAAGATGTTCTTCATATAGATTCTAAACTTGCAGATATAAATGCTCTCAAGATAGTCATAAGATATCTAGAGAAAGAAATAGATTACAATATTTCTGAGAAGGAACTTCTGGCTCTTAACAGCAAATTTTATTATGAACTAGGAAGAGCGATTATAAGTGGGGTAGAAGGAAAGGGTTTTATTACCTCTTTTACTGGGCTGATGAATATATATAATTCAATAAGGAAGTTATTCAATCACCAATAACGAATTTATCAAAAGTGGTTTGTGATTCACCAGACTTCTTATCTTTAAGTATGTTTTTCATAGCTCTTTCCCTCTTCCCAGAAATATAAAGATAGGAGACATCCCTGGAATCATTCATAACAAGAATCACTGCAAGTCCCTTACCGAACCTCCCGGTTCTTCCACGTCTTTGAATGGATCTGATCTCGCTGGGTACTGGCTCATAAAATATTACAAGGTCTGCTGCAGGTATATCTAAACCTTCCTCGCCCACCTGTGTTGCAACCAGTATTTTTATATCCCCGCTCCTAAATTTTCCTATTATATTTGATTGCTCGCTCTGAGACATCCCATGCTCCTCACCCCTTGAAGTCTGTCCAATAAATTTCTCGCATGAAAAACCATTCTCCTTCAGGGCATTTTCAAGGATTGAAGCAGTTATTCTGAAGTGACAGAAAATTATTGATTTTTGGTAATCAAATTCCCTAAGTATTTCTAAAATCTTATACATCTTAGGAGTATGAATCCGCATAGGTTGATTCATCAATTTCAATGCCCTTTCCTTTAATATAGAAAATTCGGTACTGTTGATGAATTTAGATGAATTCCTTTCCTCGGATCTCAATTCATCAATATATTTAATGAAAGGAAGGACGCCCTGGGTTTCTATGAATTCCAGAAGATAGTCCAAAATGATAGCCTGACTTCTAAGTCTGGCCACAGAATAGAATGCCTTATTCCCCTGTTTTATCTGCTGAGATATTAATTCATTAAGAGATATGATTTCCTTTCTTGATTTGCCATTAATGTTAGGAAAATATTTTTTAATTTTGTTAATAATTTGATCATATAGTTCCCTCAGATCGGATATTATCCCCTTCAATTCTGGGGGCATATCAAGTCTAACCCATTTTATTTCAATTCCCTTGATATATTCCATAACATCCGGTGAATTTTCATCCCTGATCTCTAGGGCTTCTATTGAAAGATTCTTAATTATCTCATCAATTCTTTCTTTCTCACCTCCTGGAGATGCGGTAGTTGCAATTATCCTCGAATAAGGAGAAAAATACTTAGCTATAGAAACATAGGAATAGTCCCCAACTGCCCTATGAGCCTCATCAAAAATTATAACCTTTATATCATTTTTTATCTCGGAGAACATATTAAGATCATTCTCTATTACCTGTGGAGTTGATACTATTATCCTTCCATTCAGGTACATGTTAAACCTTTCCTCTTTCCTAGTTTCGCCGGTAACTTCAATAATGTCTTCGTCTCTCATTTTGAGAAATTTTCTAAGGCTCAATAGATGCTGTCTGACTAGTGGTTTTGTTGGAGCTAAAAAGATAGCCTTTCCCCCGTCTTCTATAATTTTTGAAAGAGCGATTATTGTAATTATTGTTTTTCCAAGAGCTGTAGGTATTATTATTAATGTATTCTTCTTAATTGCTGTTGTAGCAATATTTATCTGATAATCCCTTTGTTCTATCAATTCATCCCTTAAAATAGATGAAAATGTACTCACACATCAATATTGGTTCTTGCTTAAAAATTAATTCCCCAAATATCCCCAAATATTTTCTACTAACGAAATATAACTGGTTGTGTATATAATATTGAATCTTATCTTATCTTTGTTACTCTTAATAATATCCTCCCTACTCTTCACCGAATCAATAGAACGGATTGGAAACTCTCTAAAGTTTGCGCATAGTTTTACAGGTGCTATTATTAGCCCTCTTTTCACTTCTATACCAGAACTGGTTGTAATAATAATATCTATTACAATTGTTGGTGGTGCGCAGGGATCAGATATTGCGTCGGGGACGATCATTGGAGAACCATTTATGGTTTCATCTATTGGATTTTTTCTATTATCGCTATCTTATATTATAGGAAAGAATAATTTTAAATCTGTTGAATTGGATAGTGTTTTTTCCAGAACTTTTATTGTTTTGTCAATAGTTTTTCCTGTAATGCTTATTCCAGTTTATTTTCATGGTTTATTTTCTAAAATATTTTCTACAATTTTATTAGCGTTAATATACATCTTAATTCTCTCTTATTATCGAAAAAATGGAATGAATATTTCAGAAGAAATTAAGAAGACAGAAAGAATCGCTATTACATTAATCAAGCTATCAATCGGTTTCATTATCTTATTAATAGGTTCAGATCTACTTATAAAGACCATCGATTCCATCTCCATTTCTTACAGAATAGATGCTGAGGTGGTCTCAATATTGATAATACCAATAGGGACGATACTCCCAGAGACAATGAATGCCATGATATGGGCCTTCAGGGGGAAAATAAATCTAGCAATTGGAGCATTGATAGGAGAGGAAGTTCTTTTTGCAACATTCTATCCTATTATTGGAATAGCATTTACAAGATGGCTAATAGATAGAAGTGGATCTATTGCAATAATTTTTACATCCATGTTTTCTTTAGTGGCAGGCATTTTAATCTTGAAAAATAAAGGTTGGCAATTTTTGTTATTGTTATCATTTATGATACTTGGTATTTTTATATATATTATTTTTTACTAAATTATTGGTAAATCCAAATAATTAGAAAACATTAAAATATCATTTTTCAATAATGGAGTATGAGAGAACTTATGGGATTATCACTTTCGGATATTAAAATGGATCTATTGAATGGAAAACCTATAGTTATGTATGATTTTAAAGGTAGGGAAGAAGAGACAGATATGGTCTTTTACGGAGGTACGGTAACATGGGAATCAATAAATATACTCAGAAGAGATGCAGGTGGCCTTATATGTTACGTTACCGGAAGCGAAGAGGCCAATGAAATAGGACTGAAATTTTTAACGGACGAATGGAGAGACCATCCAATTTATTCAAAATTAATAAAAAGACCAGCATATGGTGATTATCCTTCGTTTACAATATGGGTTAACCACATAAATGTTGGAACAGGTATAAATGATATTGACAGGGCCAAAACTATTAGGGAACTACATAAACTGATAGAAATGAAAGATGGAAATAAGATGAATTATTTCCTGAATAATTTCTATGCACCAGGACATGTCCCAGTTCTTGCCTCGAGAGGGCTTGAAAACAGGAAAGGGCATACAGAACTGGTGACTGCATTAGCTGACAAACTGAACTTACCAAGATCTATGGTCATTGCTGAAATGCTTGATAACGGAAAGAGCCTTTCGAGGGAGAAGGCTGAAAAACTTGCGAAAGCCAGAGATTTAAAATTTATAGAGGGAGAAGACTTGGTCAAGGGGCTAGTGTAAATGGTAAAACTTGGAGTAGTTGATACAACGTTCTCAAGAGTAGATATGGGTAGAATCGCAATAGATGCGATAAGAAAGGAGGATCCAGATGCTGAGATAATAAGGTATACGGTTCCCGGAATAAAGGACCTGCCTGCAGGTGCAGTAAAATTATTTGACTTGGGCTGCGATGGGGTGATAACATTGGGATGGGTAGGTAAAACAAAACTAGACAAATACAGTTACCTTGCAACCAGTATTGGCCTAATACAAGCCCAAATTTTGAATCATAAACACATAATGGATGTCACAATTCATGAGGATGAAGTAGAAGAAGAAAAGCTATTCTCGCTTGCGAAGGACAGATCTACCAAGCACGCAATAAATCTAGTAAAGTTAATAAAATTCGGTGGGGATGCTCTTACATCAAATGCGGGTAAAGGCCTAAGACAAGGATATAATAATGCGGGATCCATCCTGGAAGAGGAATGATGTTATGAAACTAGGAATAGTAGTGTCAGAATTTAACTATGATATCACATATTTAATGGAAAAAAAAGCTCAAGAACATGCCGAATTACTTGGGGCTGAAACAGAAGTAGTAAAAGTACCGGGCGTATTTGATACACCACTTGCAGTGAAATTTCTATTGGAAAGAAATGATATTGATGGAGTGGCTGTAATCGGAGCTGTAATAAAAGGCGAAACAAAACATGACGATCTCGTAATAAATCAGGCGGTTAGGAAACTTGTAGACCATTCCGATAGTTACAACAAACCAGTAACTCTTGGCATAATAGGCCCAGGGGCGACACATGAACAGGCTGTTGAAAGGATGGAGGAGTATTCGTCTAGGGCTGTCGAATCTCTTGTAAAAATGCTACGGGCACTGAAATCCGCCAGAAATATCAAAAAATAATAAGGAAATCTTTTTTAATTATTATTTATAAGAGGAAGATGCCATATAATATAAAGGAAAGCGAAGAAAAATGGCGAGAATATTGGGCAAAGGAGAAAACATTCGAGTATAATTTTTATTCCGATAAACCAACTTTCAGTATAGATACTCCTCCAAGATATGCCTCAGGGAAACTGCATATAGGGCATGCATTCCATTACACTCACATGGATTTTGTTGCTAAATATAAAAAATTAAAGGGTAACGAAGTATATTTTCCATTATGCTTTGACGTAAATGGGATGCCTATTGAAGTTAATGTGGAAAAAAAATATGGTATAAGAATGAGAGATTATCCAAGGGAAGAATTTGTTAAGCTATGTGAAAAGTTTGCAGATGAGAATATAGATGCAATGACTAATCAGTTTAAACTCTTAGGAGTAAATGCTGACCCATCTCTCTATTATAGGACTGATGGTGAATATTATAGAAAGCTGACTCAAATATCATTTATTAAAATGTATAAAAAAGGCTTGATATACAAGGGCACACATCCAGTTAACTGGTGTCCAAGATGTGAAACTGCAATTGCAGAATCAGAGATTGTCTACGAGGAAAGGGACGTAGATTTAAATGAAATAAAATTTAAAGGCAACGATTTTGATATAATTATTGCAACTACAAGACCCGAACTTCTACCAGCATGTTTAGCTATAGCGGTGAATCCAGATGACGAAAGGTATTCAAATTTAGTGGGCAGGGAAGTTGAAATACCAATTTTCGGGAAGAAAGTAAAAATTATTGCAGACCAGGACGTCATTACTGATTTCGGCACAGGCGCTGAAATGGTATGCTCTGTAGGTGATAAGGATGATCTTAAGATGATTTATAGGCACTCACTCCCCTTCATAAAGAGTATAGACGAAAGCGGAAAGCTTACAGAAATTGCAGGGAAATATGCCGGAATGGATTCTAAAGAGGCAAGGAAAAAAATAATAGAGGAACTTAAGAAAGAGGAACTATTCCTTGGCTCCAAAAAGATATCACACAATGTCGGTACTTGCTGGAGATGCGGTTCGCCTCTAGAATTTTTGCAGAAGGAACAATGGTTTGTTAAAACCGTTGAGTTCAAGGAAGATATGAAAAAATGGGCCAATGAACTCAAATGGCATCCTTTATTTATGAAAAGAAGATTGGATGACTGGATTGACTCTCTGTCGTGGGACTGGGTTATATCAAGGCAGAGATATTTTGCAACGCCTATACCTGTTTGGACATGCGAAAATGGCCATGATATAATTGCGAACGAAGAACAATGTTATGTCGACCCATTAATTGATGCTCCACCATCTGAAAAATGCCCGATTTGTGGATCAAACCTTAAGGGTAGTGATGAGGTTTTTGATACATGGATGGATTCTTCTATTTCACCACTATTCAACACATTTTACACAAATGATGATAAACTCTTCAAGAAACTTTATCCGATGAATCTAAGACCGCAGGGTCAGGATATAATTAGAACCTGGGCATTCTACAGCATATTGAGATCTAGACTTCTTACCGACAGAAATCCATGGGAAGAAATAATGGTAGACGGCAATATTATGTCCCCTGATGGCAGACCAATGCATGCGTCTTGGGGTAATGTAATTGACCCTCTTGTTCTTCTGGATAAGTATGGTGCGGATCCATTCCGTTACTTTACGGCACAATGCTCTCTTGGTGAAGATACGCCATTTAAAGAAAGAGACCTTATTAGGGGACAGAGATTCGTGAATAAAATCCACAATCTTGTTAATTTTCTTGAATTTTATGACAAGAAGCAGATAGAGGAGGGTAAAATGAAGCCTGTTGATCATTGGATAATCAAGGAGCTTGATTCAACTATAAATGAAGCCGACCAACATATGGCAAATTACCAGTATGATCTCGCAATCAAGAAATTGGAAGATTTCATATGGCATAAATTTGCTGATAACTACATAGAAGCTGTGAAACACAGGATGAATCAGAATATAGCTTATAACATAGTATCCAAGGTGCTCCTATCATCAATTATAATGATAGCTCCGATATTCCCTTTCATATCTGAAGATTCATATCAGAGAGCATTCAGAGTAAAAAGGAATAAGAAGAGTATTTTTGATGAATTATGGCCAGAAACTGAAAAATACAATGAAGAAGAGGCAATTAAAGGCGAGAGTACAATAGAGGCAATATCACTAATCAGAAGCCTGAAAGTGGAAAACAGGATTCCATTGAGTCTTGAAATATCAGAGGCAACAGTTTATCCCATAGGGATCTATGAAATGGATGTGGAGGATGTTAAAAATACAATCAGAGCTAAAGAGCTTAAAGTTATTAATAAAAGAATAAGTGAGGAAATAATATCAATTAAGCTATCCCCTGAAATATATACAAAACTTAGGGATAAAGCATCATCGTTCCAAGAATATCTTCTGAATAATTTACATTTATTACAACAGAATGAGATCTATTATGAGGGTATGAATGTAGAAACCGATAAAATATCATTGGTCAAGAAATATAGTGTTGAAGGTATAAATGTATCATGTGGTAATCATTTCTGTGTCTCTATCCGTATATGATCATATATTATAAAAACTTTATATATAATAAATGTAATTCAATGAAAATGTATTTAAAGAGGAGAAATCATTCAATAGAGGCGGGTAATGAAAGTTAAAAGAACAGAACAGATTTACATCGGTAAAAATGAAACAATATCAAAACTATGCCATATTTCAAAGAATTTATACAACCAGACAAACTATATCTTGGGACAGCAATTTTTAAAAAAGGAAAAATCATCATCATATAGTGATTTAGTAAAATTGTTTCAAAACCCATCTGAAAATGATGAGGAAAACAATTATTAAAAACTTCCAGCACAGACAGCTCAATGGACAATCAGAAAAGTAAGAGAAGCATGGAATTCATTCTTCAAAGCCATGAAAACATGGAAGAAGCATCCTGAAGAGTTTAAGGGAATGCCAAAGCCATCTAAATATAAGATAAAAAATGGTGAATTCCTCTTAATATTCACCAATCAGCAGTGCAAGATTGAAGATGGGATATTAAAATTCCCTAAAATAATGAATCTGGAGGTGGAAACAAGATTAGATGATGTGAATCTGAGAGAGGTAAGGATAATACCCCAGGGTGTAGAGTATTTAATAGAAATAGTGTATGAAAGAGATATCATGGACTTCGCTAAGGGAGAATCAAAAAAGATCATGGGCATAGATATTGGTCTGAGGAACATCGTAACCATCGGAGACAGCATCTCTGATGAAGGGATTGCTGTCAAGGGTGGTGTTCTGAAATCAATAAACCAGTTCTTCAATAGGGAATATGTCAGATTGAAATCCATAGGTGATAGGCAAATAGGAAATAAGAAATTGACAAAAAGAGAAAAGAGATTGTTCATGAAAAGAAACAGAAATATAAAAGACATTATGCACAAACTGAGCAAGGCAATTGTCCAATACGCAAAATCAAATAACATTGATACGATTGTTATGGGTCACAATAATGGATGGAAGCAGTCTGCAAACATAGGAAGGACAAACAACCAGAACTTCGTACAGATACCTTTTAATACATTGATAAATCAGATCAAGTACAAGGCGGATGAAGCTGGCATACAGGTAATAATACAAGACGAAGAACATACAAGCAATTGTTCATTCCTTAATAATGAAATCATTGAGCATCATGATGAATACATGGGGAAAAGAATAAAGAGGGGCATTTTCAGATCCAAGGATGGAATACTTATGCATGCGGATCTCAATGCTGTGTATAACATAATAAA
>Ga0080003_1001631_pt1 | contig 11521 bp, 10 predicted proteins | sample JossMetagenome_FD_69206 | JGI IMG/M metagenome (GOLD analysis project Ga0080003, IMG submission 69206) | Hot spring microbial communities from Joseph's Coat, Yellowstone National Park, USA - JC2_E (SPADES assembly) (version 2) | ecosystem: Environmental > Aquatic > Thermal springs > Hot (42-90C)... | reverse complement strand
ATTAGTTTGGCGGGCATATGCCTGCTCTCTTCCAGTGCAGTTCTAAAAACTCCACCGGGCCACATTAACCTTGTAACTATCAAAGTATCAGAAGTCATTTAGGTGTCATAAAGGAAAAATACTTAAATTTATCTTACAATAAGAGTGCTGGGGAATATTCCTTGCCCTTGCTTATTATTAGATAAATCTTCTTTCCAATGAATTTCTTGGGATTATCCTCCTTCCTTCCCTATCGACCCATAGTGGATATTCTTGGCTGTAATTTGGTTATTCATCTTGATTCTCCGCACAAATTTATACTCATTACATATTATATTTTTTAAATGTGGATCACCCAGGGAGGATGTGAAGGCTTCAGGGATTCAATTGAAGATCTCACATCCAACTAGAGAATGGGATTCTGCTTTCCTGTGACGGTCTACTGGAAAGATTATGAACTTCTCTATAGGGAGAGGATGAATTGTATGCCCCTAAAGCTGAGAACCATGATAATGGTCAAAGAAATATTCCGTTTTAGCAACAGGGAGGTTATGTAGCTTTCGGTTCTCGTCAGTGTCGAGGAAAGCATTAGTTGCAAATCTCTAAAAGGATCCTATTCTGATCCACTGGTCTTCATGATTTGGAACAATTCATTCGCCAACTCCCTCAGTAGAAAAGGCATCCCTTTAGTTGATTTTTAGACACAAGGTACCTACTATTACTTAAAAGTCACGGAGCACCACCACTTGGTAAGGAAGAAGAAAGGCGAGATAGTGAAAGCAGGTTTATCTACTCCTTCGCAGTGATGAATCTGGGCACAAGGATGTATCTGAATACTAGGTTTCTGTGAAATCTGGTAGGGATGCATATCGCAAAGTTGTAGAAATTATAGGTAAAGAGCATAGATCTCAAGAATGTAAGGTCAGACAGGTAATTCTCAGGCTAGAGTATACTCGAATATTTAATTGAAGTATGATATTTCTCATCATAAAGATCATCTCCAGGATAAGTGGCAGAAGTAAACAGAAGGATATAATAAGGCGTTTGATGGATGATACCATGGACTATCTTATTAAGTACCTCAAGAGGAAAGCACCGGAGCCATGATTTTACAAGGGACCTGAGCGCAATTTATTGTTATTACACAGTTAGAGAGTTTTATGTTCCAATATCGGTGTCAGCAAAAAAATATTTAAAAGTGAAAGATGCTTAAATCTTTACAACAAGACCATGGTGAGCACTGAATGAATTGAAAAGTAAATAAAAATGAATATTTGACGTTAAAATATGGAAAAATAAAATTGGTTGTAAAGAAAGCTGAATCATTCGTTTTTTATGCAACATACCTGGCAGATGAATTTAAAGATTTAAAAAAAAGAATGATATCGTAATTGATTTTGGAGCAAATATTGGCGATCTTACTGCAAAAGCTTGAAAAATACTAAATGGGAAAGGTAAAATAATAGCTGTAGAACCAAATCATGAAAACGTAGAATTGTTGAAAGGAAATTTAAAGTTTAATAATATTTACAAAGTTGAAATATTAGAATGTGCAGTTGCCGATAAAGATGGTTATTCCAATTTATCTGGTGATGATGTGGGTGCATCACATACTGATATAGATACGGGAAACAAAATTAAGACAATGAACATTAATACCTTATTAAATCAGTTAGATCGCCTTAAGAACGTAGTATTGAAAATGGATATTGAAGGTTGAGAAAGACACATTTTCAAAAGCAAATAGTTTATCGAAAGCATAAGAGAAATTGCCATGGAATTACACGGCGAAGAAAATATTGATGAAATTCCAAAAATATTATGAAGCAATAACTTTAAAATTAAAAGGTACAATAGCAAACAAGAATTCAAGAACACGCTGAAATCCATTTTATTACACCCGTATGATTTAATTGAAAATGAAAAAAGACAAAATACGTCGCCCTGAAAGGAGCATTGGGAGCCCTTAGGGGGAAAAACTTTATTCGTCTGTTAATAACGAAGAATTAATGATGATTTATGCGTCCAGAACAGAATAATTAGAATCAATAATATCATAAAAATACTATTGATTTATAGGGTGTCTCATCTTTTGTTAAATGTATATATGTTGGATATTTATATTTGAAAAAATGATGCGAGGATATGACAGCTACGTATATCCCCGTTATGATGGATTTAGTAGATAATATTTAGGTACTGATAGATCTCTTCTCCTCCATATTCATATGGATAATAGTGTGGCTCGCAAGGTCATTTTCACGGCTCTCCAAGGGTTACAGGTATTCCTCACGAAACAGATGGATGTGGTGGGATCATGGTGACGCACTTGAGATACTGAGGGAGAGGTATGCAAAGGGAGGGGTAACAAAGGAGCAGTATGACATGATGAGAGATGATCTGGAAAAGTGAATGTTGAATTGATTTTGAGAGCAGAAAATCTGAAAATGAAAGGTAAGGTATGAATAAAATTGCATCAAATGTATTAACACTTTAAAGCGAAATGGAATGATAAAGAGTAACAAAACTGCCAGGTAGGAGTTCTCTTCCATTGTAATAGAGATTTACAGGGAAGCTGAAAGACAGATAGCAAGGATTGTCTACTGGCATAACAACGAGAATCCTCGTACGCCGACGGGATATATTACACCGAGGGAGACGAATAAAGGTGTATAGAAACTATTAAGAAAGATTGAAATCTTACAAGACATTAATGTCTTCAATTATGGGCCCAAACGATAGCATGGCTGAAAATAAAAAAATTGCCATAATAATGCACGTTCCAGCGTCGGATGGTGGGGGAGGATTCTATAACATAAAAACTATGTCCAATTTACTTTCCACGCATGGCTTTGATATACATATATATGAACCGTTTTCATCTACTCACCCTAATATAAACAGTCACACTGTGTATCGTGACTATGATTCAAAGGCACTTAAATTCCTTAAAAGTGTAGGCAAACCCGGGTTGTTTCCTCCAATATTAGGAATACATTTAGAGAGTCATTACGACATTGTCTACACGTTTTCTCCATTTTATCTCTTATTTATTTACAAAAACAGAGCCTATCTAAGGAAAATTAAAAAAGTTGTAATTTCAACTAAAGATTTACTATTTCCTGAAACGTTTTCAAAAAGGATTCTACGATATTTAACAATATTATTTTATAAGTTAATAAACTTGGAAAATTTGGAGATACATAATGAAAATCTTATAGAAAATGAACTTTTATCCAGACTGAAGATGAGAATGTACGTAGCCCCAATACCTCCTGATACTAATTTTTCAGATTGTAACTTTGAAACGAATGACGTCTACACAATTCTATTTTTAGGAACCATAGAGAAAAGGAAAGGAGCGGATATTTTATTTAAGATATTAAATAAATTTAAAAATAACAGGGATATCCAGTTCAAAATTGCAGGTAAAATTTCTAAGGAATATGAAGAATCTGCCAAAAATATATCGGGCGAAAATATCATTTTTCTCGGTGAAATAAGCGAATATCAAAAGGAGGACCTTTTATTTAAATCTGATCTGGGGATGATGTTATCACTGACAGAGTCTTATTCACTGGTAACGAGGGAGATGCTATTACACGGGTTACCCGTGTTAACAACTTGGAAATACGCATCTAAAATTTTCGGCGAATTTGGTATAATAGTTTCTGAAAGAAGTGTTAATGCTTTATATCTTAATATAAATAATTTGATGAATAAATGGCTCAGCTCCAGAGAAAAATATAACGAATGGAGATGCGAAATTCTAAAAGAATACAATGATAGAATGAGAAAAGTTAATATGGAGAAGCAATTTTTAAGTATATTCGATATATGAACTCTGGAGAGGTGTGGGGTATAAAAAAGATTGATATATATCCAATTTTGTTTTTCATTTTTCTATCACTTTTTGTTTTAATAACTTCCATAAGGGGTCCTTACCTGATTAGATTTGTAGACGAAAGATGGCCTGTTAATCCAATTGGGGATTTAATAAGGGTTTTTGGCGCCTGGGATAGCCAAGGCATGGGTTCAAATTATACTCTGAATATTTTTCTCATACCGTCTACATTCCTGCCAGAAGCTTTCTTGGCACTCATTGGCATTCCTTCCTATGTGGGCCAATATATTCTATTATCTCTGTTTAATTTTATTTCATTATATTTCTTCTACCTATTTTTGTATGAATTTATATTTAGCAATGTTGACACAATAATTGTAAGAAAATTTATATCGATACTTGGCTCAACATTATTTGTATTTAATTTTGCGACTATTATTTACTACTGGTTTGATGCCACTCCTTTAGGCCAATTTACGATAGCAATGACCGCAATGGAAGTTTACTACTCTGGATTGGCAATATCTGAATATATTGATGGAACCGTAAACGTAAAGAATTGGATCTTGCTATCCGTAATTTCCGGCCTAGCATTTAGTGGCAACACACCGATGAACGTTTCTCCTCTCATAATTTCATTGACATTCCCGCTATTGGCTGTTTTATCGTCTAAAAATTTGCACATTAAAATGATCGTAAAATTTTATTTTTCATATTTTTTAATAATAATAACTACAAATGTATGGTGGATCATAGAATCCTTTACAGCAAGTAAAGGATTGCCAAACTATTCCTCATCTTCAAATCTTCACACATTATATTTTAATTCTACTGGATTAACGTTCAGGAATGTCATTCGCGGCATGTATTTATATTTTTACAATGTATTGAATTTATCACCAACCGCTGGCTGGGATAACTTAACAAAATCCATATATGTCCTTGCAGGCAACTTACTTTATATAATTCCCATCGTGATATTGATATGCGTAATAGTTACGGCAATAGGCACAGGGGTTAAAATAAGAACAAAAGATAGAATATCTGAACTTCCAAGTGTAAGAACGTATTTAGCAACATCTGCAATATTTGTATTCTTAATCCTATTTATAATGGGGACCAACTCACCGTTGCTGTTGCTGTACAAAATATTGTTTAAGATACCAGTTCTGTCTTTGATTCTAAGAGACCCTGCGTGGACATTCGGTGAAGCATTCTATGTTTACATTATCCTATTATTTCTTCTAAGCCTAATCAATATTTTCAAGTATATGCATTTTTTAAGGGGCAAAATAAAAATAAAAAAATTTCATTTTAAGGCCAAGCTATTAAATCGCGCGTTTCACAGTAGAAATACAAGAGCCCTAATTGCGATTGTAATAATATTCCTTTTAGCATTTCCTGTTTTAATGGAAAACTCTGCCTATTACACTGGAGATGCAATACCCTCATCACCGTATAAGGACAGATTCGCTCCGCCTGCATTTGATATTGCAACTATTGATTTTTTGGAATACAGGACACTAGATCATTATGCATTGCTGGTTCCTGGAGGGTTCCAGATATTGAATATTTCACACGGATATGATTCCTTTGATTATATTGCATCATCTCTTCCCAACAATCTTATAATTTCAGGCTCCGGGAACAATGTTACTAATCTGATTTACAATGTAATAGAGAGCGGCACTTCTTATGAATACCCCAATTTTTACCAGACGTTAATTAACTTCAATATAAAGTATATAGTAATTGAAGGTGACATGGTTGGTTATCCGTTTAATCTTAAGGTACTTGATTACAGCGCGATTTTGGGTTCGTTAAATCATACATACGGCATAACACTTGAAAGGGTTTTTCCTCCAAATTATATATATGAAGTCTCCGGAAATTCTAGCTTGATTTCTGTATGTAATAACTATTTATCTAGCACGTCTTTTGGTCCATTTAATACTATACCCATTTATAACATAACAAAGGCATACTACGGTCTAACGCAGGTAAGCACGTTTAATTTCAATCATTACACCATAATACAGAATGCTACATACGAAAACAATACTATATCTATATCACTTAATAACACATTCAAAAAGTATTTCTATAATGAAACCGGGCATAATAACTACGCTTCAGCTATTGGCACAAGATTAGTATTACCAACTTATATGAATATAATACCGATGAATATAAATGCAACTCAGTTCCCTTATATATTTATAAAATTTAAAACGAATATAAATACGGCAATATCAATAGATCTGATTACCACGCAGAATATTAGCAAGGGGTTCTATTCAGGATATGTTGAAAATAGCATGTACCAAGTAGGGTTTTCTTTTTCTAACGTCTATAGTACATTATATGTTATTAATCGTTATACAAGCCCTTACCACTATACTTTACTGGTGGATAACATGCAAGCCGAGCTGAATTATTTTAACGCAAACAAAACAGTATACTATATAGCAATTAGAATCTTTCCTCTGGAAAACAATGGAAGCCAATTTTCCCCATCAATTCCCGGTATACTAAGCTGGCCAGGCTACCAAAATGTAACAATTTCCGATATTTCTCTGGGAACAAGTTATTATTACTCGACCAATATATTCAACATCAGTCGTTTGTCCATAATAAAAAATGTTAGTTTTGCAAATGAAATCACTTACGATAACACTTCTTTCTTAAACGAATTGAGGTATAACGGATACCAATATGTTAAAAATGGTCTGTATATAATTAATGGCAACTATAGTGAAATAAGCAATCTCTCTCATGAATTCAGTGTAAAATACGATAAAATCAGTAATGAAAATTATAAAGTAATCATTTCAAATCTGAATTCAATCAATGGAATGCCTATTCTGGTTGTATTTAAGGAAAATTACGATCCGTCTTGGATAATAACAAACACTATTGACATAATAAAATATAAACACGTCATTGTGGACGGTAGCCTTAATGGCTTCTTAATATGGGTAAACGCTTCTTCAAGTGAAATAAGTTTTAGAATTTATTACTTGGCTCAAACTGAATATGAGGAATTTATTTATCTGGGTCTTTTTCTCTATGTGACACCCCTTGCCACACTTGGATTTCTATATTATTATAAAAAGAGGCGCCATTAATGAAAGATCTGAAAAATGAAAAAATAGCTATAATTAACGACAAGGGATATAACGTGGGAATAGGCAGATACGCATTTAATCTAAACAAAAATCTGCTTGACCACAATTTGAATTCAACCCTATATCAACTTTTTTCGTTGAGTCGTGAAAGTGACAATGTTGTTAATTTTCCAGGCCTTAGTTTTACTAAATATAAACAAGAAATTAACGAGGTCTTTTTAAAATTTTATCTTCATAAGATCAGGAAGCTCGTAAATGCAGACATTATACATATATCGGACCCTGGTCTGGCTGACTTGTTTAAGATTTTTCCAAAAGCATTACTGACAGTGCATGATCTTTATTATCTGGAACATAGAGGCAACTCGTTACTTATGTCAATGCACATGAAGCGTGCCTATAAAAAAATTAAAAAATTTAATTACATATTATCTGATTCAGAAAATACAAAGAATGAATTAATAGAAAAACTTAGAGTTAGACGAGATAAAATTTTTGTGGTCTATCCCGCTGTAAATTCAGATAAATTTGCTAATTCAGTTAAAAAAAATAAATCACTTATTGGATTCAGGGACGAAGATGTTGTTTTGATTAACGTCTCCTATGATAACCCGAACAAAAATTTAAGATTCTTGTATAAAATATTAGCAAAGCTGCCTGCCGAATACAAGCTTATTAGGATTGGTAGAAATAGACAGGAGAATATAAATTATGCTAAATTTTTGGGTGTTTATAATAGAATAAAATTCTTGGAATCCATTAACGATGATGAGTTAGTAAAATATTATCATAATTCAGATATTTTTGTCTATCCAACGTTGTATGAAGGTTTCGGTTTTGGTAATATAGAGGCCATGGCTTCGCGCCTACCCGTAATTTCGTCAGATATTCCAGTAATTAATGAAGTCGTTGGAAAATACGGCATTTTGTTAAATCCGAATGACATTGATTTATGGGTAGACAGCATAAAAAAATTATCAGATCCAAGTACAAACAAATATTACTCTACAATTGGCCCAGAAAGGGCATATGAGTTCTCCTTTAATAAACAATTTGAGAGACTTAAGATTATTTATGACAAAATTATGTAAACTTATCTCAGAAAGAGACATTGGGACATAAATAACTAATCCTCATCCTTCTTTATTATAAGGAACGCCTTTTTACCCAGAAACTCCTTGGGGCAGTCTACCTTTCCCCCTGACCCAAGTTTAGTGACTGTCCCCTCCATGTAAGCCTGAATATTCTTGACTGTGATCTCGTTGTCCACCTTTATATTGACTTTCCGCACAAATTTATGCATACCTACTATTTATTATACTTTCGTAATGAGGATCACCCAGCTGTCACATGATGAATTCAAGGAGAATATAGATGAACTAATCTCTCAGTACAGGGAAAATTTTTCCGTACCTGTGATCATGAATTGGAAAGATTATGAATTCCTGTATAGGGAGAGGATGAAGGGTATGGCTCTGTACCTGAAAGCCATGATAGATGAGAGTTCTTCCCTGGTTGTTGATGATTTTGGAAGACCTTCCCTATTGAATGCAAGGGAGAAGGTCTTCATTATACTTGTTAAGGAGATATTCCGTCTTAGTAACAGGAAGGCAGCATATCTCCTTCCCTTATTGGGAATAACAAAGGAAATATCTTCTTAAACAGTGGAAAGGCTGTATTCAGATCCCCTTGTTATAATGATATTGAACAATCTATTCATCTCCTCTGCGAAAAGTAAGGGAAGAAAGGGAATAGATACAGCTGAAACATCAGGAGACGGTAGAGGTTATTCTTTGACTGTCACAAACCATTATCTCTCATTAATGGAGAAGAACGGTGAAATTGTCAAGGGTGTCAGGTTTGTCTATTCATTCGCACTGATGGACTTGACCACAAGAATGCACGTAGGATTTCCGGTATCCGTCAAATCTGAAAGGGATGCTTACTATAGGGCACTGGATATGATAAAGAAGATCAACATTGATCTGGAGAGCGTAAAATTTGATAAATATCATTCAGGTGAGAATATACTGGAAGATTTCATTGAAAACACTATAATATTCATCATCCCCAAGAAGAATTCAAGGATAAGAGGGAGAAGTAAATGGAGGGATTTCATAAGGCGTTTCATGGATGATCCCATGAACTATCTCAGGGAATACTTCAAGATGAATGCTTCAGAATCAGGATTCTCCTCGGATAAAAGGAAAACTGGCGGCCTAATATATCAGAGGAGAAATGACAGAAAGGAAACATCGGAATTCTGCAAGGGACTCATACATAATTTAATGTCATTACACAGCTGGCAGTTAGGGGGCTTATGTCCCACTGCCCCTGCAGAAAACAGATTATAGTAAATGCTTATTGATAGAAAATTGATAAATTTTAATGAATTGTCAACCATATCGCTTTCGTCCCTGCGAAAGTATAATATTAAAGTTGTGATCAAATAATAGGACTAAGGGTGAGATTATATGGAAAAAGATCGAAATGTTATACTGAATGGGTCTATAAAAGCGTATAAAAATTATTTAAGGATCCTTTTAAAATTGTACCTTAAAAGAAGGGAGAGTTTTCTAAATGATAATGTATTGATAAAGGTAGTACTGAGGGATGGTAGAGAAATGAGTGTCCCTTATGGATGGGTTACTTCATTCGCACGCATGTCAGCATATCAGAACAATAATATTTCAAACCTTTCGTTAACCAAGGAAGGAATATCGTTTCTTTACAAAGGCCAACCCGTACTCATACAACCAGGTAGGTTCGGAGGACCAAACGAAGTTTTTATGAGAGAGGATTACAGTTTTCTCAATGTTGCTGGTCGCGATGTAATTGATATAGGCATGAATATAGGGGATTCTACAATATATTTTGCATTAAATGGTGCCAAAAGAGTCATAGGATTAGAGCCATACCCATATTCCTTTTCTTATGCTGAAAAAAATGTTAAATTGAATAATCTTCAGAATGTAATCATCCTCAATGCCGGTTATGGAAGAGATTCAAATATTATAGTAGATGATAGTAAAATACCATCCAATGCTTCGAGTTTAAAAGCTTCTAATAAAGGAGGCAAGGAGATCCCAATTTATTCGCTTGAAACCTTGATACATAAATATGAAATAAGAGATGCTGTGTTGAAGATGGATTGCGAAGGATGCGAATATAATTTACTGGATGAGGGGGAAGATGTTCTAAAGAGGTTAGAAATGATTCAAATAGAATACCATTATGGCTATGAAAAACTTAAGGGAAAGTTGGAGAAATCGGGAATGAAAGTTAAATATACCAAACCGGTAAAAGTTTTCAACTCTGACGCGTCCAACCCTAATATGACAGTTGGGTTCATATATGCGAAAAGGGAGTAGAGGCCCACTTGAAGTTTGATAACAGGGCTAGTTGATTTTAATCATTTGGGATTTTTAAAGGATTAAGAAATTGCACGGAAGCGGAGTATTCGATAATTGGATACTGTTTTTATAGCCTAAAAACTCAGGGCCGTGGGAGTATTGAATTGCAACTAACACTATGGAATATCAAGGTAACGGTTCGAAGTTATTAAACGAAATACAAATACATAGCGCTTGAAGAAATTCAAAGGGCTTATCAGGGATCAAAATTAAGTAATTAATATCTTGTCCGTTGACCTCTGAGACGCTGAAAATTTCGAACTCATATCCATTCCACGAGACCCTATTTAGAAGACCTGAAGTTTAAATCATAAATTTGGTTGGACGCAGAAAATTACACACGAATTTTAGAGAGAACTGCATTTCTTATAAAATCAGGTAATGTATGGTATCTTATTCAAAAAGTTTTTTAACAGCATTATATATTTTCTGCTGCATAATGGATTGGCTATATTGCTTGCTACATTCAAGCGCATTTTTAGATAATTTATGAAGGAGAGCAGAATCTTCCAGTAATTCATCAATTCTCATCGCTAATTGTTCTGTTTCCCCAATATCGTAATATAAACCGTTAAAACGATCTTTCACGAAGTGCGACACGCCGAAAACTTCATCATAGTTAGGCTTACTTACGATCGGAACACACCCTAGCGCCATTGCTTCTAGTGTAGACAATGAAAAACCTTCGCGTTCAGAAGGAAGTACAAAAATTCTCGAATCGTTTAATATCTCATATTTTTTATCCTCCTCTGTAAAACCTATCAACATGATGTTTTCATTAAGTCCTAGGCGATCTATTTGCTCCCTCATTCTTTCTTTAAGTGGGCCATCACCTATGATTGCCCCCTTAACATTTTCTTTATGACTTTTTACCATGGAAATTGCGAATATCAGATCATCTATCCTTTTTATCTTGGCAAATCGACCAACAAAGACTAGATCGTATTGCCGATCTTCCAGAGGCTTTAGTGGGAATCTCGCACTGATAGATTCAAAATCTATCGACAAGGGTACGGTAAATATTTTGTCCTCCTCGACCCCATAATTCTTTTTCAAAGAATTTGATGTGGGATCTGAAACAGAAATTATTGCATCTGAGTATTTAATAAGTCTTTCAATGAGAACGCCAAGTCCTAATGAAATTAATTTCGGAAACC
>Ga0080003_1001630_pt1 | contig 11532 bp, 13 predicted proteins | sample JossMetagenome_FD_69206 | JGI IMG/M metagenome (GOLD analysis project Ga0080003, IMG submission 69206) | Hot spring microbial communities from Joseph's Coat, Yellowstone National Park, USA - JC2_E (SPADES assembly) (version 2) | ecosystem: Environmental > Aquatic > Thermal springs > Hot (42-90C)... | reverse complement strand
GTAAATCAGGTTGGTGAGGCGTTGCTTGAGTCCTGAACTAGCTTATATGTTTGCAGGCTTTGAAGGAGCCTTTGCTGAGCACCGGCGTAGTCTGCTTCAAAATCTGCAACAAAGGAGGTTTTATATGTCGCACAAAGTAAAACATGTACTAAAGAGCGTGTTAGATGAGCTATACAGCTTGGGCAAAAATACAAAAAAGGGACAGCTTCAAAGGGAAATGGAGCGATTAACGAAAACAAGAGAAAGCCACTTCATACACACTTCAACGACAAAGGTACGCTATGAACGGGCTATGATGAAGTTCGCAGATTATTTGGAAACACGCGGAATAAAAAGAGATAAGCAACTCATGAGACTAAAGAAAGAAGAACTAAGACAAATAGTTGATGATTATTTCAAGAAACTTGCAGAAAATAAGTTATCGAAGAGCACGATCAAGGTACACATAGCAGCAATGGAAAAGTCTTTAGCAATCGTAAGACCAGATATAAGAAGCTACATAGAGAACGACGAAAATCGCATAAGATGGTGGAGCGCTGGCAGAGAATCACGGAAAGGAGACTCTTATGTAAACTCAAACGCAATAATAGAACGATTAAACGAAACTCATCGCATGATAGCAGAAGCACAAAGATTGGGTGGTTTCAGAGTAAGAGAGATTACAAAAGCAACGGTAAATAGAGAGGATAAGAGCATAACAACGATTGGAAAGGGCGGGAGAATACGCACATTGCATTTTGAGCACAGAAAAGAAGATTTTGAAAAATTAGCAAATCTGATAGAAAAATTGAAAGAAGAAGAGTATGAGAAGCGTTTGAAGGACTATTACCGTGATCTTAAGAATGCAGCTAAAGCCACGGGACAAGAATATCATGCATCACATGCCTTTAGGCGTGAATACGCAGAGCATAGAATAGAAGAGCTTAAACAAAACGAAGAAGAAAGAAGAGAACTAATACAAAAATACAACGTAGAAGATAAAGTAAAAGACAAAAACGATGAAGAAAGACAAGCCGATGCCGTACTCACACAAGAATTAGGACACAACAGGCTCAAAATGGCTAGATACTACTATAGATAGATTACACACATCTCTTTTTTTTTATTTGAAAATGGCGGCTTCGCCGCAGTAATTTACTTAGAAATTCCACACGCCTCTCTCTCGTCCTTTTTCAAACAATAGGCAAGGCATAAAGCACAATCAAGACCGACCAAAGCCGACCGACCAACGAAACGCACCAAATGGCACGGAGCCGATACCACCCATGCCACGAACCAGCAACCGCAAACCAACGGCTGGCAATACTTATTAAAGGGGGAGGAGCGTGTGTAATAGTTATGTGTGTATTACTAATATTTGGGGCACTCTTAAAGTGCCCATCCTGAATAGATGAATAGCTGAATGCCCCCCCATTTTTGATAGAGGATGTAAAAGATTTGATAGAGGATGTAAAAGATTTGATAGAGGATGTAAAAGATTTTTCAATTTTACTTTTTGCCACTTGACAAAATAGAAACACTGTATTATATTTTTACTATGAGTTTTTTAAAAGGAGTTAATTTATTTAAAGGAGGTAGGCCATGCGGTTAAAACAACATAGGATATCAATTTTTTTAGACGACGAGGAATTAAAAAGAGTTTATGATGCGGTAGCAGAAGAAAAAATGATACCGTCCCGGCTTGTTAGAAAAGCCTTGGTAGAGTACCTAGATAAGCTTGAAGAGAAGAAAGGTAAAAAAGAGGTTGCTTTACAAAGATGAATTTTAGATTAAACCCCGGTAGCCTGCCACTACCGGTTTTGACGAGGGAAAATCATGCAATGGTTGAATCTAAACTTACAGACTTTTAAAAAAGTAGAGAAGCAACGAGGCTTCTCGTTTATGCCTACAAACACCTTCACCAAAAATAATAAGCTAATTCTTTTTCAAAATCAATTAACTAAATCACAAAAAGGAGAAGTATTATGTCTACAAACACCTTCAAAGAACAACAAGAGGAAACTAGGCTTTTTTGGCAAGCAATAGCTAATAAGACTAATAGTCTTGTAAAGCTTCTGTTTGCCACCTATGAAGAGGGGAACAAGTTTAAACGCCGGGTGCATTTAAACAAAGATGAGCCTTTGCATCCAAAAGATGTTTACACCTTCCTAAAAGAAGAAAACGCATGGTTTAAGAACAAAGAGGTTAAGAAGTCTGTTCTCTGGAAGTTTGCAGAAGATCAAACCTATAACGTTGTGATAGTTGATGACATTCAAGAAGTCCAGCACTTCAAAAACAAAGATCATTTTCTGCTTTGGGAGACAAGCGAAAACAAATACCAAGCTGCGTTTTTGTTAGATCAGTATTTAGGTTCTGAAGATATAAAGAATGTTCAAAGAGTTTTAATCAAGATTTACAAAGGTGATGAAGCTTGTAAAGGAGCTAGTCATTATGTAAAGATGCCTGGCTTCTTTAATACCAAGTATTTGGTGGAAGATCCACCTTATGTAAAGTTGCTTTATGTAGGGGAAAACGTTCTTTCTGCAGAACAGGTTTTAAGATACTATGAACACAACATAAAACCTAAGGAACAAAAGCCAGAGAAAAACTTAAAAAGCTTACCTAGATTGATGACCTACAAAGAGCTTTTAAATAGAAGGAAAGATTGGCGTCATTTTTACAACCTTAAAGGAGATAAAAGCGCTGCTGATTTTGCTTATGCTAAGTACCTCATGAACTTTAACCTAAGCGATGAAGATATAAAACAAATGTTATTAACTGAGTCTGATGATATTCAAACCCGTAAAAAAGGACATTTAGAAGCTTATCTAGAGTTGACGGTTTCAAAAGCCAGAAGGTCATTTGTGCCGTTTGGAGATCAAGAAAACTAATCTTTTAAGGAGGTCATACATATGGAAGACAAAAACCTATTAGAGACGGTTAAAACAAAGTTGCATTATGGCAACGATGTTTCTATTAACAGGAAAGCCGAGAAGTGGGTTTTAGAGCCATTGATGCCTCATAAAGGGATTACGATCCTTGACGGGCTTGGTGGATCTGGAAAGTCATGGTTTGCTTTGGATCTTTCATATTCAATTAGCCTAGGTCAAACCTTTCTTGGAAAGTTTCCAGTAAAAAGACCTGGCAAAGTGCTTTATCTAACCGCAGAAGAAAGCCCAGAAGCTTTTGTAGAAAGGCTTGACATGATACAAAAGCATTATCCAGAGAATAAAGAGAACTTCGTATGGTTAAGCTTTCTTGAAGAAGGTATAGACATGAGTTCTTATTTATGCACAAAAAAGCGAGGGGATCGTGTAATCACTGAAAACGCAAGAGTTTTGAAGGAGATTATAAACGAAATAAAACCAATTGTTGTAGTTTTAGACTCTCTCATAAACTTTTACGGCTTGGACGAAAACTCAAGCGAAGATGCTATGTTTTTCTATGACGTCCTTAAATACCTTATAAGAGAATACGATACAAACTTTTTACTCTTGCACCACCAAAATAAAGAAGCAATGAAAACCCAAGCCGATGATGTTATAAGCTTTAGAGGTTCTGGCGTATTAAGGGAACAAGCAAGATCAAGGATAGTCTACAAAAACATCAAGATCAGTGAAAGGCAAATAGCTAGAAAGATAAAGCTTGAAAAAAGTAATTATTTCTCGAGCCTTAAAGATGAACTAACTAAAGGGCTTTACCTCAAGTTTGAAGAAGGAAAACACAAATACGATCAACAATTTGAAATTACAGCAAGACGGGCAGAAGAAGAAGCAAAGAATAAGAACAAAAAGAAAAAAGACAAGAAAGAGATAGGGGATTATGATGTTGACTTTTAATACAGAAGACAAAGAAAAAGAACTAACAGAACTTAGAAAGAAGCAAGAAGACATTGGCGTTACAACAGAAAGCCTAAGTAGATTACCTGTATTTGAACCAACTTTAAAGCCACAGTTTAAGGAAAGGGTTTTCGAAAATGCCTACGGTAGAATATTCGTCAGAGGTAGATTAGGACAAAGCCATAAGAATGTATTAGAAACGATCTTATACAAAAGGAAAGCTTATAAGTCATACAAAGATGAAGAAGGTAATAGACACATTGAAGTGATATATAGCGAATATGAAGTAAAAAAGTATTTATCGAAAGGGACAACATACAACAAAGAAGGATACCAAAGCTTAATTGAAGATCTAAAGCTGGCATACGTAGAGATAGAAACAAAAGAGTTAACAGTAAATGGAAAGCTTGTAGAAGAAAAAACACTTTCGACTAAATACAGCAAACGGACAAAAAGCAACCTACCAAGTTTAAAAGGTGAAAAGATCCCTTATGCTATTTTAAAGCTTGGGAATGTAATAAACCTACTAATAAGCGAAGAGCTTAAGTTTACATACGATCCAAGGGCAATCATAAACTTAGCTAGCGGAGTTTCTCAGGCGATAGTTAGGTACCTTAAAACACAAAAGAGACATCCTAGGACAGGATACCACTTAAAAGAATTGATACAAAGCCTAGAAGAAAATATAGAAGGGCAAAAATGGTATAACATCAAGACACATCTAAAGAAAGATACCGATAAGCTGAAAAACCTAGGCATAGTAATTGATTTCAAAAAAGATCGTTTGTTTGTAATGCAATGCTATGCAAATGGTAAGGTTGAAAATCTTTTTTAGGAGGTATAAATATATGCTGTACTTTATTAATTTATCGGATTCAGAGAGCTGTGCGCCTGACAGCAAAGTAGTTTATCTGTGTGACGAAGTAGAGAAAGTAAAACGGCTGTTATGTACACATGATTATCAAAGTTACGTAGCAAATGAGGCAATAACGGCGATACTGTCTAAAGTGCTTGGGAAAGCAATACCAGCAAGCGAAAAGCCAGCAACCGCAGATGATGTAAACAAGATGCTTAGAGAAAATGCGTATATTGTTATGGTAAGCGCAAAGCAAATAGAAGACGTAGTATCAATTGAAATGATAATAGTAAAACCAAGAAATAAAATAGCAATGCTATAATATTTTTACCTCGCTCATTTTTCACCTCGTACCCAGCCAGTGCTGGCGATAGCCAGCCTTTTTTGTCTTAAGCTTGTTAGTATAACTGTTATTATATTAACCTTAAATATTAGCTTATTTTTTTGTTTGTTTTTGTTTTTAGTTTATTCCTTCTTTTGTTTTTGTTTGTTTTGTGATTGAATTGGAAGCGGAGCGAAGCCGTAAGGCTGAGCGAAGCGTTGGGGTTGGAATGGTGGGGTATGGGGAGGCAGGTTGGGGGCGGTTTAGCCCCCAAGTTGTGCCTCCCCATTAGCACGCTTTAGCGTGCTTACCTCGGGGAAAGGACACCGGCGGAGAAAATGGGGTATGCGGAAACGCCCGGAAGGGCGTTTCTAACATGATAAAAAACATAAAAGGTTGACAAATTCAAACAAAAGTATATATTGATCATTAAGTTTCTGGTTTAGGAGGATTAATAGAAGGCAGGGCTTCATCTCATGCCTGCGGGTTATGAGTGTTTGGCCGTTAAAAAGCCCTTTTTAAAATGTTTATTTGTTTTTATTTAATCTTTTATCTTCAATTCTAACCTATCACCCCTCACTTTTTAATTTTGTTTAGCTTTACTGTTGTTTATTCTTGTTTGTTGCCTTTTTTCAAATGAAAAACGGGAGTTAGGGAGTGGTAAAACAAAAGAATATAACCACTTGTTTAAATCAATCACAAAGCCAACCACAAGACAAATGAAGAAAGAGGGGCATTTATACTTGCTGGCTGGTTTTGTTTAGAGCTATTAGGCTCTTCAAGGAGTATTTTTTTCAAATTTGGCTGAAGCCCTGTACAGCCTAGACTTCTGCCCAGCACTGGGAACAGCTTCGGTGAGGTAGCCCCTTTTACGATGACGGTTAAATCGTACCTGTGGAGTGGAAAAACAGGTAAAACACCACCGTCAGTGTGATAGGACACTGGCTACAGGGCAAGAGTTTCTGGCTTCTCTTCAAAAAGCCTGACCGGTACGCCTGGCGGTTAAACACAGCCGGCCTGTAAATCAGGTTGGTGAGGCGTTGCTTGAGTCCTGAACTAGCTTATATGTTTGCAGGCTTTGAAGGAGCCTTTGCTGAGCACCGGCGTAGTCTGCTTCAAAATCTGCAACAAAGGAGGTTTTATATGTCGCACAAAGTAAGACACATATTGAAAAGCGTGCTTGATGAGTTGTATGACCTTGGGAAAAATGTTAAGAAAGGACGGCTTCAAAGAGAGATGCAAAAGCTAACGAATAAAAGAGAAAGTCACTTTATACACACGTCAACGACAAAAGTGCGTTATGAAAGGGCTATAATGAAGTTTTGCGATTACCTCGAAGAAAGAGGAATAAAAAGAGATAAGCAATTAAACAGATTAAAGAAAAAAGAACTGCAACAAATAGTTGATGATTATTTCAACAAGCTTGCAAAGGATGGGCTCGCTCAGAGCACTATAAAGGTACACATCGCAGCGTTGGAAAAGAGCTTAGCGATAGCAAGGCCAGACATAAAGCCATTCTTGGAGAATGACGAGAATCGTGTTGGTTGGTGGAGTGAAGGTAAAGCACCAAGGAAACGAGACTCATACGCAGATCCTGAAGCAATAAGAGATAGATTGACACAAGAGCATCGCATGATAGCAGAAGCACAGGCATTGGCTGGCTTTAGAGTACGTGAAATTGCAAAAGCTGAAGTTGTTAAAGAGGAAGACAAAATAATCATTCACAAAGCAAAGGGCGGCAGGACGAGAGAGCTACACTTTGATCAAAGAAAAGAAGCTTTTGAGAAGCTTGCAAATTTGATTGAGAAATTGAAAGAACAACATTACGAGAAACATTTGAAAGAGTACTACAAAGATTTAAAGAAAGCGTGCATCGCAACGGGGCAAGAGTATAACGCATCTCACGCATTTCGCTACGAGTATGCTCAGAGAAGAAATAAAGAACTAAAAAGAAATGAAGAAGAGCTTAGAAATTTACTTGACAAGTATAAAGCAGACGAGAAGACAAAAGAAGCTGCCAAGAATGAAGAGACGAGAGAACATGCTGCTGATCACGTGTTGACGCAAGAGCTCGGTCATAATAGAATCAGAATGTCAAGGTACTACTATAGATAGATGACACACGCTTCTTTTTCGTTTAAAAATGGCGGACTTCGTCCGCAAGCATTATTAATTACACACAGCTACAAAAGAATCCACACAGCCTCTTCTCATCTATTCATAGCCCAATCAGATAAGGCGCCGACAAGCCACAGTCAACCGCCACGTCTATATATATTTAAGGGGGGAGCTGTGTGTATTTCTTTTTTATATTCAGGAGGGGCGCTTTGCGCCCCGACTCTCTGAATACAGCTGAATATACGGTGAGGGACTTTGTGGGGAGTTGAGGGACTTTTTGGGGAGTTTGAGGGACTTTTTGGGGAGTTCTAAAATATGATTTTTACACTTGACAAAATAGCAACATTATTTTATATTACATGTTGTGGTTTTGATAAAGGAGGTAGATTATGAGATTAAAGCAACATCGCATTACAATCTTTTTAGATGATGAGGAAATGCAAAGAGTTTATAATGCAGTTGCTAAAGAAAAAATGATTCCTTCAAGACTTCTTAGAAAGGCTTTACTAGAGTATTTAAAAAAGCTTGAAGATGAAAATCTTAATGAGAAATCTAGAGAAGAAGTAATAGAGGACGATGAGCCAATTATATTATGAAGCTTAGAAATAAAGCTGGTAGCCGGCAACTACCAGCGGGCGGGAAAAATTATGAAGTGGCTATATCTAAACTTGCGGACTTTTAAAAAAGGTAAGGAAGCATTAGAGCTTCCCCTTATGCCTGTCAACGCTTTTGCTAATAATAATAATAACTCACCCTCTTTAAAAAATCAATACATCTCATCACATAAAGGAGGTTTAATATGTTTGTCAACGCTTTTGCAAAACAAGAACAAGAGACTAAAGCTTTTTGGCAAGCAATAGCTAGCAGGACTAACTGTCTTGTTAAGCTAAGCTTTGCTATTTATACAGAGGGCAACCGTGTTTTAGATTGGATATTTCTTAACAAGAACCAGCCTTTACATCCTAAAGATGCTTTTCAATTATTCAAGAAAGAGAATGCCTGGTATAAGAATCAAAGGAAAGGAAAGTCTGTTCTTTGGAAGTTTGCAGAAAACCAGACTTATAACGTTGCTATTGTTGATGATCTCCAGGACGTCAAACAGTTTAAGGATAAAGACCACTTTCTTTTGTGGCAGACAAGTAAAGGCAAATATCAAGCGGCTTTCTTGTTAGACAGATACTTAGATGGTGAAGAGGTAAAGAAGATACAGAGAACCCTTATAAAGGTCTATGGAGGAGACAAGGCAAGTTTAGGGGCAAGTCACAATATCAAGGTGCCGGGATTCTTCAATACGAAGTATCTAGATAATCCGCCATACATAAGACTCTTGTATGTAGGGGAAAATGTTTTATCAACTAAGCAGGTCTTACAATATTACGAGAAGAATATAGAACCAAAAGAATACAAACTAGACAAAGACTTAAAAAGCTTGCCTAAGTTGTTGACTTACAAAGAGCTTAGCGAAAGAAAAAAAGACTGGTGGCATTTCTACAAAGGAGACAAAAGCGCTGCTGATTTTAGTTATGCAAAATATTTAATGAACTTCAACTTAACAGACGAAGAAATAAAGCAGACCTTGCTTGTTGAGTCTGATGATATAGAAAATCGCAAAAAAGGTCATCTTGAGGATTACCTAGAAAGAACCGTCTCAAAAGCAAGGGCTCATTTTAGAGCGTTTGGAGAGGAAAACTAATTTTTAGGAGGTATAAATATGTTGTCAGATCAGCTCAAAGAAAGCATCAAAAAAGCCTTGCATGTGGATAATGAGGCTTCTATTAATAGGGATTACAATCCTTGGATACTTGAGCCATTAATCCCCTATCAATCCATCACAATTCTCGACGGATTGGGGGGATCTGGCAAGTCGTGGCTTGCGTTGGATCTTTCATACTCTATTAGTCTAAGCTTAAGCTTTCTCGAAATGTTCCCAGTAAGACGAAGTGGGGCAGTTTTATACTTGACGGCAGAAGAAGCGCCAGAGGTATTTGTTCAGAGACTTGACATGATACGCAAGCATTATCCAAGAAATGAAAACTTCAGATGGATAAGCTTACTTGATGAAAATATTGAGATCAGCCCATATATCTGCAGAAAAGTAAGAGGAGAGCAGATGAAAGCTGCAATGGCTGAAGTCCTGGAGTGGCTTATAGATGAGATAAAACCTGTATTACTCGTTTTGGATTCCTTAATAAACTTCTATGGCTTGGATGAAAATTCAAGCGAAGACGCAATGTACTTTTACGATGTGATTAAGCACTTTATAAGAAAATACCAAACAAGCTTTTTGATGTTGCATCATCACAACAAGGAAGGCATGAAAGGAGCTCAAGCCGATGATGTCATATCTTTTAGGGGCTCTGGGGTACTCAGAGAGCAAGCACGCTCAAGGATAATCTATAAGGGCATCCAAATTGACGAAGGAACGATTGCAAGAAAGATAATACTTGAGAAGGGCAATTATTATTCTAAGTTAAGAGATAGTCTGCCGCTCTATTTAAAGTTTGAAGAAGGAAAACATGTATATGATAGACAATTTTATTTCTTAGCAAAAGAAGCGGAAGAAGCCAAGAAAAAGGGAAATAAAAAGAAAGAAAATAAGCAAAGCAAAAGAAGCATCAAACAATATGACGTTGACTTTTAATGCTTAGGAGGTCAGCATGGAAGACAAAGAAAAGAAATTGCTAGAGCTTCAGAGAGAGCAGCAAGATCAAAATCTTGGAGTTGCAACGGAAAGCTTAAATAGACTGCCTATCTTCCAGCCAACTTTAAAACCAAAGGTTGAAACAAGAACTTTTGAAAATAAATACGGCAAAATAACTATTGAAGGTAGGCTAGGACAAGCACACAAGAGCTTGTTAGAGACGATTTTGTTTAAAAGAAAGGCATTTGCTCTTCGTGAAGAGGAAAACAAGATATGTCTCAAGATACTATATGACGAATACGAAGTGAGAAAACATATGTCGCAAGGCTCAAAATACAACTATGAGACATATCAAAGATTGATTAAAGACATGATAAAAACATATATCAAATTAGAGACAAAAAAACTTGTAATAGAAGGAACACTAATAGCAAGAAAATTAACTGCAAAGAATTATAGCCATAAAACAAAAAGCAATTTGCCAGCCCTTGCAGGGAAACAAATCCCTTTTGCCGTTGTAGAGTTTGGAGATGTGGCAAGTTTATTGATAACCAAAGAGCTTAAATTTACCTACGACCCCAAGCCGATCATGGCGCTAGACAGCGGTATTTCTCAAGCGCTCGTAAGATATTTGAAGACTCACAGAGCTCATCCAACAGCAGGATATCATTTAAAAGAGCTAGTAGAAAATATAGAAGGGCAAATGCAAGAAAAAAGATGGTGGAAGATAAGAGAATATTTAAAGAAAGATATTGACCTACTAAAAAAGCTTGGTATAGTAATAGACTTCAAAGATGACAGAGTAATTGTTATAGAAAGCCACAGAAGAAAATAAAATCAAATCAGTTATAATATTCTTTGTCCCCACCATTTACCCTCATTTTAAGCCTCACCTAATACCCAGCCGCTGCTGGCGCTAAAGCCAGCTTTTTTTGTTTTACTCTAGTTTAGTTATAATTTAGCTTTAGTTTATTCTCTTCTTTGGCTTTATTTATTTTTAGTTTTTGTTTGCTTTGTGATTGTATTTAAATGAATCACGAGCGAAGCGATAGCGAGCGAGTGATGGGGTTGGAGGGGTGGGTATGGGAGGGGGCGTTGGGGACGATTTAGTCCCCAAGTAGCCACCTCCCATTAGCACGCTTGCGTGCTTACATCGGAGAGTACACCCGGGGGATGAAAAAATGGGGTATGCGGAAACGCCCGGAAGGGCGTTTCTAACATGATAAAAAACATAAAAGGTTGACAAATTCAAACAAAAGTATATACTTATATCCATTGTTAGTTTTAGGAGGATTAAAAGAAGGCGGGGGCTTTTCCCTTATGGGTTTGACCGTAAAAAGCCCTATTTAAAATGTTTTTGTTTATCTTTAAAATTTTGAATCATCAATTCTAACCTATCACCCCTCACATTTTAATTTTGTTTAGCTTTACTTTTGTTTATTCTTGCTTGTTGTCTCTTCCAAATGTAAAAAGGGGGTTTGGGAGAGAAATATGATTACTATAACAGTTTGTTTAAATCAATCACAAAGCCAGCCAGCAAGATAAACGAAGAGGGGATTTACTTGTTGGCTAGGCTTTGTTTAGAGCCGTTATATTGGCTCTTCAAGGAGTATTTTTTTTCAAATTAGGCTGAAGCCCTGTACAGCCCAGATCTTAGCCCAGCACGGGATCTGTTTACGGGTTAGGTAGCCCCCTTTGGCGGTGCCCGGTTAAATCGCCCCTGTGGAGTGGTAAACAGGTAAAACCCACCGCAAGTGTGATAGGCATTTGCTGCAGG
>Ga0080003_1001628_pt1 | contig 11539 bp, 14 predicted proteins | sample JossMetagenome_FD_69206 | JGI IMG/M metagenome (GOLD analysis project Ga0080003, IMG submission 69206) | Hot spring microbial communities from Joseph's Coat, Yellowstone National Park, USA - JC2_E (SPADES assembly) (version 2) | ecosystem: Environmental > Aquatic > Thermal springs > Hot (42-90C)... | reverse complement strand
AGCGAAGAGCTCCCCGCGGGCCGGTGTCGTGACCGACTCGAACGAGCACAGGGAGAAGCTCAGGGCGATCATGAGGGAGGCCGGCATAGAGTACCCGGTCGAGGTGGTGAATCTCGGAATGGTGGAACAGACGCCCGCGGAGGAGGACCTGGACTCGTTCCTGGTCACCCTGGTGATAAACGGGTGGCCGGGAGAGGAAAAGGCCGCGGAGCTCGCGGGGGCGGACGTGGAGGACGTGAGGGAGCACCTAGAGGGCCTGATAGAGGCCGGGGTAATCAGGCGCCGTGAGGACGGGGCGCTGGAGGCCGTGGTGGAGCCCGGTAACGGAAAGGAGAGGTCCAACGGAAACGGCGAACCCCAGCGGCCGCCCATGCCCAGGTAGCCCGCCGACCGGGCTAGCGCGTAAACACGAGAGGCTGAAACCATGCACCAAGCAGTCGTACTCGAGGGCGTTGACCACCGCGGTGACCAGCTTCGAGTCGCCGTTCGAGAACCAGACGCGTGCCCGCACCAGGTAGCTCCAGCCGGGCGCTATCGTGCTTATGAAACATGTGGAGAGAGCCGGGGGGTTGCATCCCCCTCGAAGTTCGTCACGTTCACGCTCTTATTGTCACCGTTCCACCGTTACTGATCGTAACCGTTCAGCGTACCGGTTCTCGTGCCGCCGGGCGCCACGGCTCCGCGCTCTGGACGAAACCATAAATAACAGATATCATCAATCCCCGGGGATATGAGCGGGGGAACCGGGGCTGGTGGCTTCGATCCGCCGCTGGTCAGGGGCCGCGATGGAGACTATTATTTCGTGATAGCGGGATACGACGAGGACGGCAAGGTCCACACGTTCTACATCCCGGCCCCTCTGACGCATAGGGAGATGACGTACCTCGATGAGATGGGGAAGTACCACAAGCTGTACGTGGAGGATGGCGACCTCGCGGATCGCCGGGCCGTGGAGGGAAGGTTCGTGGTTTTCAAAACCTTCGACCACGCGCTGGGGATGGAGGGGAGTTACCGGGGATCCACGGTCTATATCCCGGTTACCGGCAGGTGGTTTCCGAAGGAGAACGATCCCGACGGGAGGTACGAGTTCGGGATCAAGGCCGCGGCCGATGTGCCGGACTCGCGCGCCGTGGAGTACTGGGCACTCGGCAACTTCCTCAGGTACGGGCAGACCTACCACTACCTCACTAGGAGCGACGCGAAGATACCGGACGTCACACCACCGGTTCTTCACGAGGCGATCGTCCTAGGTCAGAACCTGAATACTGGCAATACGTTGCTCTACGACGTGTACGAGAGGGAGAACTACAACGTCGCGATCTTCGGCCAGGCCGGCTCCGGGAAGTCCACGCTCATAAAGGCGTGGGTCTCGCGCCTCGCCGAGGCGGACCCCGACACCTACATATGGATATTCGACTCGATAGTCTCACCGGAGTACGCGCTGGGGCCCGCCGGCAAGTACGAGGGATCGTTCGCGGAACTAATAGGCGCGCGGACGCTGGACCTATCGGAGCCGCAGGGCCTCAACCCGTTCGGCGTCTTCGAGACGCCGGCCGCGGCCACCTCGTTCATAGCGGACCTCGCCGGGATAGCCGAGCCCGACCTCCGCGCCGAGCTGAACCTCATACCGGCGAGGGACGTGCCCGAGCTGGTAAGCAAAACGGACGGGCCCCTCAGGAAGAGGCTGGAGGCCGGCCTGAAGCCATTCGAGAACCTGTGGGCCGCGAGGAGCGACCTCTACAACCGCCAGGTGTTCATACTCAGCAACATAGCGAGCTCCGCCGTGCGCGACGCGGCCGCCTACATGATACTCGCGTGGATATGGGGGAGCGTGAAGAAACTGCCGGTGCGCGACCATAAAATAATCGCGGTGGACGAGGGGTGGGCGTTCGTGGAGACGGACCCGAGGACGGGGAAGCCGTACTTCCCCGGGGCGGTCGAGTTAGTGTCCGAGATAGCGAGGACGGGCCGCCAATACAACGCGGCGTTCATGATAGCGACGCAGCGCGTCTCGGACATGATGTCGGGGCCCGGACGCGTGGTGATGGAGAGCGCGGCCACCAAGATAGTCCTGAGGCAGGACTCGACGGCCCTCGACCTGCTGAGCGGGCCGCTCTCGCTCTCGCCCGAGGAGCAGAGGTTCGTGCTGTCGGCGCAGGTGGGACAGGGCCTGCTCATATCGCCTATGGGACACGTGCCGTTCTACAATCAGCTCTTGAGGAGCGAGTTGGAGAGGTTCCTGGGGAAGCCGAAGTAGGTCAAGCGGTAGGCGGTAGAATATGAACGTGCCCGCGCAGGATCGACCGGACGAGCGATGAAGTGTATACAACCGGATAGGGATCCGCGTCCTCCACTATATTTAGCGCGGTTCTCACAGTTAGGATTTCGTTCCACCCACCCCGGCTCCGGGGTCGCGCAGTAGCGATGATCTCCACGGAGTCCTACACGGGCCTCCGCGAGGGGGGCCCCGGAGGGCAGTGATCCCAGCAATGTTGGGGCGATGGATCCCTGCCTGAGCACAGGGCCCGGTGCGTAGCCCGCGGGCGAACCCTCCTCACACACTCCAATCCGGGGTTCCACCTCCTCCTATAGAGGATACGCCCCGGCCCCTCGTCCCGTCGCAGATCTCGAAGCTCAGCAAGGCGCCCAAGGGGACACCAATGTCCACCAGCGCAATGACCTCCGAGCCACGGACTAGACCACGGGGCGAAGGGGGCGCCACCTTCCGGCCATTTTGGGATAGCCTGAAGCCTGAAGCCGGAAGGACTTTTTCAAACGGAGCCTGACGCCGTCTGGGAGCTCACGGTTTGATAAACGCGATCTCATATCCCGTCCCGTCATATGATATTTGCCTCATCAACGCAAAATAAATATGTCCGGGGAGCTCAGGCAGCTGCTCTTTCTCCCTAGATGTTAATGGACTGTCATGATATCGGGTATTCTCTTCCTCCTAGCGACCAGCCTTTGGCGCACAAGGGCTATGGTCCAGATGATCACCAGTAGGGGTATTATAAGAAGTACACCTCCCCCAGAGCTCCAAGCGGAGACTGCTAATACTATCATGAGCATTGCAATCCACCATGCCACCAGCAATCCTACTATTGTCCTTCTACTGATAGGATTTAACCTTAGCTCGCGCATGGTGCGGTAGTGATATGTTTGATTTTCCCCGAGGAAGTTGTCAAGTGCCCAGTACTCCACGGCGCGCGAGTCCGGCACGTCGGCCGCGGCCTTGATCCCGAACAAGTACCTCCCTTCGGGATCGTTCTCCTTCTGGAACCAGTTGCCGGTAACCGGGAAGTAAACAGTTCTACCATCGTAGCTCCCCTCGAACGCCACTTCGCGGTTGATGGCTTTGAACGCCACGAACCTTCCCTCCACGGCCCGGGGATCCGGAAGATTCTCATTGTCGGGGGGCGGCACCGTGCGCCTTCCCCTTTCATCAAGTACTATTAACCAACCGGAACTATTCACGGCGGCTGGGATGTAGAAGTTATGGACATTTCCGGCGTTGTCACGGCCTGCGATCACGAAGTAGAGGTGTCCATCGCGGCCCCTAACCAGTGGTGGGTCGATCGATATGGAACTCCTAGACATTTTCGTTGCATTTTCCACTAATTACTATTTAAACATTTCGACCCATAGTGCGCCGCCGTTATCGTTTCCGCCGCCCTGTGAGGAGCTCCGCGTCCTGCGGGTACGCCACCTGCGCGACGCTGCTCTGTACCATCACCTGGTGCGCGTAGCCGTAAAGGCTGGCGCCGGCCACGATCGTGATCGCTATCAAGATCACAGTCGCTATGACTGGGGCCACTGCCCTCCTGCGCCCGGTCGTCATCACCTCAAAATACGCAGACGCCTTATAAGAGGGGCGCGGGCGCTCGGAGCTCCGGCTCCGCTTTTCCCGGAACTGAAAAGAAAAAGGGGGAGATCGCGCGGAAGGGATCTATCAGCTGCCGTACTCGCTTGCAGTGACCGAGGTCGTTATGACCTGGGTCTGGCCGTTGGCGTAGCCGACCGTCAGCTGCAACTCGTAGCTCTGTCCAGCGACGAGGCTCGACGGGGAGGTGATCCGATTACCGGGGATGTTCACCGTGCCGCTACCGGACTGGCCCGGGGCTATCGGCGATGTGATCAGCTGCACCGCCGGCGACAGGGGCGAGCCGGCGAAGTTGGTAATGTTCACCGAATTGATCGTCACGGTTCCGCCGTTAGATATGGTGACGGTGAGCGTTCCCGGGCCGGTCCCGCCCGGCACCACCAGCGCTGCGGACTGGACGTTCGCGACCTGCGAGGCGGCGCCGGAATGCATCATCCCTGTTGCATATGTATATAGAAACGCACCAGCCACCACCGTTATCACAATCAGAATTATCGTTGCAATGATCGGTGAAATCGCCTTCCTGCGCGTGGAGTTGGCATTACGGTGCACCGATAGGGGTGCGCCGAGGGCTATTGACTTCATCACCCCCTCATACGCGGGGAGTATTTAAGGTGCCGGAACGGCTTCACGGTACTGCCATAACGTTCGCGCTGAGGACCCGGGTCGAGTTGTCCGCAAAGTACACGGTCAGCGTCACCCGGTACTGCTCACCGGGGGACACGGACGCCAGCGCCGGGAGCTCCTCCGGCGTGAGCGCGGCCGAGGCGGAGCCGCCCGGCCCGATCGGCCCGAGCGCGCGGGCGCTGCCGCGCCAGTCGCCGAGGCCCGTGACGTTCTGACCCCTTCCCGCCCTCTCGGGCGGGCTACCCCGGGAGGTCCCGGGGCGGGGTCTCGTCGGTTACGCCCCCTTGACGGGCGCTATTCCGCCGTGGTCCACGAGGAAGGAGAGCGGCTTCTTGAGCGTTGTAGATATCGAGCCCGCGCCGCGCCTCAGTATGTTCAGGGCCCCATTGAGGTCGCTGTGCAACTTATGTCCGAGCGGGCAGGTGACCACGCCCCTCGGGCCCCTCGTCACCTCCGTGCCGTGGATTGCGCAATGGTTCGAGGTGTTGTACTCCACGACCTCGTACACATGGATGCCGTACTCCTGGGCCTTCAGCTCGATCGCGTCCATGAGTTCACGATACCTCCACATATTGGTGGTGAGCTTATTGCCCCTCTCCTGCGCTATATCACGAGGATACCCGAGGTATATCTTGGACACACCGAGCTCCCAGAGGTTCCTCACTAGGTGGCCGGCCAGGTTCCAGTATAGGTGCGCAATACGCCCCGTGAGCTTCCGGAACAGCCTCCGCTTCTTCCTGTTAAGCCTCCGGAACTCCTCACTGTCGCCCAAGTTCCTGGCGATGTCCGCCTTGGATTGCGCCTCTGCGATCTTCTTGTTGAGGTAGAAGAAGTCCTCCTTCGCCCTCGATCCCCTGTAGAGGAGCCAGGCGCCGCCGCTCGTCACGGCGCTCGCGAGTATGTTGATCCCGAGGTCCACCCCCGCGGCTTCATCGCCCTTCGGCTCCGCTATCCGAATGGACCTCCTCTCCCCCCTCACGATCCTCCTGGCCGGTTTCTTGTTCCTAGTCTCCTCGGCGCCGACCTTAACCGATATGTACGCGTGCCAGGCCCTCCTGGCCCCGTCGTAGTGGATCTCCATCCTCCCCTGCTTCCCGTACCACCTTAGGCGGCCGGCGAACGGTATCTCCAATGGTTTCTTTTTCCTCCCGAGCTTGATCCTTATGACGTGATTGACTTCGTCCACCGCGTAGCTGTCGCCAGCGACCACGAAGATGAGTTTCCTCCTCCCCTCCTCCCTGTCCTTCCAGTAGCCCGGCGGCGAGACCCTCTCGTGCTTCGGCAGCTTCCCCTCCTTCTTCGCCTTCAGCAATGAGAAGAACGAGGACCACGCCTCATTGTTCTTGTTTATGACCTCGACCGCGTTGTGCGGCCCCAGCACTCCCTTGTACTCCTCGTAATACTTTCTCTTAGTGCCCTCCAGGTCCACGCGCTGGCCCCCATTCCACTGCTGCCTCCTCTCATAGTTCAGCTCGTTCCAGAGCTTCGCCGACGCGTCGGCCAGCCTCATCAGCTTCCTCTCCTGAGCGCCGTTCGGCAGGAGGCGGACGATGTTGACCCTCTCCTTGCTCGCCCTCACCGCGCGGACGAGGAACTCCTCCTTACCGCCCTCCGACCCGTGGACGCCCGCGCCGGAATTCGCGGGGGAGATCGGCCCCCGCTCCTCATCTGAAATGAGTTGGGTCGACGCGGGCATCCAAGTGATAGATTCATCTGAGGTGTATTTAAGGGTAACCGGCATTTGGTGGACGGCACCTCCCATAACACCTCGTAAATTTGCGGGGCGGATCGCCCGGAGCGGGCGCGCAGCCCCGGCTCCGCTTTTTTCCGGAAACTAAAAGAAAAACCGCCGCTCACCCCCTGCGCGGGCCGGCCGCCTCCGCCAGGGTAGCGCCGGCCGCGGCCGCCCTCGGCCTCACGGTCACGCGCATCGTGCGCACGGCCTCGTCCCCGACCCTCACGACCAGCTCGTGCTCACCAATGGGCCAGTCGCCCGGGCTGAACACCAGCCTGTAGCGCGGCGCGTTCGGCCCGACGGTCGCGGCGGCCGCCTCCTGGCCGTCCACGAGCAGGCGGACCTTCACGGATTCCTCGCCCCGGACCTCGCCCTCTATGACAAGCGGCACGGTCGAATCGGCGTAGAGGTCCGTCGGCGGCTCCGGCTCGGCCCGCGCGGGCGCGGCCCTGGATCCGCTCTCGCTAATTTTTGGCGGCGGGGCCGGGCGCGCCCCACGGTGGGTCAGCGCGTACCACAGGATCAGCTCCATCGGGACAGAGCGAACCGGGAGACTGGAGTACGTGATCCCGAGCAGGACGATGAACAGGAACGCGGCTAACTGCGCCAGCATCCCGGCGCTACTCAGCGCGGCCGCCAGCCCCGCGCCCACCGCGGCCGAGAGCGCGAATATCACTATCTGGCGGGGGCTGGCAGTGAACCCGAAGATCGGGATCGATCTCTCCTCCCACCGTGAGCGCTTCGGCCACCAGGCCATCAGTGGAGCGTGTTGCGGCGCCTTAAAAGGGGTGGGAGCACGAGCCCCCGATGAGCGCCATCGGTATCCATAGGCACGGCCCCCTGAGCAGGAGGAAGGCAATCTCGGAGATGCTCGCCGTGATTATATTGTTGTCGTTGACGATAGTTGCTGCGGTGTTGGTTTATCAGATTTTCATCGGGAAGGCGAATGTGGCGTCCAGCGCGACTGCGGTGTCGATACAAAGCCTTACGATCTCGGGCGAGAATGGGGTCATGACGATTACGGTTCAGAACACCGGCACCACAACCATACAATCACTCCAAGTTAAGGTCTACCAGAACGGTGGCGCCGCGGTGGCCGTGAATGGCCAGTTCTCACCACCATCAATCGCGCCCGGGCAGACTACCTCAGGCACGTTCACGGGTTCGTTCACGCCCGGGCAGCAGTACACGGTGGTGGTCACGGCCACCGCCTCCACCGGCAGCACGACCACGGCGACGGCCACCGTCGCCGCCTCCTGAGCGGGGGCGCTGCCCGCGCCACCATAGTTTTTTACCTTAGGTTTATTACTTAGGATAGGTATTTTTTTATTTACTTTAGGCCCCGGCCACATGGGATTGTCGACCGGCGCCCGCCGCGCGCACCTAGATACGTCAATACTACTGCTCTTTGTGGGTGAGGACTTCATTCCCAAGCTGCGCGGTCACGACAGGAGGGACGTGTTGAAGGGCGCGGAGCACGCCCTCAGCCGCCTCAGAAACAACAACGTGGCTGCCCGGATCTCAATGTATGCCTTGGGCGAGGCCATGGCCGTCATATGGTGGAGGAAGCCAGATCCTCTAGGGGCCGTCAAATCGTTGGGCGAGGCCCTCCGGAAGGTCTCCGAGCTGGCCGGCGACCTGGACGTGTACGTTCCTCCGAAGGGGGAGCGTGATGGCAGCGGGTTCCACGCGACCGTCGCCGAGCTCCTCCAGGGGGACGAGTTCCTAGAGCCGCGCGATGCGGAGATATTGCTGTCGGCAGTCTTCGATCCCAATGCCGAGTCCCTCTACTTGCTCGGGGAGAGCGGGGAGAGCGGCCTGATCTCCAGCAGGGTCGTGAAGGAGCTTGTCCAGCGGCGCAGGAGCGAGCTTGGAATGAAGAAGCTCAACTTGCAGAACTTACTCGATGAGATCGATTAGAGCTGGAGCACTTGCCGGGCAGCTTGATCTCGGGGTGCTTGGACGCGAGGTCCCTCGCTATCTCCAGCGCCCGGCGCGCCGCCTCCTCCGTGACCCACGGTTTCGCCTCCCTGAGTATCTCCAGCCCCTCCTCCGCGGTGAACTCGGGGAAGCGCTCGTTGTAATTGCAGATCTCGATCAGGGTCGCGACTACCTCCAGGGTCCGCGTGTCCATTTCCAGGATCTCGCGCGCGAACGCCGCCGCGCGGCCCGTCACCTCGATGCTGGCCGGCCGCGCCTCCTCGTAGTAGGCGTCCGCGAGCTCCGGGCTGTAGGGACCCCGTATGTACATGTCGAACTCGAAGGGCAGGAGCGGCGCTAGGTCCGGGTGGAGCCTCAACATGTAGACCTCCTTCTGGATCCTCAGGCGATCCTCGAACGTCTCCGTGTGCATCTCCCATCCCAGTGCGACGTAGATGCCGCGCAGTACGGCGGCCCTCTCCCTGATGGCGTCGTTCGGCTCCGAGCCCGTGAGCTCCCGGATCGCCATGCCGACATCACCATCACCATCATCAACAATGATCGTGGCATAAAAAGCATTACTCTGACCCGAGTGTGTTGGTCGGATAAGCCCAAATGGGCGGGCCATCCCTCCGGCCCCCATGTACATAGGCATATCCTTCCACTTCGACCCGATAGGGGAGCTGGAGTGGATGATCCGCGCCCTCGGTATATTCAGCGACAAAATACCTATCGAGGAGAAGGCGCACGCGCTCCACCTCCACATGGCCGGCCTATCATCCTGGGGGATAGCCGACGCGATTGAGGATCACTGCGGGAGGAAGCCGTCCCACGCCTCGGTGCTGGACTGGGCCCGCGCGTTCGGTTCGGTCGGGTGGACCATACCGCCGAGGGAGAGGAGGCCCGTCGCGGTGGACGAGACCGCGGGGAAGGTGAACGGCCGGGAGGTCTACGTGTGTGCCGCGATAGACGTGGATACCGGGGAGCTCCTGGCCATCAAGGCGTCATGCCGGGTGGTCCAGTGGTCCAGTGGCCCCACGGACGCCCTCCTCTTCCTGGGCCGGGCGCTCGGGGCCTGCAAGAACAAACCGGTGTTCGTCGTGGATGGGGCCCGCGGTGCTCGTGGGCCTTCCGGGAGCTCGGGCCGGAGCACTGCCGCGGGGCGTTCGGGGACAGGAGCGGGGTCGAGAGGTCCTTCGGCTCCCTGAGGAGGAGGATGAGTGCCTCCTTCAAGGACATAAACGCGGGGAGGTCGAGGATAGCATTACTGGACATGTTGATGAACCTGTTCTTCGTGTACTACAACGGGCCCAGGTTCCAGGAGGGGGTAGGGCGCGCGCCGTCGGAGGTGATCGCGGTCCCGGGGTGATCCCCCTTATCTGACCAACACCGACTCCGAGGCCACTAAGTTTATCCGGCGGGCCCTCGCCGCTCATAGCGTGCAGGAGGAGCACCTTGTGTCGGGTGGGGCCAAGGCGCTGATGTGGTCCATGATCCTGGGGCTGGTGGGCGGGGTAGTGGGGATCGTCGGCGCCGCCGCCGTGACGCTCGCGTTCACGTTGCCCGTCGCGTGCGTGCCGCCCTGCCCCGCGCAGCATCCGCCGACCCCGTCCGCGGCGCTGCAGTACGCGATGCTGGCGTTCCTGGTGATCCTCGTGGCGCTCGGCGTGGCGTCGCTCGCCCTCCAGTGGATAGGCTGGTCCAGGCTCAGGGACGCGGATCGCCACAGGTACGGCATAGGGAGGACCGGCCTGGTGCTGGTGATAGTGGGGTTCGTCATCGCGCTCGCGGCATCCGCGGTGCTCTACTCGGCCCTGCTCCCGATCGTCGCGGGATACGCCTCCTCGGGCGTGCCCTCCGTTCCGCCCACTGGCGCCCTCGGGTCGGCGCTCGGCCCTGTCGCGGCCGCCGTCGGACTCCTGCTGCTGGGAGCCGCCCTGGCGCTGGCGGGCTCCATAGCTGTCTGGGTGGGGCTCTGGAGGCTCGACGAGGACCACGGCAACGGAGCGGTGAGGGCCGCGATAATCCTGGAGATCGTGGCGGTCGCTGTCGCCGCGCTGTCATCGATCTCCTACGCGGCGGCCCTGGTCGCGTCGGCGCTGGCATTAATCTCCTACGTGCTCATGATACTGGGCCTCCACGGCATATCTGTGCGCGCGGCGCCCTCCCCTATCGCGAGCAGCTCCCCTCCCGACAACAGCACGTATGCGAACCCCTCGCAGCCCTCAACGCGGCATCCCGCCGAGTATAGCCGGGCAGCGCGACCTCCGCTCATGGTCTCACCCCTGAGTGCAGACTAGCATCGCGGCGCCGGCCCGCTCCTCGCACAGCCCGGCCCGCGCAACGGCGCGCCCGCAGAGCGCCTCCAGCGCAGCGTATGTGGGGTCCAGGTCGCTCCCCTCCCTGAACTCCCAGGACTCGAACCTCACCAGCACCGAGAGCACCATGTCCCGGTACGCGGCCCAGGCCTCGGCGAGCGGGCCCCGGCCGGTCAGGAGGCCCAGCACGGCCGGGAGCGCGCCCGAGCGCGGCGTAAAGGCCGCGCAGCGCCGCGGCCGCGTCGCGCACTATCGTTAGATATTGGTTGTCCTTAAATACCACTCGATGGATCTGCAATCCGGATGCCCGCGTCGACCCAACTCATTTCAGATGAGGAGCGGGGGCCGATCTCCCCCGTAAGTTCCGACGCGAGCGTCCACGAGTCGGAGGGCGACAAGAAGGAATTCCTAGTCAGCGTGGTGAGGATCAGCGATGAGAGGGCCAACATCGTCCGGCTCCTGCCGAGCGGCGCTCAGGAGAGGAAGCTGAGGAGGCTGGCGGATCTCTCGGCCAAGCTCTGGAACGAGCTGAACTACGAGAGGAGGCAGCAGTGGAACGGGGGCCAGCGCGTGGACCTGGAGGGCATGTGGAGAAAGTACTATGAGGAGTACAAGGGCGCGCTGGGACCACACAACGCTGACGCGGTCATAGCCAAGAACAACGAGGCGTGGTCCTCGTTTTTCTCGCGGTTGAAGTCGAAGAGGGAGGGCAAACTGCCGAAGCACAGGAGGGTCTCGCCGCCCGGCTACTGGAAGGACAGGGAGGAGGGGAAGAGGAAGCCGATATTCATGGTCGCTGGCGACAGCTACGCGGTGGACGAGGTAAACCACACCGTGAGGATCAAGCTCGGGAGGAAAAAGAAACCGCTGGAGATACCGTTCGCCGGCCGCCTAAGGTGGTACGGGAAGCAGGGGAGGATGGAGATCCACTACGACGGGGCCAGGAGGGCCTGGCACGCCCAGATATCCGTGGAGGTCGGCGCCGAGGAGACTAAGAACAAGAAACCGGCCAGGAGGATCGTCCGTGGGGAGAGGAGGTCCATCCGGATGGCGGAGCCG
>Ga0080003_1001626_pt1 | contig 11552 bp, 11 predicted proteins | sample JossMetagenome_FD_69206 | JGI IMG/M metagenome (GOLD analysis project Ga0080003, IMG submission 69206) | Hot spring microbial communities from Joseph's Coat, Yellowstone National Park, USA - JC2_E (SPADES assembly) (version 2) | ecosystem: Environmental > Aquatic > Thermal springs > Hot (42-90C)... | reverse complement strand
CCTTTATGGGCTCACCATATACGGCACTAGATGATGTAAATACAAACGTGTCTATGTTCCTCAATGCCTTAGCCACGTTGTACGTGCCCCTAATATTGATGTCGAAGTATAGGTCAGGCTTCTCCACGGACTCGGCAACATCTATGAGGGCTGCCAGGTGAACCACAGCATCAACACCCCTAACGGCGCTTTCGACAGTCCCGTAATCCCTAACATCACCCCTAACGAACTCTATGGCGTTTAACACGTCGGCGAGGTTTTCGATGGAGCCCGTGGATAGGTTATCGAGAACCCTAACCTGGTGCCCAGCCTTAACGAGGGCCTTAACCAGGTGGCTACCGATGAAGCCGGTACCACCCGTAACTAAAACCCTCAGGGTCTCCACGGCTCAATCACCACTAAGGACCTCCATAAAAACCTCGGGTAACCTACTGGCCGACTCCTCAAGTCTCCCACGCACAACCCCCTTAACCTCCTCACCAACCTCCATAATGCCCTTAACGCCTAAGCCAATCAACTCCTCAACCCTGCTCGCTAAATCCTTCACATCACCAGCCCTAAACATGAACCTCTCAGCCCCAGTACCACCGAGGATCTCCGGTACACCACCCACCCTAGCCGCTATGGGCACCGTACCAGCCAACGCAGCCTCAACAACGGCATAGGGCAGAGGCTCCTCATTAATCGATGGGAACAACAAGCCCCAAGCATCCTCATGCGCCCTCATGATAACGCCATGAGGAACCCTGCCGACAACCTCCACATAGTGGTTCCTGGCTTGGAAATCCCTGTAGTTACCGAAGAGCCTAACCTTGGCACCGAGCCTCACGAGTGACGGCAAGGCCTTGAGGAGCACGTGGAAACCTTTTATGAAACTCTCACCACCAACATAGATAAACACAGGAGTCTCGCCCAGGGCCTTTCTAACATCCACTGACGGCGGTGGGTTGTAAATAACCTCGGCCCTCCTAAGTGGCAAACGTACACCGTATTTACAAATTAATTCGAGCTGTCTCCTAGCCACGAATATGACCGCGTCTGAGTACAACAAAGCTAACCAGTAGAGCATTTGCGAGATGCTCAGGGATCCGCTAACCAACGCCCTAAGGAGACTCCTGTTCTCATAAAGCTCCACCAATAAGTCACTACGTATGTCGGGCCCTACGTCATTAATAACAATTGAGGTGTAGGTCAAGAGTTGATTATTGTGTACGTGAAGCACAACCCTAGCCCTCGGGTTAACCCACTTCACAATGGGCGCGAGAGGTAGCAGTGTGTGGGACGGTATGTACACGATATCAGCCCACCTAATGAGCTTAGCAGCATCCCTCAACTTGGCAGCGAACAAAAACCACTCAGCAGGCTTAAAGCCAGTCCTCAAAGCATTCCAAGCAACGTACCTACAACACCCACGATCAATAATCGGCTTATCAGTACCCGAAACAACAACCACGTCAAACCGATCAGCCAAGTAACGCCTAATGAACAAGTAAGTCGCAAGCTCAGCACCACCACCCTCAGGCCAAAAGAACTTAGAAAACACGAGAAGCCTCGGTTTCATTCCCAGAACCTCCACAAACCCCTCCTAACCATATAAGCCACACCCCTAACCCTATCAAAATAAGCACCGTAGGGAGTAAGGATAGGCTCCCCACTCAGGGCTTCCTTCACGTCGTCGGAATCAAACACGAGCAACTCCTTACCCGTAGTGGCAACTATATTGTCGCCCCAAACCTCGACACTCACGAAGTGGTTATACCCAGGTATTGACGCGTCGACATATAGCGGGTACCAATACCTCAAGTCCTCAGAAACAACAATAGCAGTAGGCGAACCCAACCCACCAACGTAGTAACTACCCAACCTAACCAATGAGGTAAATTGAGCATGAGGATGCCTGCCAAGCCTTAGGAAGATAAAGCGCCACCTCTCGTCCTCAATGTCATAAATGCCAACACCGCCCTTAGCAATACCACTATCAAAACCAAAAACCCACCTGCCCCCATCAACAAGCACCGGGACAAACTGCCAAGGACCCCTGTAAACCGACCTCCAGGTAAGGCCATGATCACTAGATACAGCCACCCGAACAATATTACCGTCACCCAACGTGGCAATTAACACCCCCCTATCCCCATCAAACGCGATGTAGTGAAAATGCCTAGAGGTTGGGTCAATATCCACGTTGGTCACGACCCTCCTGAAGCTCCTTAGGTCCTCACTGACGTAAATCCCCGTAGGCGACTCACCATACTCCTGAACAAAAACCAAACCATCACCCTCCACAGCATGCCAAAACCAATTACCAACACCACCCCTAAGGACAAGCCAAGCCTCACAACCAGAAACAAGATATAGAGAATTACCGACAGAAACCAGGAACTCATCACCACGACCCCACAACAAAACACAAGGAGAACCCCTAATCGAAATTATATCCTCCACACTCCCACCCTTAAGCCTAGAAACCCTGCACCTATCGCTTTCATTAATAGTCACGTAAATCGTACCACCAATATTCCTAGCACTAACTGCAGGAATACTAAGTCTCAATTAAACCACCTTTATGCAATCGAGATCTACATGGCATTATAGCATATAAATACTTTATCTGCGACGCCTTCTACAACTTTTTCGCAGAAATACCCCAATTTTCATTATTTGCCTAAACTGATCAATATTGTGATTCCTAACCTCAACCACAATAAACGGCTTAAACCTCATAATCGTTTTCGCACCTCCCTTCAATACCTGAACCTCAGCACCCTCAGCATCTATTTTTATTACATCAACACGTTTTAGATCGAGATCCTCCACAATACTATCAAGTCTCCTTAGTGGCACCTCCACGAATCTTCGACACCCATTAAACTCTATAATGCTCGAGGTTGCCGTTACGAACTTTTGACATAGAGTAGCTTTACCCTCCCTATTACCCAGCGCAACATTCAACGCCAAAACATTTCGTAAACCATTCAACTTAACACCCATTGAAAGAGCCCTAAACGATACAGGGTCAGGCTCGATAACGACGACAATCCCATCCTCACCAACGAATTTAGCAACGGGGAATGAATACCTACCAATATGAGCATCAACATCTATAAAGACGGACCCAGGCCTCAAATTCCTAAATAATTCATTGAATACTTCTTTTTCATATTCAGGAACAACTTCTAATAAGTCCGAAGTACATGTAAGAACATAGTAAATATCATTTACTCTAACGCGTATTCCTGAAGATAACCTATTTGATAATTCCCTAAATAGTGCAATTCCCGATCTGTAGTAAATCGCATTTAACGTTCTCGCTACTAGTAGTCGAAAATTATCAATCATAACTCTCATTTGGAAATTCTTCATAAGATTTGAAGTAGTTGCTTAAGATTTGTTAAGGTTGTGGTAATAATGATTCTCTTGACATACCTTACATGCCGTATTAACTCGTCATAGTTCATCAACGCCTCAACAAGAGCTTTACAAAAGTCTGGGTATCTAAATTCCCTATACGGATATATCCATGAAGGGACAAATTCTATGAGAGCTGTCTGTCTAGCACTAATTACAGGTACCCCTATCATTATGCCTTCAAAGACGGGCATTCCCAAGCCCTCCGTAGATGGTGAATATATAAGAATAGCAGTAGATTTTAGAATAACATCACGTTCCTCATTCGAAACATTGAACTTAAATATGACTCTTCTTTGAGCATCCGAGCTTAAATGTTTTAAAATAATATTTTTAAGATTAGCAATATCCTGTTGTGAACCGCCTCCCATAATAATTAGGTTAAAATCTATACCCTTGCGCAGGAGACCATCTAAGCATTTACCTAGTACATACCAAAAATCCTCCATCATCATTTTACTAACCTTAGCAAATATGCATAAATTATTAGCATTTTTATAATGCCTTATTGAGTAAATCCCATAAATATCCTTTCAAGTTATAGGATATATTACGACCTCCTTCTCTAATACGTTGCGACTGCCCGTAACTATGTATGACGAAAGTTTAGAATACCGTGAAACATATATAATGCGTATAGGCGAAAGCGGAATATCGAATAACCGCCCTGACCTCATAATTATTAAGAGACGCCATAATAAAGGAACCTTAGCATAGAAGAGTCCATGAACGTCGTGGTTTACGATTATGATTTTTGAACCCCTGACTATTGCGAAAGGCATTGCCAGAAATATTGCCAATAGTTCTATACCTTTGACAAAAGGTATTATTACTATATTTCCAACGCTAACGTAATATAGAATTTTAAATAGCATAAGCACATTATTTAAACTAATATCCACATTAGCATCAAGACCTAAATTGCGTAGAAACGTTGTTAAACGTAAAGCATAGTTTCGCGGTCCTTCTGATGAAAGAGCTGCTCGGGTAAACATTACTATAAATCTCATATTTATTCGTTCTCCTTAACTCTTCGATAATAAGTATTTAGTCTTCGAGTACGAGAAAGCTCCTCCCAATGTATTAAAGGTATATATTAGTGATTCGTGTATTCTACGTTTATATAAACTCGTTAGAATCCTTATAACACTTGAGATTGCATAGGCGCTGTAAGGTACGGCATAAAATAGGCCATTATAACTAAAACTTCTGTGAAGTGTCTTTCTCAATGATGTTTGTGGCGATGAGTAATGCACTGCCTGAAGCTCACTAGTTTTTATATATAAATAACCAGCCTCCACAATCTTCCATGCAATGTATGCGTCTTCGCCACATTCGAGGTAACAGAGGAATTTTGGATCAACAAGATTTATAACGTCCCTTCTCATAAGGACATGCGAAGTATCAGCTCCGTAAAAACTCGCAATGCCATATTTAAGGATTATGTTCCAGGAAAAATCCTTTCTCGGAGATTGAGTTAATAAAATGCGTCTTTGACTCTTCCAAAAACTTCCCTGAATACCCCAAATCCTTTCGTCCTTCATGCATTTTAACGCCGATTTAAACCATCCAGGTAATATTTCTACATCACTATCTATAAACGTAAACCACTCAGTATCCACAAGCTTCATACCTAAGTACCTAGCACACCCAAGCGGTCTTCCTGTTCTTAATAAAATCAGTTTGTCACCAAAGAATTCTTTCACAACCTCGACAGTACCATCGGTGGAGTATCCATCAATGACTATGAAATGATGCACAGGTACTTCCTCCTTAATTGCCTTGAGTACACGTTTGAACCACGGCTTATTGGAATTCTTCGTTAACATCACAACATCTACCTCTAAGTCCTGAGAATTCATTATGCCTGTTTAAGCATCAATTCCTTATATAATTTCTCATATCTCTCAGCCATGGTTCTCGAGGAAAACCTCCTCTCGGCATCCCTACGGCACTCCAAATAATCTAACCTATCAACAGACTTCATTGCCCTCACCACCTCCTCCAGGTCCTTAACGACAAAGCCTGTAACCCCATTCCTCACAATTTCGATTACAGACCCCCTGGCAAACCCTATCACCGGAGTTCCCGTGGCCAATGCCTCAACCATAGCTATGCCGAAGAACTCCTCGTATTGAACCGGGTAAAGCAGTGCCTTTGCCCTAGATAAATACTCAACTTTAGTCTTAAAATCTACTTCACCTAGGTAAATTATGTTTTTATTATCTATGAAGGGCTTAATTAGATTGTTGAAGTACTCTTGATCTGTTACGGGACCCATAATTATCAACTTCTCATTAAGTCTCTTCACAGCCTTTATGGCTATATGCAAGCCCTTGAACTCGTCTATTCTACCTAGGTATAAAAAGAAGTCCTCTTTATTTGCACGGAATGGGTATTTATCAATGTCTATACCATTATAAATAACAGTTACTGGCCTAATTCCACGGGCCATCAACCTATCTCTTTGAGTTTCGGAAATAGCCACCATCGGTACGCCGAACCTAGCAATGAACCTACTCGGGTCTGCATGAAGCGTGAGTATCACGGGCTTTTTCATTAATTGCATAATCAATACAGACGTCGGCGTGAGCCATTGCACGTGAATATGTATTACATCAAAATCACGCGCATTGGCCATTAGTGATATTGAGTAACGAAGCTTATGCCAAATCCCCGGCTTCTTAATTGGCTTCTTAAATACGACCCTTATTTTATACGGTGCCTCCACGCCCTCAGGCCTTACACCCGTCACAAGCACCTCATGCCCTCTTGTGACTTGCTCCCTAGCCAATGTATCAACAATAAGCTCTATGCCTCCATAACCCACGGGGGGCGTATAGTTCGAGATGTGCGATGCGTGTAATATATGCATACTAATCCCCAACAATTTTCTTAACAACCTCGGCATTAAGCCTAGTGGAGAAGAACCTATTGTAGGCCTCCTTGGCGCCACGTTCACGCTTCTTTAAAATGTCATCATTCCTTAGGAGCATTATGGCATCATCTACAATACTATCCCACGTAGATATAAAGACGTGAACACCGTGAATCAGTTCCGGGTGTATATACTTAACAACTTCCGTCGTTATAATTGGTTTACCGTAGAATAACCCCTCCAAAAGCCTATTAGAAATATTCCTGTTAGTTATAGGCATAACAAAGAGCCTAGCCTTACTATACAACTTGGCAAGTACGGAATCACCGAATCCTGCGCCCACAAAGTGTAAATTAGGAGGCGGTTTAAGGCTTGGAAAAACCCTTCGCCAATCATCTAGGGAACTACCCGCAAGGACCACATCGATGTTCGCCTTCCTAGCTATTTGATACAGAACTACCGCATGGGGCTTCGCCTCGAATTTCAGATAAGCCCCAGACTTACTTAAGGTCGTGAAACCAAGCACGTAATCCCCACGATCCACAACCTCAAGGACTTTAGAGTAATCCTCTTGCTTTGAATCTCCAGGCATGAACCCATACGGTGGGTACAGCTTCAGAAGCCTGCCTCTAAGCATGGGATAAGTCCTTAAGGCGAATGCATACGTTGCATGATCTACAGTTATTGAATATGCCGAATTGGCTATGTAAATCATGTTGGCAATAATACTTGGCATAAAGACCGCCATGTCCTCGTATGCCCTAAACCTTAGGTTATCCCTCAGCTTGGCTGCCCTAATGCTCAATAACCTAAGTATTACTGATTGGCCGGATTTAGACAGGGACTTAGCCAGGAATACCGGCAACCTAGGCGCAGCAAATACAGCATAGTATCTATCAAGATCTACAACCTTTTCAATCAATGTCCCGCACCTAGTTAAGTATATAATGTTTCTGCACGGAACGTAGTAAAACATTACATCCCAAACACCATTGTCACTCCCAACCAACCCCCTCTCAACACCATCCTCTTCCCGCTTTAGCTCGATAACATCAACGTTGCCTAGCGTATTAAGTGCCGCAACAAAACCAAGCTCATGCCTATTAAACACATCACCATTACTGATGTATAAGAACCTCATTTTTACCACTAGAAAATTAACATTATAGATCTCGTTAACCTCCACATTAAGGCTATTGCTGAGTAAACAAGTGATATATGAGGTATGTTTTTATTCCAATACTGTCTCAAAACATCTATGTATGTCATTATTAAAGAAATTAGCCATACCAACATGGGCGCTCCTGATTTCAAGAAAATCGTTGTAACAATCAAGGGGATGAATAATATAATTAATGCTAAATAAACAAGCCATCTTAATTTTTCTTGCTTGGGCGAACTACGCAGGTATTTCTTTAATGCATACCTGTACTTAGGATTGCCAAGAGATTTTATTATCGAGAGAAAGATCATAAATTTATCGTATATTTTGCTAACACGCGCTTTGGCCTTGGCTCTAGAGTTTTGTTTGGTCTCTGTCTCTTCACAAGTATTATGAAGTACTTCGATGGTTCCGATTACATGTATTTCATAACCTTTAGATAGAGCTCGTGCACCATACTCAATATCTTCGTATATTGTGAAGGGCGGACCCAAACTTTCATCGTATAACCCTATCTCGTTAGTTAACTGTTTCCTCATTAATGCGCAAGATGTTATTGCGTTGGTTTTTGAAATTCTACCTTTTCTGATTTCGTATTCCCACCTTGTAAAAATGTTACCACATAACGGTTTGTGCAAGGGAATTACAGCCCCAACTTTTTTATCTACAGATTCGAGGTATTCCAGCAATGCCTTGATTGTATTACTTGGCGTTATAACATCGTGATCTAGAATTAATATATATTTGCCCTCGCTAGCTTTAATTCCATCGTTTCTAGCTCTTGAAACCCCATAATTTTTATCATGAATTATTATTTTCACGTCATAAAATTTATCTTTATGCATTTTCGCAAAGTCCCTAATAATATTTAGAGTATCGTCTTTAGAACCGCCGTCAACTATTATAAGTTCAACCCTATTTGATGGGAAGTCCTGAGACAGTATACCATCAAGTACAGGCTTAATGACTTTTTCTGAGTTATACGTTGTAAGAACGATGGAAATAATTGGAGACGCCATATCCTTGTTACCGTATTGGTATGTATAGATAATACGCATATACCCAACCACTAAAAACTCGATCCCTAACGTAATTTCCCGCATTCTTCGGTATTGAACCGATAGCCATCAGGCAACCATCCCAGTAAGTCTTGGCTGGAATAACTCTTGGTGCTATGAAATAATACGTAATGGCTTGCGTAGAACCTAACCCATAGTAATAATTACCCTCGACCTGCATAGCTACGATCCTACCTAAATTTCCACAACTATCATAGAGCTTTACGAAGTAGTTCTTATCTATAAGGCCTGTGAAGGTATATGCTATTATGTGGTCGTTTATTGTCGCACCTTTAGCACTCATGCCTATTGTGTAATTCAATGGCATTGCATTAGGAGTTATTAATGTTGAGAGCGAGACCAAAAGTAGCGGTATCAATATTAATCTTTTCCTTGATTTGCTTAGGAGCGCTGCAAGGTATATTATAAGTGCAAATTCCATATAGTGTTCAGCACCAACCATAATGACTCTTGATTGGCTAATACCGCCAATACCCGTTAATAACGAAGCTAGAAGAAACGCTGCATAGAAAATGGTAGTAATAAAGAAGAGTTGCTCTACGAGACTTAAGGGTCTCTTTCTTATCATTTTTAATATCAATAGTAAGGTAAGTCCTCCTATGAATCCTGGGAAAGCTGCGAATCCCGTTAGGCTCAGTCTTGGTAAACTACTATAACCTAAGTTCCTATTTACTATTGATGTGTATTCTTTCTTAATAAAGGCATTAGTGATGTAGCTCCATAAAACCTGTAGATAATTCGTAAATCCTAAAGTAAAGGCTGTATATGCTACCTTAGATAGGTAAATCATAAGGGCTAATAAAGCAATGTATACTAAATATCGGTACTTATTGAGCTCTTTCCTATAGTGCAGTAAGATTATAATTAATGCTAAATAAATGGGTATCGTTAAAGCAGTAGGATGCATGAATATCGCTGATATTATTAATAACACCGTGACTATATAATCATTCATTTTAAACTCGCCATATCCTAAAAGAGGTTTCATCAGCATAATTAAAGCGGTTAGTGCAAGCAACTGTGAAAGAGGATCGGGAGGTACACTAAGGCCTATAATAGGTGAATATGGGTAAGAAAGCATTGAGAGAAGCATGATTGATATAGATAAGGCAGGATTACCCGTGATCTTTTTGACCAAGGCATACAATAATAGAAATGCCATCAGTCCATATGAAAAGTACATTGCAGAAGCCAATGCGGCGTTGAATATGCCTCTTCCCGTTACGTAACTCAGTATGACATTCAATATAGCGTCTAAGGGTGCGAGATTATACCATGATGCATGTATAGACCACCTGAAATAACCGTTAAGATATATATTTATCGCATCCGATGTAGTCTCCTGTTCAGCAATACCCGTAACTAAATCCCTTGAAGCAAATATAAAAATTACCAATATTGCGAATATGATCGATAAAAATTCAACTTTGCTATCATTATTTATTAATGATATTAAGTATGTTGTTATGGGAATGATTAATACTGCAAGTACCAAAATCAACGAATAATAAAATAATCCCAGAGATGAAGCTGACCCTATCAAAATAAGCAATATATTAATTATTAAGATTACTAAAATAAAATTATGCGAAAAATTGCTTTTTATTTGATTATTCTTAACATATTTATTAAATGTTTGTAATAAAATAAATATAATTGTTATAGCTAAGTAAATAATGAATGCCAAAAACAAGTAAATGGTAATTGGAAGTCGAGAAAGTCCTAAAGCATTACTTAGCTTGCTCAACAATTCATCTATATAAGGTACAAACAATGAAGGCATAATATTACCACCTCCCAATTATCTTTGCCTTTGGTTCCTTTACCTTAGTTGCTACGATAATGATCGATTGTCTTAGGCTTGGTTTTAACTTAACCAGTGGGTATGCCAGGGTCCTTAGGATGTTCGCCTTTGCTGGTCTCTTGATCGTGATCCTTATGAGGTCTTTGTAGCTCTTCACACTTAGGTAATCCTCCTGGTCCGCATCTATGTATGTTAAATCGCTTATGAGCGAGTAATATGACTTAACCACGTCGAACCCAGCTCCCTTAATTAGTTCCAGGACCTCCTCCATTGTGTACTCCCTAACATGGTGCCTATAGATTGGTTGCTTACCGAGGAGCAACTTCAGTCTCCTGAAAAGCGAGGCTATGTTCGGTGTCGTTAGTATTAAATACCCCTTTATCTTCAGGGCACGATTTATCTTCTCCAGCCTTGCGTAATAGCTTGGAGCCCTTCCAACACCAATTCCACGCTATGCTTAGCCATGAACCACCGCACCCATGCCTGAGTGTGTGTATTGGTATTTCGAGGTCTAGGCTGTGAGCCTCCTTAAACCACCTCATTAACTCACTATCCTCAACACCTTCATGGCATAGGCTGATGATGACCGGCTCATGCCCCAACTTAGCGAACCCCTCAGCCATCAAGGCTATGAACCTATTTACGCCATCAAAGCCCGTTATGCTAACCCTCCTAATCAATGCGATGTGCATTGTCTTGGTTCTTCTCTTAGAGGGTTTCGTGAATGAGTTTTTCTGCCGTTACTCTTACTGCTTCTCTTGAGTTTAGTTTTGGTTTGTATCCTAGTTGTTTTATTTTGTCTATTTTTAGTGCTATTTTCTTTACGTCTCCTGGCCACCCGACTCCGTGTAGTACTGGTTTGTGGGTTTTCTTCACGTTGTTTAGTCCCATTGCCTCTATTACCTGGTCCGCTACTTCGTCTACGGTTATCCAGTCTTCGTTGCCTACGTTGTATACTTCGTAATTGTTGTTGTTTGTTTTTCTCCAGGCTATTATTGTGGCTTCTATTGCGTCGTCTATGTATATGTAGCTCCTGACCTGCTTGCCGTCGCCGAGTATTTCGAGTTCGTTTGGGTTTTTCCTGAGTTTGTTTATGAGGTCCCACACTACGCCGTGCCTTAGCCTTGGTCCTACCACGTTTGCGTACCTGAGTATTATGGCTTTTATTCCGTAGAGTTTTACGTATGCGGGGATTAGGTTTTCGAGGGATGCCTTGCTCGC
>Ga0080003_1001624_pt1 | contig 11560 bp, 8 predicted proteins | sample JossMetagenome_FD_69206 | JGI IMG/M metagenome (GOLD analysis project Ga0080003, IMG submission 69206) | Hot spring microbial communities from Joseph's Coat, Yellowstone National Park, USA - JC2_E (SPADES assembly) (version 2) | ecosystem: Environmental > Aquatic > Thermal springs > Hot (42-90C)... | reverse complement strand
CCGTTTTTACTGACTGCTCTATCTATTTCCTCCTCTTTTACTATCACGTGACTAATTGAATCCGAGACCTCATGTATTCTTTCGAACAGGGCTTCTCTTCTCTGGGGAGAAAGCATCTTGGAATCCCTCACCCCCAAGGCCCTGAAAACATCATCGTTCCCGCACACAACCGCGATCACCATCGGACCTATGACCGGACCCCTCCCGGCTTCATCGCAACCACACTTCACCTTTCCAGATTACGGGTTAAATATTAACCTATCTGGATATCGGAACAGCCCTGCTCAGGGAGATGCCTTCTTTACCATTTATTTTTCTGTCCGTGATCATGAACATTCTCCCGAATTCTGTTTCGATGAGATAATTGTTCCATATCCCCCTCTCCTCATGAATAATTTTAAATGCCACCGGACCCCCGATGATAATCTTTGCCGGGTGTATCGCATATGTTGTGCCTCCCATTTCAAATATGTTGTAACCCAGGATTCTTGCTGTCTGCAGGTGTTTAGGTCCCTCGAGAATCTCTGATTTCGTCCCGTCTTCTATGATGGAACCATCGCTCAGTATTGCTATGGAATCGGCAATTATTTCAGCATCCTGGATGTCATGCGTGACATAGAGGATGGAAACATCGAATTTTGAAGGAATATCTCTGATGTACCACCTGATATCATTTCTGTGGAATGAATCCAGCGAGGAAAGCGGCTCGTCCATGAGAATGAGGTTCGGGTCCGTGATCAGAGTTCTTGCAAGTGCAACGCGCTGTTTCTCACCCCCACTGAGCTGCGATGGATAGCTGGTGAGCTTATCCCTTATGGAGAAAATTTCGGCCATTTCCTTTACTCGCCTGTCGATATCATCCAGGCCAAGACCCCTTATCCTCAGACCGTATGCTATGTTTTCCGCCGCTGTCATAGAGAAGAAAAGACCGAGGTCCTGAAAAACAAATCCTATATTCCGCCTGTTTATATCCAGATCTGTTATATCCACCCCATCCTTGAACACGCTGCCCCTATCCGGTCTTATTATACCGGATATAATGTTAAGAATGGTGGTTTTCCCGCTTCCAGATGCACCCAGGATCACCTTTATCTCCCTTTCACCCAGTGATAAATTTATATCATTCAGTACCTGAATGCCCCCCATCCTTTTGAATACGTGCTTAACTTCAAGCCTCACTGCCGATACCACTTCTCGCCCTTCCCATCGTGTTAATTATGTATGAGGAAATAAATATTACAACAAGAAAAATCTCAGTCAGACCGTATGCGCTCGTAATATCCCTTAGCTGAAGGAGCCTGTATATACCTATGGTTATGGTTTGGGCGGAACGTGTGTAGACCGTTACAATTGAAGCGAACTGACCCATTACAGTTATGAACGCTATTGAAAGTACTGTTGATATCTCGCCCCCTATTCTGGGAAGCTGTATCCTGAAAAGGGAGGATACCCTGCCATCTCCCAGTATTCGCGAGGAGTTTCCTTCTGAGGGGGGTACAGTATCCAGTGACTGCGTTATCATCCTGAAAGAAAGCGGGAGAACTATGATCGAGAATATGATAATTACGAGGAGAGAGGTTGGAACGTATGTACCGTAAACAAGGAAGAACGACAGTGCAAGCGTTACGGGAGAAAGTATGAGGGGAAGGAGGAGGAATGTGTTCCCCATGCGCCCCTGTCTGTAGAGAGAAAGAAATATGGATATCAGGAAGGAGATGAATGTGCTTGCGAATGAGAAATATATTGTGTTAGCTATTATCATGGGGATAGATATCCCAAGCTTCGCAGCAATCCTCGAATAATCTATTCCCCACGGTGGATATTTCACGAACATAAACAGGAGGGGAGCGTATACGAGAACAGTGAAAAGAACCAGAGGGATGAATGACTTCTTCCTGTAGCGGAAGAACGGATTCTGAAAGGATGAGGATGAGCGGAGGGCATTTGATCTCACAGAAACGTAGAGGTAGAGGGGAATGAGAAGGATGATAACCTGAATTACCCCGAGGAAGGAGGCGTTGGAGAAGGGGAAATCCGTAAGGGAGGGGAAGACACTCTTGAACTGGTAGATGAGAACCTCTATTGTTGAGTAACTCGGACCACCGATAATGAGAGGAAGACTGAAACCTTCGAAACTGAGTATGAAAGTCATCAGAGCTCCGAGTAGTCCACCCCGCAACAGATTTTTCAGGTAAAATCTCCTCAGGATTTCTCCATCGGTTGCCCCGAGAATCTTGGCAGAATAAACTTCGGGCAAACTGGTGGAGGACCCTGTGGCAAATGAAAGCACTGCTATCAGGGGTGCGTTGTATGCGATGTTCCCGTATATGATCTCCCAGAACCTTGATGAGTAACCGAACAGCGATATTATTCCCAGTGCCATTATTATGCCGGGCATCACGTACGTGACAAGTAAAAGCGAGATTATCGTGTTCTTCCCTCTACCTCCATATATGACCAGGAGAAATCCCGCAGGAATGCCGGCCAACACTGCCAGGACTGTGGATACAGACGCCTGCATAAAGGATTGCCCTGCAGCCGAAAGAAGGACAGAAATGAAAAGGGGGGAAAGATTTGTGTGGAAAGCCTGGTAAATGAGAAATATGAGAGGAATTACCAGGATGAAAAGGGAATAGAGAACGAAAGGAATAAAGGAGCTGAAATTTTTATTCAATTTCTTCCCATTCCAGCAACCAGGTTGAAAGATTCTGCGAAGCCAGGGATATGTTAAGATAGGAGTTGAGAGGTATTATGGAAGAGATGGGCGGATTTACTGAAAATACCTCTGGCAGTTTAACCTCGCTGTTCGCCGGATACATCCACTCATTTAACGGTATCTGCTGCTGAACCTGGATTCCAAGGAACCAGTTCACGAACTCCATATCGAGGTTTTTGTATTTTGAGGAGTTCAGTATCCCGACGCCCAGGACCTGGATCCACGCATAATTTTTTCCTTCGTAGTGAAAAGGTGTTGTCCCTATTTTTGAGTAGTTGAAATATTCATTGTAAGAGGGATCAGTCTGGTAAGAAAAGAACATCTGTGCAGATCCGCTTTCAAACAGTGAGAATCCGGAATCCCAGTCCTCAGTTATTATGAGATGTGAAGATTTCTGCCAGAAGAGAGTCCAGTTTTCCTTCAGGATGCTCTGATAGAAAGCGATCTGTCCAAGCAGGAAATCCTGCCCGTTTATGCTCACCGTTGGGTTTTCAACTATATACTGCTGCGCGATAGTTCTGTTGTAGAGACTCTCATAGGAAAGGTTCTCTATTATTCTCACCGGAATCTTTCCAGAATAGTTGAAATCAGTAGTTAAAGCGGAATATTCATAGGGGACCACGTATCCCCCTCCCTGAATGAAGCTGAATAGAGTTCTGTTTAGATACGATTCGTTGCTAACGTTGAACCTGTAGAAAAGCCCACTCCTGGCTGCAAGATAGGAGTCTATGTTGTTCAACCCGATGACTATGTCGTATCCCTTCCCCTTGCTCTCCAGGACCTGCTGATACAGATCTCCGGAGGTGGTAACGATCTTGATATTCACGTCGTACCATTTCTCGAAGTTGCCAATTATGTATTTCAACGTCTCATTCGGGTTGGAACCGTACTGGAAGAAAGAAGGGTACGTCAGAATGGTGATTGTGGGGCGTGAAAAACTCTCTATACTTGGATACTCCACGTATATCAGCACAGCAGCAACCACCACAATTCCTACTACTATCAAAACCCTGTAGTCCACTTTCCTCTTAACTATTCTATCATCCATTTTCTCCCTCCGCCAGTATTACCTGGATCAGGTTCAAAGGGTCGATCCTCTCGATCCTCTCAGCCCGCCTGCGCGAGCTCCCCTGCGATGATGTAATACAAATAATCTAAAAAATTTATTGGTACCATCTTTCACGGAAAGTTGACTGAATTTTTGGAAGAATTTCACTTCAGAACCCCCGGATCACTGGAATTGAATAGAATCGGTGCGAGGATAATGACATTCCCGGAAAATTTCTAACAGAATTGTTTCCACGGTTATTGAGGGCACGTGCTTGACGGGGAGAGTATATTGTCTGCTGGCATTAATTCAGAAAATCCGAAGGACAGGTACGGAGTTTCTTAGAAGATACCAGTTCACTCTTCGCGTGGACGTATATCCCCAAAGCCTTTTTCCTGGCTGATACAAATTTTGTTCACAAGAAACCCATTAAACGTTTTCTTGAAACGCTGGAACGTAACTGAATGGAAAATTCATGGTCATCGGAGCGATTGGATAATATTTTATTATCACTTACATTACTTCCCTATGTTTGTATCAAAACTCCAGGAGGCGAAGGTTGGCTACACCTACGATGATGTTCTTGTGCTTCCGGGGCCAAGCCGCGTGGAGCCGAGCATGGTGAATGTTGAATCTTATCTTTCACGGCATATCAGGCTCAACATACCCGTGGTATCATCACCGATGGACACAGTCACTGAAACGGACATGGCAATAGCGATGGCCAGATTGGGGGGGATAGGGATAATTCACAGGAACAACAAAAGAGAAGTCCAGGTGGAGATGGTAAAGAGGGTGAAGAGAGAGGAATCCCTCATCATAAGGGAACTGTATACAGTAACCCCCGAGACAACCGTTCAGGATGCTATAAGAATTATGAATGAAAAGCGCATCGCGGGTCTTCCTGTTGTTGAAAACGGGGTACTGAAGGGGATTCTGACCAACAGGGACGTGAGGTTCCTCAAGGGGGAAAACAGCAAGGTCAAGGATGTCATGACAACGAAGGTGATCACAGGTCCCGATGGAATTTCTATGGAGGAGGCTCTCTCCATAATGAGAAGGGCAAAAATAGAAAAGTTACCGCTGGTGGACAAACAGGGAAACCTCGTGGGTCTCATAACTGCGAAAGACATCATGAAGAGAGAGATGTACCCCCAGGCTGCCAGGGACGAAGATGGAAAGCTCCTTGTGGGAGCTGCCGTGGGACCTTTCGATATCGAGAGGGCGAAAATGCTTGAAAAAGCAGGGGCAGACGTGATCGTGGTTGACAGTGCACATGGCCACAACTTGAACCTCATAGATTCCGTTAAAGCAATGAGGAAGGAGATAGATGTGGACCTTGTCGCAGGCAACATAGCCACCGCCAAGGCAGCAGAAGATCTCATTTCTGCTGAAATAGATGGGATAAGAACCGGAATTGGACCTGGCTCCATATGCACCACCAGAATCGTGGCGGGAATTGGAGTTCCACAACTCACCGCAGTTGCAGAAACGGCAGAGGTTGCGGAAAGGTACGGGGTTCCGGTGATAGCAGACGGGGGAATAAGGTATTCTGGCGACATAGTGAAGGCGCTGGCAGCGGGTGCGAGCACGGTGATGCTCGGTTCCCTATTAGCCGGGACGGATGAAGCACCCGGGACTGAGATTAATATTTCCGGAAGGAGGTACAAGACGTACCGGGGGATGGGCTCTCTCGGTGCAATAATGAGCAGCGAAAATGACAGATACGGGAAGATAGGCGCAAGTAAATTCGTTCCGGAGGGGGTTGAAGGCGCTGTCCCCTACAAGGGGAAGGTTGCAGATACCATGTTCCAGCTCATAGGGGGGCTCAAGTCAGGAATGGGATACACAGGTTCACCTGACATAGAGACCCTTAGGAAAAATACCAGATTTGTAATACTCACCCAGGCGGGAATAACGGAGAGCCATCCCCACAATGTGATCCTTCTAAGCGAGCCTCCGAATTACACGAACAGGTCATTCTAGTCTTCTCACCTTTTTTAGAAGATTTTCTGTGACCTAATGAAGGGATTATTCTCTTCCGCACTTTTAAAGCAAGGAAGAAAAGGTCATTTTTCCTTCATAAGAAAAAGCAACCTTAACGCATCCATACTTTTCTTGTCGCAAGTATGGATAATGCGAGTACTAGGCATCCCATTCCAATTATGGCCCAAAGGAAAACAGGTTCTCCGAAAAGATAGGAAAGCATCGCTTCGTAAAGCAAGGGTGAGAACGGGCTGAGAAAGTTGTTCATAAGGGAATAGCCTCCGTAATATTCTCCCCTCCTGTCTGGGGGAGCTATCTTCCCTATTATGGAGTTGGAGGCTGGAGAGATGATGTTCTCGCCTACTGTCAGTATGATTATATTTATCAAGAGAAGTATCTCGTTTCTGGTCAGGCCGAAAACTGCAAAAGTGGCCGCATAAATTCCTAGCCCAATTGCTATCCTTGTCATCTCATCCACCCTGTAAAATAGCCTGTTTACAGGAAGCTGGAGGAAAACTACAGATAGTCCGTTGGTTGCAAAGAGAATTCCTATTACGCTATAACCGATGAGATCTACCCTTGAAAGAAACTGAGGGAGGATATAGGCCCAAGGCCCAACTGAGAACCAAGCGAGGGAGACAAGCAAAGACACAATTATGAACCTCTTGTCATTCTTAGGAAAAGAAAGTAGGTTCTTTCCAGCCACAGGCGGCCCCTCGTTGTAATTTATGTATCTGAAGTATAAGAAAAACCCTATGATTTCAGATACCATGGGGATCATCGGCAGTATGGAATAATTGTAAGACACTGCAAATCCGGCTATGGCTGGACCGAGGGAGAAACCTATGTTTGCACCTATTCTTGTCATGCTGAAGGCATCTATTCTCTCCATCTCGCCTGTAGAATCTGTCACTATAACACTGTCCACTATGGACTGCAAAACCGCAACCGGCGCAAACACGATGAATGTACCTATTACAAAGAGGTCTGAAAGAGAAAATTTTATCCCAAGGAACATCACTAGAAATAAAACGGCAAGTACCGGAGATACAGTGAGTGCTATTCTTCTACGACCGACCTTATCCACAAGGTTTCCGCCAAAGATGCTGACAGGTATGGAAGCAAGTGCAGATATGAGGAATAACAGGCCAATTTCGATGTAATTTGCATCCTTCTCCGCCAGGAGATATAGAGGAATGAAAACCCACACCCCGGACCTTCCCATGAGACGCAGAAGCTCAGCTAATGACACTGTCTGTATTATCCTGTTTTCAATCACTTTCCTTGAAATAGGGAGCCTCATGGGTACTGTGAGTTATGGTTCCGATGATAAAAGGTTGACTAGTCAGGATTTTTGAGTGTGAGGATTGCGACGGTACTTCCAACTTAGTAATTCTGTCTTTCACGACCCCGCAAATGCTATGCTATTTGTCAATACTGATTAGAGAATATGGAGTTCTTCGATTGCCCATCTTTTGGGCAAATATACATTTTGAGAATCCTGGCACTTTAGTCAAGGCTATCCGACTCTGGAAAGTTTGACTTCTGATGTCTCTAGGGAGCAAATACCATTCAAAATTAATTCATAAAAACGCTTAAATTCATTGGTTGATAAGGGTTAGAAAGGGTGCTCTAATGAAGAGAAGTTCCAGGGATTGGAAGAAAAGGCACAACATGCGATGGAAATGGCGAAAGAAGAGGATGAGGAGACTAAAGAGGATCAGAAGAGCATCCCGCAGTTAGTCAGGGAGCATGGGGTAGTCAGGCATCCTAGCGGGCTCCAGTTAGGGTTTGATTGAATGTGGGTCGTCTGATCTTGATGAAAAACTGGAGCGATGACCCTAAGAGAAACCCGCAGATCTGGGTTCAAATCCCAGTGCTCCCATCGTATTGGGTTCGCTCCCATCATTTTTTACATGGATTTGCACCCCAGGGTCTAATTCTTTGCGAAAGGAAAACACCTCCTCCACCTTGTCCCTGACTTTCTCGCCAAGTTCCCTCTGCGAGATGTGGGGGTATCTGGTGGTAGTGTCGATGCGGGCATGTCCTACGAGGATTTGAACCTCGCTTATATCAACCCCGGCTTTCCACAGGCTCGTTGCATAGTAGTGTCTGAGGCTGTGGGGATGAAGTTACGGGATCCCTGCCTTGGTCCCTATGTATTTAATAAGGCCACGCAGCTTGTTGTAGTTAAACCTGCCGGTCCTCGTCGTGAATATCGCCCTTGGATCCGTTCTGTACCTGTAGTTTTCAATATAGTCCCTGAGCTCCTCCTGCATCCATTTCGGGAGTGGCACTGACCTGTCCCTTTCCCCTTTCTCAGACCTTATGCTGATGCTGTCCCCCTTAAAATCCTCGATATTTGCCCTCTCGCTCGCAACCCTTGAAGTCACGTATTGCATCTTCTCCTCTATGTAGTTAATCATATCCTCCCCTGTCTCCGTCTCCTCAACTGCCTTCCTAAAGATCGCACAGTCCAGGTCAAACTGGTCTTTCCTGCCAATAATATATTCCTTCACAAATCCGTTGTTTTTCATGTTTATCAGCACAAAATTCTGGAATTGATATTTCAATTTTTTACCCCTCTTGCCAGAATGAGAAGATTGAAAAAATGAACGTTTATACGCATTCTCAAGGCATGGAAGATGGATAACATCTGGAGATCTTGATATATTTCAACTGGATTACGACCCAGAGGTTGTCTCCATCAAGAAATTGCATACTATAATCAATCTGAAATGGTAGAATTTCCAGGCTTAGATCAAAGTTCAGGTCAATTTACTATATCACATAGCCTTCTTACATCTATGCCCCTTCTAGACCTCTGTCCCCTTCACCTGTACCCCTTTTTTCCTCTCGTAGTGAATTAATAGTATTATAAAGAACGCTGCCAGAACCATCACCAGAGGTTCAATAAAGTCCCCATCTGTAAACCCGTAAAATCCGAAAACTCCAACTGTACCTGCAAGAACTGCACTAACATCTCCCATTACCGCCATTGAGAAACCTATAATATATGAGACCGCATAAGAAAATTTTTCTGATTCAAGGGTGATGACATATGCACTGTAGATGCACGCTATAACTACTGAGATAGGATTCATATGTCCGTCTGTCTGGAATGCTGTCCACGATGCTTTCAGGATTTCCGGTAGAACTGCTGAAATTGACTCCCCCACAATAAAAAGCCCCGTATAGATAAGGAATAATCTTCTCTCGTGTGTCGAAAAATGTGGTCTTACTTTCCAAGCTAAAGCCAATAGGATTATGCTGGTTACTAGCGGTATAAAAAATCCAACGTAATCAAGGGCTATTTCAGGATGCCATGGTACCGGTAAATTTAAATTGCCCATCTCAAGGTATAAACTCGGAAAACGAGTTCTATAGATAGATTGGAGATTAGATCCAAATTCGGATGATAACAACAGGAAGAGGCAAAATATCCCAAACGAAAATATAATCCATCCTTTGTGTAATGAACTTGACATAATCTATTATGAGTCTTTTTTTATATAAATTATTTTGTCTTGGTATTTGCTGAACCAAACTTAGGCACATTTTAACCTAACCATCCTCCTCACCTTGTAAAGAGAAGATAGATATGAGGAGCTACCTAAACAAGAACACTATATTTCTGACCAGGAGAGGGAAGGAATTATCAAAGAAGCTTGAGGAAATCATGGGACTCCTCAGTCCGGAATAGTTTAAATTTAAATCATAATACCAGAGCGTCCGTCCCCTGCTGGCCCCTCTAAACTTGCGGGGGGCGGATACTGGAAAATTACTTCATTGCTTTACTTATTTTAAAAATTGATTGTGAATAGAAATATAGAGTATCTAATTCTTACTGGGTGGTAGTTAGTTAAAATTTGAACAATCCCTTATAGTTGAAAAAGGATATTAACCAGTATATTTGACTCGGGCTACTGATCAATTTCCAAAATTATCACAAGGAATTTGACAATGCCGTTGTATAGAAAACTTTAAAATTAATTCTACTTACTAGTTAATATGACTACCGAGAAGTTATTTCATGACTTAGTTAATTCTGACAGGGCTGTGTTTGCAACAACGAGTTACGCAATTTCTAGCTTAGTGCAATATATGGAGACAAAGAAAATTACATTTAATAAAGAATATCAACGATCTGAAGTTTGGAAAACAAAAAAGAAAGTTTTACTGATAGATAGCATTCTCAGACTATATAATATAAATTATGTTTTCTTTAGGCAAACCGAAAATGGAGTGTTGGAGTGTCTTGACGGTCAACAACGTTTAAGGGCAATCCATGATTTTTATAACGATAAATTCAAAATAACCAAAGACATTACTGAAGAATTAGATAGAGATTATAAATACTCTGAGTTACCTGAATTTATTAAAGATCGTTTTAAAGGATTTATTGTTCACGCAGTGATGGTTTATAATTCTGACGATGAAGAAACTTCCAGAATTTTTCTGAGGCTGCAAGAGGGGGTTCCACTTAATCCTGCTGAAAAGCTAAATGCCATTCAAAGCATTGCTAGAAAAGAAGTATACGAATTATCCGGACACGAGTTTATAAAAAAAACCAAGATTTCTGAATATAGATTTAATAAGAGATATGTCTTATCCCAACTATTATATTTGATGACAAAGTCTCAAATTAAAGATGATAAAATAGAATTTACAGGCGTCACAGGTAAGGAGTTAATTAATTTCTTTGAACAGAGCAAAAATAGGTTACCTGACGAACAGGCACTTAATGAGTTAAAATCTACGTTAAATTTTCTCAACGATGAATTTCCTGATCCTACAATAATAAAAAATAATAGTGATTTGGTAACTTTAGCCTTGGTTGCTTGGCACCTAAAAAAATATTACTATAACAGCCAGGGGTTCCATCTCAGAGATTTCTTCATTGATTTTAAACAACGTGAAAAGGCTGTTTCTGCAAAACCTATGGAAAATGATCATTTACACCATTTAAATATGGCTTTAGCCTTATATATTGATTATACCAAGAGGTCCACCGATTCAAAAAAAGCAATAGGTGAGCGATTCAAAGTAATGTTGAGTTCTTATCTCTTGAACAACCCGACAATTATAAAAAAAGATAATAGAAGAATATTTGATTATTATGAGAAATTGGCTATTTGGCAAAAAGCCGATGGCAGATGTGAACGATGTGGAAAAGAAACTAATTTTGATGAGGGGGAAGCAGATCACAAAATACCCTATTCACGTGGAGGAAAAACTTCGATAGATAATGGACAGTGGCTTTGTAGAAATTGCAACAGAGCAAAATCTGATTCTATAGGTTAATGATTGAGATATTTATAGTTTCGTTAAAAGCAAAATAAATTATGCTTGAGAATACCGAGAATGGTTAATTTGGATTATGATATGACCAATCCGACTGTTACTGGTCGCCCCTCAACTGCAGGAGGCGGATTCCGGAAAAGTTTATAATATTTCAGATGGTACATTTTTTTCCATTTTGCCGTCCGTGGGCTAGCTCTTTGAGGATATTGCGAGAGAAGGCTTAAAGAAAATCATAGTTCAGGACCTTAAAACTAAGGTTATAAAGTGAAAAAGGAGTATAGCTAATGTAATGAAATCATTTTATTAGGGAAGGGAATATATGATCAGGATGGAAAGGGAGGAGAAACTGAATTTTAGTGATCTCAGCGGGAGATCCATAACGTTGGCGATAGGAAATTCATACGTTGCGGGAAAAGATTTGGTTCTCGGCCTTGCTGACAGCCTTGATTTCCTTAAAACAGTACCCGATGAATCTGTCAAACTGGTCGTGACATCCCCCCCTTACA
>Ga0080003_1001623_pt1 | contig 11560 bp, 11 predicted proteins | sample JossMetagenome_FD_69206 | JGI IMG/M metagenome (GOLD analysis project Ga0080003, IMG submission 69206) | Hot spring microbial communities from Joseph's Coat, Yellowstone National Park, USA - JC2_E (SPADES assembly) (version 2) | ecosystem: Environmental > Aquatic > Thermal springs > Hot (42-90C)... | reverse complement strand
TGAACATTCTGTCGGACAGATTCAAATGCAGAGAATAACCGCAGTACATGCATATGCCTGTCGTTTTTGTGAACCTATCTACTTCCAACGGAGTGCTGACCTTTCTTTTCAAGGTATCGCGGAATCCTCCAATGGAAGTCTGGTAGATTCTCCTGCCGAATAGCCTTTGCCATGAATGTATAGCATCATTTTGATAAGCAACAAACTCATAATTTTCGGATATGTAATGCGCTATTTTGTTGTTTATGTCTTTTTTCTGATTGTTCTCATATGAAAATTCCTTCTTTATCTTTGCAAGAACCTTCTGCCTTCTCTTTGAAGATTCTTTTGTTTCTTTGTTGTATTGCGCTCTTGAAAATACTTTGTATAATTTCTTTACTCTTTTAGGCATTTCGACAGAGTACTTCACCTTTATTCCGTTTGAAAATGCAATCTGGTCTTTTATTCCAAGATCTATACCTATTGACTTTCTATTATGCACCTTTTCCTCTTTAGGTATATACACTGTAACATGCAGGAAGTAATCGCCATTTCTTTCTATCAGGTTTGCAGTTGTTATGTCGCAAGCATTTGGTATTTGCTCTATGCCGATGGCTTTGAAGTCACCGATTCCCTGTATATGCAGTGTTTTTGCATTTTTGTCTATTTTGTAAGTATTGCCATACTGCATTAGGAAGATCGAATGAAGCGACTTTATGTACTTTATCTTTCCTACTTTCTTTCCTTTTTTGCTAAGTTTGTACAGTGTTTTTACATTATTCTGCAGCCTCTTTACAATATACTGTTTCATCTGTGATGACAATACTTTCAATTCTCTTTCCTCAAATTTGTCTTTTACCTTTATATTTACCTTATTTACCTTGTAATCCTTATATGGTACTGAATCTGTTATTCCTTTAGATATGATATAGTTGGTAAACCATTTGCCTTCAAGAAACAGCCTTTTCAGATTATTTATTCTCTCTTTTGATATTTTACTTTTGTCAAGTTTTATTTCAAGAGACTTTGCAGTCTGGGTTTTCCTTTTATTTCTAGTCTCGCGGCCTTTGTTCCTTATTCTTTCTCTCTTTTCTATAAGCAAATTGCCCATATTACCATAACCCTTTTTATTATAGTGTGTCACATTTATATAAAGTCTTCGCTCGCTCTCATCCCCTATCTTGCGAAAGGGGACTTCTCGCGAGCAGAGTTAAATCACACTAATTCTGCATTTAATCATATATATATAATGGTATACCTTTTCACGTACATGCAGCTTATTACGAGCAACAGCATGTTTTTTATACTTTAACAGGTTACCTAATAATGTGGTTGCATGAAATACGATATAATCGGCTCCTCTATGCAGATCCTTAATATAAGCCTAGATGCCGGAGAAAAAATATATATTGATGCAGGAAAGGTAGCAAGCAAAACAGATAATGTAAACCTTAATGCAGAATGGGCAGGAGGTGCAGGTTTCTTCAAAGGATTAAAGATGGCATTCGCGGGCTCTTCTTCATTTCTCTTGGAGGGCACTGCAGATAGCGACAACGGGCAGGTTGCACTTGCGGGTGTTATACCAGGAAAGGTAAAGGTCCTCGAACTCAAGGAGGGCGAATCTGTTTATGTAGAGCACTTTGCATTTCTTGCTGCTACCGACCCAACAAAGATTGATGTTAAAGCTTCGATTCGAGGGGCAGTGGGTGGCGCAGGCCTATTCCTTGAGAAGTTTGACGGACCGTGTGTTGTATTTGTACATGTATCAGGGGATATAGTTGAATACGACCTTGATGCTGGCAGCGTATTAAATGTTGATCCGGGCCATGTTGCGACTTTCGATGGGAATATGCAGATACAGTTTGCAAAGGTTGGAAACCTTAAAACAGAGTTTTTCAGTGGAGAGGGCATATTGCTTGCAAAATTTGCCGGGCCCGGAAAGGTTGTACTGCACAGCGTTTCCAGGTTTGCACTGCAGCGTGCAATTGGTGGCGGCAATGCTAACGCCCGTACCGCTGCAGATTATGCAAACGCTGCAAATAAGATAGGGGGCCTGCTGGGCGATCTAGCCAAAGGATTCGGCGGTCCAGCCGGTGGCAGACCTGAGCCTTTCAAACTTTGATTAATAATTAGCGATATGTATGGATAACAAAATAGTTGCAAGCGGCCCTGCAGACAGCAAGGATAATTCAAAAGTCTCAATCGGAAGCGCAGTCAGCTCCAATGCATCTGCTTCTAATTCAGGCGCGGGAAAGATAATCGACCAGAGTGCCAAGCACTATAAAAACGCAGTTGGTGCTTCGGTAGATCTTCTTATAATACTGCTACTTGTTGCAGCTAGTGCTGCAAGCGTATATTACTATAAATCATGGATCGTTCCGATTGCGTCATTCTTTATTATACTGCTTGTCCTTGCGCTGTCTATAAGAGTGGTAAGCCAATGGAACAGGATGGCAGTGCTGAGGCTCGGAAAGTATTCAGGCATGATAGGCCCTGGCATATTCTTCATAATACCTATAATCGAATACACGCAGTTTAATGTAGATCTGAGAGTGATAAGCACACCGTTCAGTGCTGAGAAGACGCTCACAAAGGACAATGTTCCTGTTGATGTTGACGCAATACTTTTCTGGCAGGTAAGAAATCCCGAGGATGCGGTGCTCAATGTGCAGAATTATATGCAGTCCGTGCAGCTTGCATCACAGACCGCATTGAGGGACATAATAGGCAAGAACGAGCTTTCGCTCATGCTTGCGGGCAGGGACATAATTGGCGAAGCAATCAAAGACCTGATAGAGGAAAGGGTTTCCAACTGGGGCATTGTTGCCATTTCAGTTGAAATAAGGGATGTGACAATACCCGCTGACTTGCAAAACGCCATGGCGAGGGTTGCGACATCAGACAGGGAGAAGCAGGCGAGAGTCATACTTGCGGAGTCAGAATCGCTTGCCGCAGACAAGATGCTTGAGGCGGCTGAGAAATACAGAAAGGATCTCTATGCAATGCAGCTGAGATCGCTCAACATGATGTATGAGATAAGCCTGAGCGGCAAGAACCTCATGGTGTTCGTACCGACAGAAAGCAGAGGCTTCAGCATACCGACGCCGTTCGGCGTGATGGGGCTGCAGCAGTATTACTCCTCGCAGGATAACGCGCAACAGCAGTCCGGACAGTCCGTGCAGCCTGCACCTGCAAGCCCGAGTCCAAGCCCGAGCCCTCAGAAGGATGTGAAGAAGGTAACGAAGCCCGGCAGCAAACAGCAATAAGCCGCACCGGAATGTGCGGAGGCTAGGCCAAAGCCATGCATGCTAATCAGCGGTTTCCAATTCACAAAGAGCAGGCAGCTGCAAATATAACAATACCCACACAGCCTGAAGAATGTGTCTGATCATGCATGCGGGTTTACTTGAGTTGTTCTGGATCTAGTGAGCAGGGCAAGTAATAAAAGTCTGAACTGCAAAACCTAATTATGCGCAGTGCAACCGTTCTTCCGCTCCACGGCGGCAAGGCACCCAGATGGCTGTTTTCCAGAATGGTGCGGCTTGGAGAGAGGATATCTGATGTCATAATCGGTGAGTTCGGGGCCGATGAGCTCCTCTCAAGGCTCGCAGACCCAAACTGGTTCCAGGCCCTGTCATGCGCCCTCGGTTACGACTGGCACAGCAGCGGCACAACAACAGTTACAATGGGCGCGCTTAAGCTTGCATTAAGCGAAAGCACAGAAATAGCAATAAACGGTGGCAAGGGCAAGGCGGGCACAAACACTCCTGAGGACATAGCGCAGAGTGCTGAAAGGCTCGGAATTACTGGTATGGAAAACAAGTTCGTAGAATGGAGCAGGCTTGCCGCAAAAGTCGACTCAGCAATGATATACGATGATCTTTCTATTTACCACCATTCCTTTATATTCACGAGGAGCGGGAGGTGGGCCGTAGTGCAACAAGGAATGGAACAGAAAGGCAGCATGGCAGTGAGGTTCCAGTGGGACAGCGCCTTTGTTGACCGCGAAGATTTCGCAAACGAACCGCATTCCGGTATAGACGCAAATGCGGGAAGGGAAACGCTAGACCTCTCCTACAGCAAAAACGGCTGGGCAAGAACCGCGATGGTCGAGGCACTTGATGAGCTAGGCTCAAGGAAATTCGACCTTGGCTTCATTAAAGAGTATCCGCAAAGGCACAACATCATACCAAGCTTAGATATCTCTAAAAAGGGCATTGAGGCACTCAGCAACGCGTATGAGCTTCAGCCAGATGACTACAAGGATATACTTCTTACGAAAGGCATAGGCAGAAAGACAATAAAATCGCTTGCGATTGTGGCAACACTCATCTACAGCAAGGAGCTTGCAATGCGCGACCCTGTACTTTATGCATATAATGTGGGCGGCAAGGACGGCATCCCATACAGGATAAGCAGGCAGCACTACGACAGCCTTATAGAGGAAATGGACAGGATTGTTGATAAGGCAAACCTCACAAACGATGAAAAATTTGCCGTGCTGAAGAGGCTCAGCCGCGCCGTTTCTCAAAATAGCGAGAGTACGAGTCATCTGGCACAACAGAAGCTGGACATAAAAGGAGTGTAAATCCTTATTATACTATTTCAGAGATAAAAGAAAGGGTCTATCTCTAAAAACAGTATCTACAAAATTACAGGAATACTTGTGCATCTTGCAAAAATATAAACAATTAAATATCTGGAAATTGGTAAATATATGTTACAGTGGTAAATGCATTCTTGCAGCAGAATGGATTAAAATGCAACCCTTAAGAATGCTTAGAATACTTAAACAGTAAAGGGTAGTAAAATGCCGATCGAGAAAAATGCCGAAAAACGCGAGACCGTATTTATAACTCCAACTCCGGAAAACAGCACCAAAGTTGTGGTATTCTATGGCTCTTTTTTACACAAGTTTCACGCGCTAGAGATCAAAAACAAGATCCAGCAAAGTGGCTTCGATGCGGAAATTGTCAATGTTAATAAAATAAAACTTGTCCGTGGCAAAGCCATCAAGGACATTGTAGTTTCTTTCAACGGCGCGGAGTATATAGGAGAAAAAATAAATTATTTTTGCGAAAACACCGCATTACTGGAGGTTTATAAAGGAATATCACAGGCATACATGGACAAACTTAAAGAATATCTATCTGACAGAGGACTTAGGATTGTAATAGTTCACGCTGATGTTGCAATGCCAACTCTACACTATAAAGGCAATATTGAAAAAATTACAACGTCTGTAATTGAAGAAGCAGAAAGACACGGCAAAGACAAAATTGAAAGAATGTTAAGATAGGTAATAAAATGGTTGAAAGAACAGAGTCAAGATACAACTATGTATTAGCTTTTTATAGAAGAGAAACATCAAACAAGCAGATTGATAGGATAAAACACCCATCCGACGATGCAGCCTTGTACAAGCAGATTCCTACCGAACTAATCTTTCCCAGTAAAGAATTATATCTTCCAAAGTCGATAAAGGAGGGGGGGCGTATATATATTTGGATATAAATGGCGTGGGTGTTTGGGGCTCAAAGGAACCGAGTAATGGTGTCACACTTTTTGTAACTATTGCCCCAATAGAAGATCGTCTTAGTTATGCACTTAGGGGTGCCCCTTACATAGCTGATACTGGTGCGGAATCTCTCTTAATCGATACTCCCATAATGATAGTAGGCAATTTCTAAGAGGCTGAGAATGGTTATAAACTTAAAATAGAAAAAATAAACCTACATTATAAGGAGGAGCATGCATTGAAAAAAGGATCAGAGTTATTTAATGAAGCACCAATAGATTTGCAAGAATGGGGGCCGTGGCTGCGTAAATTATTAGAAACGTGTGACGCAGAGGCACAAAAAGAAAATAAATTGCTAAGAACAGAAAATCAATATTAATAATAGGGGCCTGGTACCGGCTTTTTCTTTTATCAAATATCTTTATATAGGATTCTAACATAATGATTCAATATGAGAAGTTTATCAGAGCGGTATTCAGATATGCATTCTGGGGAAAAAGCATTTAGGGGAATCGTTCTTGTTATAGATCCGCAGATGGGCTGGCTGGATAGGCATACAGAGCCCACGATAAAACGCCTACACTCCTTTTTATTAGAAGACGGAATCTTAAACAAGACCATAATTACAGTATTTTACAATAACGAAAATTCTAATTTTAGAAGGCTTTTAAGCTGGTGGAAGGGATTTACATCAGAGGATGATACGGAATTTATTCCAGGCTTGAAACCTTCAAATGTACCCATTTTTAAGAGAAATACTTACGGAATGACAGAAAGATTCTGGAGAAAATTAGAACTTATGAACATCAATAATATTCTTATAACAGGTTTTGAAACAGATGCCTCTGTAATAAAGACGGCAATGGATGCATTTGACAGGGGCATATCCGTATGGATTGTTGAAAGCCTTGTAGCCAGCACGTACGGGAAAAAGGGCCAGGAAGCCGGAATAGCAGTTGCAAAAAAGGTTCTGGGCAGGGATCATGTTCTCAAGACCCCGGACATGCTTAGCAAGGACTGGTTTGCTTAAAGATAAAAGTGACAAAAACAGCTGCACTATGAGCTTGCACTGTTAAGGCAGAAGCTGAAAAGAAGAAGTATAGCATAATATGAAAGGATAAAGAGCATAAGCACTGCAGATCCAAATAAGTCCATCAGTAATTACTATTTGTTTTTGGTGTTTTCTTTATGTAACTTATATAAACCATGTAAATTAAGGATGCTGCTAATATAGCTCCTCCTATGAGGGTTACAGCATTTATGTAAAATGCCATTGCACCTGTAGCTACGTAATTATTAGTGTTTACTGTTCCTCCGAGAATGTAAGGGCCTTGCATAAACCCGAAGAAGTTTATAGCCAAAAAGAACCATAGTACTGCTATATATTTTGCATATTTGTTGCCCTTATAATGCATAAATAGGGAAACCGCAAGAAGCGCAAGCAACCCTAAAAGATAAGGAAGCCCGATATCGAAGGCCGAATCAAACAAATAGTTTAAGGAGCCGTGCACTGCTATTGCTATCGCAATTACACCCAAGACTGCAGACAATATCGGGAACCATTTGTACTCTTTTATTCTGAAGAATACTGCTGCAAGGAATGCAGCAAGCAATGCTATACCTAAGAACATAAGAATATTGAACGAGTTTGCAAACATCCTAAGCAGGTTTATGGAATAAGATGAAGCGCTTATAGCTATGCCGCTTATGCCAGAATCCAGCACCGATATTGCTATGAAAGCTACTATTATTGTAGCAATTGCGTATATGTGCAAATAGCGTTTTTCAGATACTTTATCGCCCATATATTCACTGTAGGACAAGAATGCATTCCTAAGTATGAAGAATATTGCAGCCACTAAAAGTGGGACCACGAATATCGTGCCTATGAGAAGAAGCAGTGAGGGAACAACAGCTTCAAGGTTTACTATATAAAATATTGCGAATGTTCCAGTTACCTCCCATAACGGCATAAGGAATCTTTTGAGGCTGTCCTTGTATTTTTCATATTCAAGGAGCATGGTTAATGCAATGCCTACCTCAAGTACGAAAAGCGTAAAGAATATGGAAAATATGAAATAGTTAATTGAAAACATTAAACTCATTTTCTACACCTGCTCGCTTGATATTGGCCTGTCTTTTAAGAGCTTCTTTATAACAAACACTGTGAATGGAATTACCACTATATAGAACGCCACAAAAAATATTGCTAAAGGTATTATTGAAGGCGAAGTGTTCGCAGCCTGCGAAACCAGCAGAACATTGTAGACTATCCAAGGCTGCCTCCCTATCTCCGCAGTTGCCCAGCCGAGCTCTAAAAGGAAAACAGCCACAACAGCCGCAACCATCAGCAATATGAGCAGCCACTTCCTATCAAAGGGGTGCATCTTTAATATAAGCATTATAAATATTGCAAGCATTACCAAGCCAAAGCCGAATCCAAGCCCTACAATAGTGTCAAACATAAAATGAACTATAAGGGGAGGCCATGTGCTTTTCGGAAATGAGGACAATCCCGGAACAGATCCGTTGGCTGTACCTGTTGCAAGAATGCTTTGCAGGTTGGGTATGGAAGCTATAACCCCTTTTATTGTACCGTTAGAATAGAATCCACCCAATAGCTCAGGGGCATGGGTTTGTGGGTACATGTCGAGTTCCATGGCTGCATATTTTTCAGGTTGGAAGCTATAAAGTCCGGATATCGAAAGAATGCCTGTTATCACTGCGAAGAAGGTAGCTATGAACGTAAGGCCGAAGGCTATATTCAAGCCTTTTCTGTAATGTAAGCGTTCATCGCCAGTGCTCCTAAGTATCCTGTACGCAAAATAAAGCATAAATATGAAGCCACCAGCGAAATAGGAGGTGCTTACCACATGTGCCACTTCAACGAGTGTTGATGGGGTTGCGAGTACTGCCAATGGCTGTACGTCAGCTATTATCCCCGTTTTTATATATTCGGGTATGTTGAAACCTACCGGCGTATTCATGAAAGCGTTAAGCATTGTTATGAAGACCGCAGAGAGTACAGCCCCGAGCGCCACAAACACACCCGTTAAAGCATGCATATAGCGATTTTCGAATTTGTCCCAGGAATAAACATATACGCCCAAAAATACTGCTTCAAGGAAGAACGCAAATACTTCTATATAAAGAGGTAGTATGGCAACATGGCCTACGAGAACCATGAATTTTGGCCATAAAAACAACAGCTCCAAAGCAACTAATGTCCCGGAGGCCGTGCCTATGGCAAAAAAAACTATGAGCATTGTGGTTAGCCTTTTAGCTATCCTTGTGTAATGTGGGTCCTTCTTTTTTATCCCCGCTATCTCTGCGGTTACTATTATTACCGGCAGAGCTATCCCTATAACTGCAAGTATTATATGAACCCCTAAAGAAAAACCCATAAGGAATCTATCGAAGTAGAATACAGGTATCAAACAACCACTTAAATGCTAAAGCCTTATCAGAATTAACAATTATAAACTTTATTGAAAAGCTCTTGTGCTATGTGCTGTTTTTGTGCCTTTTACAGAAAAGGCTTAAATGCATTGCTACATAACAAGTAACTAGCTTTTTGAATTTTTAAATACCTTCTTTTCGAATTAAAGGATTTAGAGAGAATAGAAGAATTAGTTAATGAAATCATGTAATTTTGCATGACTATTCTAGCTTACCTATTTCTTAACATTTCGTTAAGAGGCATGCATATATTTTCAATGCTTCTCTTAAATAGTTCATAGTTTTGGTCAGAAAACAAATCTTTTATTACATCTCCAAATTTTGAGAAGAAATTGTCTATTCCACCGTATCTGTAAAACAATGAATTTATATCATCCCAATGCTTTTCTTTATTATTTTTATCTGCTTCGCTGTATGCGAAAAATTTTAAAACCATAAGGACTCCCGGGTTTACTACCCTGAATCTGTATGTTTTGTTACTTTGGTATTTTTCTATTTCTATAGATGTTTCAAATAAGTAGGATATTGGAATCCCAGAAATTGGTCTATCATAGTAGAGATCTAGTTCTCAAGACCCCAGACATGCTTATCAAGGACTGGTTCGCTTAAAGATAAAAGTGACAAGACAGCTAGTTAATTTATATTCAAAGTTTGCGAAGGAAATGAGCAATTATGCAGAGATCGTTGAAATGCAGATATCTCTCTAGGCGATGCGAAAAAATAACTTAATTTTTCTTATATGTTTATGTAGAATTTTCGAAATCTCTATTCAGCCTATCATAGATAGGCTATGGGTATAAATCTAACATTTGTTCCATCCACCTTACGCTCGCCCCAGAAATCTCTAGTTACTAAAATCGAGTAGTTTGGCTTGTACTGGCTTATGAAGCTGTATAAACTTCTGCCAATCTCAGGCTTTGAAAAATGCTTGAACTTTACCTCTATAGGCAAAGGTTCCTTAGCTTCAGCTATCAAGTCGACTTCTGTTTTTGCTGTGGTGCGCCAAAAGTGTAGCCTAGTCGTTGCATAGAATTCGTTTACTACAAAATTTTCAGCTAAAGTGCCTATATCTGGCCTATTCCAAATATCAGCAAAACTCTCTATCAGAGAATTTCTTAAGCCGGTATCTACAAAATATACCTTCTGCGCTTTCCTTAGTTCTGTTACAAGGTTTTTGTGATATGGACTTAGCCTCCTTACAATATAAGTTTCTTCGAGTATATCCATTAGCGTTGTAACCTCTTTGAAGTAACTGCCTGCTTGGTTTGCTATTTCTTCAAATTTTACAATATTGCCGTTAAGCGCCGCAATGTTAGTAACAAACCTTCTAAATTTGATGGTATCTGTTATGTGAAGGAGCGATATAATGTCTCTATCTATATATGTGTTCATAAGGTTCTTAAGTAGGAACTTCTTTTCCTCTTGGCTCTTTGCAGCTACAATCGCAGGATAGCCACCGAATACAATATATTTATTTAAGTGCTTTAGAAGCTCATCGTTGAAAATATCGCTCCCTTTTTTTACCTCAAATTCCTTACTATTTGCTATGTGCTGTAGTATCTTATCATTCCACTCCTTATACATCTTTGCCAAGCCTTCATCAACAAAGGTCAGATATTCGTAGAAGTTCAGTGGCATTAGCTCAAACTCAAGAAGCCTACCCACAAGGAACTTGCCTGTCTGATTCTTCAGCTCAAGCGAGGATGAGCCTGTTACTATCAATTTTATATTTTCAAACGTGTCATAGATAAGCTTGAGCTTCTGGCCAAGATCGCTGCAATATTGTGCCTCATCTATTAGGAAGTAGTGCCTTTTGTTATCTCTGAGATATCTTTCTATAAACTCTCTTGGCTCAAGTGAGAAAGCATCTACCTGGCCTCTGTCTTCAAATGTTATATAAGTGATATGGTCTGGATCTATCTTTTTTTCATTTTCGAGCCATTCTCTAAGCATATTTAGCAATGTTGTTTTGCCTGACTGCCTTGGACCGCGAATCGCTATTATTTCCTTCCTATCTATCCACTTCTTTATCTCTTCTAATAGTAATCTCTTAATGTATTTCATGTTTAACTTTGTTATTCCTAAATTTATTTAAATTTTTCTATTGAAATAGAATTTAGTTGTTGAAATTTACAGCTATATCATGGAAAAACCTTTTTCAATGTTCCTAATTGTATCACCACCACACACTGTTCATAGGTACTTTATCAGATATGCAATTAGACAGAATTGATATAGCATTCGTAGGAAAAGAGTTTAAAGTAATCAGCAAACTATTGATATAAAACATTATTCACTGCATAAATATATTATCTGCAGCTGACAGCTGCATATGGTGCGCTTATGGAGAAAGTTGTAGAAGTGGCAAATGTATCAAAGAACTTTAAGACATATGAGCGTGCTAGCTCTGGCTTTCTGGCTTCTTTTAGGCGGCACTACTATACAAAGAAGGCGCTCATATCAGTGAGCTTTTCCATAGGCAGGGGGCAGATAGTTGCGCTGCTCGGCAGGAACGGCTCAGGCAAAAGCACGCTCATAAAGATCCTTACCGGCATACTTTATCCTGATTCTGGCATTGTAAATGTGCTCGGCTTTAACCCCTGG
>Ga0080003_1001621_pt1 | contig 11594 bp, 12 predicted proteins | sample JossMetagenome_FD_69206 | JGI IMG/M metagenome (GOLD analysis project Ga0080003, IMG submission 69206) | Hot spring microbial communities from Joseph's Coat, Yellowstone National Park, USA - JC2_E (SPADES assembly) (version 2) | ecosystem: Environmental > Aquatic > Thermal springs > Hot (42-90C)... | reverse complement strand
CCGTTGACAGCCCCAACAAGCCCATCAACAGATGACTTAAGGTCGGCATAACCAAGCAAACCCATAACAGCCAACCTAAACTCCTCATCCTCACGAAGCAACCTCAACAACTCACCCCTTAGGTTTGCACCCATCCCATAAATCAGCACGTAATGGGTTAATAAAGCTTAGCAATAGGATGGGGATAAACACGGATAAGGTGTGGTGTTTAGGCGAGTCTCTTCACTAACTCGCTAAGCCTGCTTACGAACTTGTCGAATGTTATCTCGCCAACCCTTCCCAGGCTCTTACCTGAGTAATGACCCCAAGCCTTCTCATCCGTGAGCAACTTAGCCAATGCCTCGACAGCCTCGTCAACACCTTCGTAACCAAGCCCAACCTCACCATTCATGGCTAGGTCACTCCAGGCACCACCACTCCTATGAACAACAACGGGCAAGCCCCTGGCCATTGCCTCGGCAACTGCGATACCCCAGTGCTCATTAATCGTCGCGTGGAGGAAGACTCTAGCCTTGTCCATGACCTCGTTTATCTCGGCCCTGGGGGCGTTCAACCTCAGGTAGACCTGGTGCTCTTCATCCAGTTCATTAATCACATTACCCTCATTAATCACCTTAACACCAAACCCGGTGTTTCTCGCCAACTCAGCAACCCTATTGACATAACCAAGCTGGGTCCTGGTAGTGGCGCCACCGAAAATAACTAACTTAGCACTGGGGAACTCCTTAACGAGCCTAGGCATCAACTCGGTAACAACCCAGTGGTAGCGCTTCTCCTCACTAAAACGACCAAGCATAACCACCAAGGGCAACCTATCACTGAGTGGCTTTGGGGAACCAACAATGGCCATGTTTGGCGGTATTGGTGGGTTAAGGACAACGGGCTCCTCACCATAGACCATCCTAACAACACCCGCGGTCCACTTGGAATTAGTCAGCACAAGGTCGGCATCCCTGAACGGATTCTCCCTCAAATACCTAGGCAACAACCTAGTGAAAACGCCCCAGTAAATATTCATTGGGAACTTACCATAACGCTCCATTATGTACGGATCCTCACCATAGGCAAGCCCAGAACCCCTAAACCTAGGGTCAACAACCACCTCAAACGGAAAATGAATATACTCAACAATCCTTAACCCCCTAGACCTATACCTAACCAGAGGCTTATAGGTCTCATCATCAATGAAAAGCGCCTTAACATCGTAATTATCAAGAACCTTCTTGGCAGGCCTCCACATGTATAGACGAGTCCAGAGACCAAAAGCCTTAATGTTAACAGGCATCAACGTGTAAACCCTGAACCTGGAAATATCAATACCATACCAATCCACATACCTCCCAGGATCAAACCTAAACGTACCAGTAAGAATAGGCTCAAGACCAACACTATCCAACGCAACAACCGCGGAAGCACAAACAAGCTGACCACCACCAGGCGAACCCCAATAACGATGGGCAACTATCGAGTGCGCAGTTTTGATCATTCGTTATCAAATTTAATTGTTCGTTCCGAGTTTAAAAATATTTTTATTAAGGATGAAAATTAGGTTATAACCTAACGGAATTGTACATAATCGCATATAGTGTGGCCAGCAACCTCGGTAATGGTCTCCTCCTCATAATGACCAAACTAGCCAACAGATATGCAGGTAGAGATACCGAGGCACCTAACTTCCTTAATCTGAAGAACATGCTTGCTCTATCAAAATGTAACCAAAACTCACCCCAAAAGTCGCCGCTTCGTGTTAATGACTCCCTATGGCTCTCTATATGCCAGACAATGGGTGCCACATTGATGTCTAGAATCTTATATACGTTAAATCCCCTCCTCACTGCGTAATAAGCCATAAATAACTCGAAATAAAAAGCTCTCCTACTATTTTTGTAATACTTTGCTAAATCAAGACCCTCAATGGCTTCTCTTCTAAACCCCATGTTCATGCCTGATATATGTATTGTCTTTATCATGTCATTATTGTTGCATGCTTTTGCACCTAAGTAACCACTTATAGAAAGCCACCTGCAATAATCACTCAGTTCTCTTAATGGCTTCCTGTAATACGTCGTCTTAGTAACGTCTTCATGGTATAATGGCTCCTTCGTTAAGTTAAGTGAACCGTTTATTATGTAAGCTTTGTATTCAAAACCACCTATGGCACCAGCATCCTCAAGCTTATTAAATAGGTTTATGTAACGCTTTACCCATTCAGGGTGCGCTATTGCATCGTCGTCGATGAATAGAAGTATGTCACCCCTGGCCTCATTAATACCTAATGCGTACGCCATAGGCGCATAACCTCTTTCCTGCAATACAATTTTAATGTTTAAATCCCTCATAAACTCCTTAATTACCTCCTCACTATTATCATTTGAAGGCTTAAGTACAATAATTACCTCGCTCGGCTTAACGTCTTGCCTAGCCAAGCTACTTAATACATGTGGTAAAGCCCATGCTCTTTTATATGTAGGGATAATTACGGAAACGTACATAATCACAAAAGATATCATTAAATTATTTAAAGCTTACCCAACAAGTTGTAAATTACTCATTGCCGTATAACCTACTTCCTAATGCAGTGCATTATTCCGAGGTTCTTATTACCCTTTATATCGCATTTGTAGTCCCTGCCCAGCACGTTCAGTAAGTCATTCACTGGCCTATTAACAGCGTACGAGTGGTACTCGAAGATTAACTCCCTAAACAACCTAACGTGCTCGTAATCATTGAGTATCACGTCGAATTCACAGCCCTCACAATCCATCTTCAGTGTGGTTTCTTTATTTAAATTGAATGCTTTAATTAAGTCTTCTAAGGTAATCACCCTAATAGCGCAATCACTGGCCTTAGTTAATGGGGTATAGTATTGCGTTAATGTAGTAATGACACTGCCCCGCGCATCCACACAACCATGCCTACTACCGATTGCCGCATTTATTGGTATTATCTTACCTCCATAACCGTTGAGCTTTATGTTCTCAAGCATTTCAAAGTAAGCCTCGGGGTGCGGCTCAACAGCTATGACAAGCTTGGCGCCCTTATATGCGAAGTAAAGCGCTGAGTCCCCAATATACGCACCTATATCTACAATGACCTTATCACGAGGGTCAAAGCGCCTATAATCAATTACGACTTGGTAGATGGACCTCCTAATGGCCTTAAACTTAAGTGGAAGACCCATGATTTTCAGTAATAATTCAGTATCAGATGCAAGTTCGCGGCCAGATCTATATGGGATATAAACGCCATTAATTATTAACTTACCGCCATCGCAGTCAACGGATCTCACGAAACCATTAATTACTAGGAAACCAATGATCCTAAGGAAAGTGAAATCAAACAGCTTTCCACAACTAAGCAATTTCAGCGTTTTCACGACCTTTAGGTAATGAAAAACCACGTGGATCGTTTATTAAAAGCATTTTTAAGTATTTCCTTTAATTTGGCGTTAATGAGGGTGTTGGTTTATTGGTCGTTGGGTGGTGTTGGTGGTGTTCAGAGGTTCGATGCTCTCTTGGTTAAGGCGTTGGGTGAGCTTGGGCTTGATGTGACTGTGTTAATGCCTAGTAGTGTTGATGTGAATGCCTTGAGGAGGTTTCATGGTGTTGATTTTAGCGTGTTGAGGAGTATTAGGGTGGTGAGGTATGGGGTGGTTGATTGCAATAATCAATACTGTGGCTTGTTTAACTCTTTTGTGGGTAATAACGTACTTAATGAATTAGCCCGTTACCATGACTTGTTACTCCTCGATACGTTATTTCTACGGCCATTTCGTGTAGGTGCTAGGATAGTTTTTTACCTACATGGGGCTGTAACGACTCCTAGGCCACGGCCTGTTTTTACGTTGAAGCCCCATAGGTTATTCCTGCATGGCCTCTTAGGCCTGGGGTCTAGATACGACGTATTAACAAGGAGGGCAACCCGCGTGTATGCTAATAGCCTATTTACGGCGTATTTAACCGAGAGTGCGTTGGGTGTGAGGCCTGGGGTTCTTTGCCCACCCATTGATACGGAGTTGATGCGTAAGTACGCTGTGAGTAGTAAAAGAGCCTATCGTCAGTATGCTCGCTAGGTTTAGTTCGTCTAAGGGGCAGGATTTCGTGATTAGAGCCTTCAGCAGGGCTTTGTCGATATGCGGTAATGAGGTGGACCTAGAGCTGGTGCTTATGGGTGCTGCCGATGACTTAGCAAGCCTATCATACGTTAAGCACCTAGTGAAACTCTCCAGGGAGTTGGGTATCAGTAGGCGTGTCAGGTTTATGATTAATCCGTCCATAGACACTGTGTATAGGGTCTTGGGCAGATCCACCGCGTTCATTCACGTTAGACCCTATGAGCCATTTGGGATTGTTGTTGCCGAGGCAATGGCTGCAGGGGCAATACCCATTGTTCATAAATCCGGCGGCCCGTGGATCGATATCGTTAGGATGGGCAGGTATGGCCTTGGGTTTAGTAATGAGGAGGAGGCAGCCCTCGGTATGTGCAGGGCTATGGAAATAGCTAAGGAACTCAGGGATGCCGTGATGGAGAGAGCTCGTGAGTTCTCCTACGAAGCATTCAGGAATAGAGTTGACGCAATAGTCAAGGAACTCGGTATTTAACCAAGCATCACTAAGCCCTTACGTCATTACGCTATTCCTTTTCTCAGGGTAGTATAATGCTGAAAATACGCAGTTTCTAGAAGTTGTGGCATAACTTCGACCTACTTAAAATCACCCAAGCCCTAAATTCCTGCTAGTAAACTCGACATTTAAATTAATAAACTAGCGTGACTTTCCTCATATTGATACCTCCTTGAGTACTCTTCTTACTGCTTCTCTGTGTATTGGTGTTTGCCAGGCAACGTCCTTCCCAATGCCTAGCTCAGGATCCCTCTCTGGTGGTGGTTGGTCTACCCAGAATATTTGCTCTCTTTCGTATATGTTGTAAACGATTAGGTTCCTCTCCACAAGCTGATTAATCAATTCCTCGGGTACGTCAGGGCTCCACAACGCCTCAGGATCATCAACAATCTTCTCAAGCCAAACCCTCCACCTAGCTATGAAGCCCGGCGTTAGCCCCTTCTCCCTAATGAGTTGAGCCACTAAGGCATCACTATCCCAACCAGTCAAATAAAGCCTAGAGAGCATTCCCGGGTTTCCACCCGTGGTTCTCCACACGTCCTCGAACGACGGCTTGGATCCAGGTAGCTCCTCATAGAGTTGTTCGAAACCCTCCCTCGGCATGTTCCACATCGGCATAATTATAGACCACCTATGACGACCAATCTCCTCCCTAGACAATCCCTCGCTTGTTGCGGCGATGGCGACTATTTTCTCGTAGTGCTCTGGTGGGTGTTCTATTAGTTCGAGCATGCCCTTGATTATGAGGGCTGCCTCCCTCTTGTCGAGGTATTGGAAGGCATCATCAACAATTACAGCCAACCTCCCCCTACCATGCCTGATTGCCTCTATAGCCAGGTCAATCACACTCCAGGCAAGCTTGGCTAATGCGTATTCTGAAGCGGCTTGCTTGAGTACGTTTAGGGCGTGCTGCCTCAGGCTCTCGATGCCTACCTCAACCTCGAACCTCCTCCTCATTGGGTTGAAGTAGATGACGTCGAAGCCAGCCTCCCTAAGCACCTCGACAGACTGCAACAACCAACTAGTCTTACCACAACCCTCAGGGCCAAATACCACGATTGGGAACCCCGTACCCCTCCCCGCCCATTTAATCACTTGTTGAATAGCAACATCCCTATCCACAAAATCAACATCAAGACCCGACACAAGCGAGAGCTTAATCCTCCTCACGCTTGGCTTAAGCCATGCTAAATTAATTAAGCTTAGCATTTCAGTTCCTTAAAACCTCACAATACTACCAACATTCCTAACCATGGATAGGGCATACTTAAGCTGGTACCTCCTGAACTCTGGACGACCGAACTCCCTAACGAGACCCTTGGCGAATTGGTAATGCGCCGCAGCCACAAGTAACTTAGTTGCCCTTCCAGGTGTTGATCCGTGGTGTAGGTGGTGGCTGGCTATTGTCCACGGAACCTCCTTAATACCTACTATGTGGGCTATCACGCCGAGGAGCGTCTCATCGCTTATGAAGCCCCTAAGCCAAACATCGACACTATTCAAAGCCCTCTCGACCTTATCTAAAATCTCAGGTTCGGGAAGCTTCATTAAGACAACGACCTGTTTAGGACCTATGAAGAATACGGAGCCGCCTCTAAATAGCCCACCTATTGAGCTGTCATAGACCCTGTATGCATATAGTGGTTTTGTGTTACCGTTAATACTGAGTTCACCGGTTTTTCGACTCCTAATCAGGAAGTGCTGCGGATTCCTCTTCCACGCCTCCTCATCGAGTATTGTGTATATGGGGTGATCCCTGAGTTCGCTGTGTATCCTGGGTAGGTCCTCCGTGACCTTATTGTCGCTATCCACAACCATGACCTCACCACCCAGTGTGTGGAAGTCCCTGAGCATTGATAACCAGGTGTTGTTCCTATTGCGCCAATTACCAAACCTAACCTCAACATTTCTAGACAAGACCCTCGCCAGGATCTCCCTCTGCTTCTCATGGTATACATTATCCACATAAACAATGGCTGTCTTCGGCTTCATAACCTCAACATTTCTCATAAAGTAGGTCTCGACCTCGTGAATCCTGTAGAATGGTAAATACGTAACCAAGTACACGCAGTGATTGCAGTTGAGTACACTTATAAAAATTACACGTGATTAAGTATAGAGATTAGCCACAGCAGGCCCTGCAACATTGCTCACCAGTCGTAGGGTTGCTGGCAACTTTATCTGTAACTAAGTAGATACTAGCATGGTATAATCCATCCCCTGTGTTCAACAAACAAAAACAATCCCTGAGCAATTTTAAACCCAAGAATAAAGTGATAGAGATGCTATATCAATGTGGCAACGCTTAAAAATTGGTAATTAAGGAGCGAAGGTAACCCGCACGCCGGAGTGGAAGACTGTGAAGGGTGCGGTGCCCAGCCCCGTGGGCAACCTGAGAAGTGATGCCCCGAGAATGGGGGAGTTCCCGACAGAAGATGAAGGGTGATTAGGGACGCAGGCATGAGGGAAACGGGGCGCATCAAATCGATGAGCACGCTAGTATCGAGGAGAATTACCGTCTTGTTGCTTCCCATGTCTCCTCTCCTCGATAACGTCATTGCTATCGATATAGACCCCGGTCTTATCAAAGAACTCGCTAATTCTTGCCATGCTGCACGTAGTCTCGACAATACTACCCAAACTCCTACCCAACCTCCTGGTAAGGAGTGTGTCAGCTTGCTTTAGCTTACCCCTGAGTGAGAGCCACGAGGCGTAGAGGAGGCTCGCCGCGCTATCCACCTCGCCTAAAGCCAAATCCGAGAGGGACTCACCAAGCAATACGTAGGCTGTTCCCAGGGTTTCGCTCCCCTCCCTCAACCTACAACCAAGTATTATCAACGCATCAGAAACAAACAGAAGTATTGCCGTAGCATTCTTTACATTAGCTACGTCTGGATTTAATAGGCCGTGCTTAATCAATAACTTAGTGAGACCTCTCGATAATGACCTCACCAGGGACTCATTATCCCTATGCACCGCATTATTGTAAAGTAATAATCTAATAATGATGCACTCCATACGAGTTAGCAAACGCCTGCTTAACCCCTCATCGTTCACAAGCCTGGTAATGCCATCCTCCCTAATAACCTCAATGGAACCACCTCGGGTCATACAACCTATGGTCTTAAGCAAAAATATAAACCTGATTTCTTAGCAAACTAAAGACGCATGGACCACGTTCTTCAGCTACGTGATTTCTCCATATTGAATAATTGAGTTAAAATGGGTTGGTTAAATGGGTTATGAAAAAGAAGAGAAAAGGGAGATTTGAAGGTTGATTTTAAGGCGTTTTTAGCTTTTTATGCGCTTATTTCGGTGGACCCAGTAGACCAGCTAGTCTCCTTCTTCTCCAGTTGCTGTACTCTATCAGCAGTATCACTATCAGTATTATTATGATTATTATCACCACAGCCAGCAGTATGAATGTGCTCGTCGGCACAAAGCCAACACCAGGTATGTAGTAACCGCTGACAGGTATTGTCAATGTCTTCGTTATTGTCTGCCCAGCCTGTGAACTCGTTAGTGTTACTGTGGTGCTTGCGGACTTGCCATAGCTATAACCATTTATTGTGCAGGTTATCGAGCCGCTGCTCGGTATTGGGACAACAACGGTCTGCTGCCCAACACCACTGGCTATTGGCACACCACTGCATGTAACGTTCACCGTGGCCTCCGTCGTCAGCGGAGCACCGCTGGCACTGACTGGCGTCACTGTCAACTCCACAGCAGGCACGGACACCTGTATTGGCGTTGTTGCATTGCTGCTGGTTACGTAGTAGGTGTAGGTGTAGCCTAGCGATATGCCCTTCCAGGACTGCACTGTTATTGTCACCTGGGCTGCGAATGGTGCAACTGGTGTTACGAATGTTGCCGTGGTTATCTGGCCCTGGGCATTCGTTGTGCCGCTACCAGTCACTGCGGTGGTTGGTGTACACACGCTTGGTGATGGCATTAGCGGCGTTACGCTGTATACGTAACCAACCGTCGTCATTGCCGGCGAGACCTGCGTTATCTTGATTGGGCACTCTGGCTCAGACACGCTGTAGCTCAGTGTAACGCCTGGTGCTGGGCCGAAGCTTGACAGGACAACCACTATGTTGGCTGTCGTTAGTATATTAGTCAGTGTGAAGGACTCGATGGCCTCTGTGGCAGTCACAGTCCTCTGTATGCTGAAGGTGTTCTCAAACACGGGCACTAGGTATAGTGTTGCACCACTGCTTACTGCCTGCTCTATCTGCTGCCACGTCAGCGGTGTACCATTTGTTGATAGGTAAGATGATAGGTTCACATTGGTTAAGTTATTCATTAGGCTTGCCAGTGTTGAGTTAACTGTTGTTACGTTGAAGACCATCCAGTTGCCTCCGCCGTAGTTATTTAAGACAATAACCACGGTCCAGTTTGCGTAGACCTGGCTTGGTGTTATGCCGTTGCTTAGTGTTGTGCTTACTGTCCAGGTTACACCGCCTGTTGAGTTCGCTGTGGCTGTGGCAGTCATGGTTACTGGCTGCCCAAGCTGCCAGCCGCTACTGGTCCAGTAGTACACGTCTGATGCGTTGGCTATGTATATGGTGAAGGACTTACCCGCTGTGAAGTACCAAGGTGTCATGTTAGTTATTAAGAGGTTATAGCATCCTGAGCATAGTGGTGCTGTTGGTGTTGTTGTGTTTGTCAGTCTTGCGTCTGTTAGGTTCCAGTATAGTGTGTATGTGTATGTTACTGGTGGTATTGGTACTGATGTTGGTCCATATGGTCCATACGTTACCGCTAGGGCTGGGTGCCCTAGCGCTCTCACTATTCCTATTTCCTATTATAGTTATTATATAGTTATTACTAGTAATATTGGGAGTAGTTTTGTTGTCCCCCAGTTGGTTTTGGACCTACTCATCGGTCTCCGTTGTTGTTTAGGGTTTATAAGGGACTTGTTTGAATAAGCCGTTCAAAGGTTCCAACTTCTCTGGAACATGTAAATAAAATATTTGGAATCTCGTGAATAATAAATATTGATATATATTTCGCATTACTCTCAGTAATCATGACTAACTCCTCAAATAACCTATTAAGTCTCGCTAATCCCTCCTAGTGTCTCTCGGCAATCTTTCTCAATTCCACGATTGTCCTCAACCCTAGCCAACCTCTCTTTATGTGCCTTGGCTAGTTTCGTTAACTCGTTGACAGCCTCAACAAGCCTATCAACAGAAGACTTGAGGTCGGCATAACCAAGGAGGCCCATAACAGCCAACCTAAACTCCTCATCCTCACGAAGCAACCTCAACAACAAACCCCTCAAATCAACAGACATTGCTTCCCCTCAAGGGTCAAATTGGGTACTACTAAATAAGTGTTTCCTTAGCTAGGTTAAACTTTAACTACATTTTTACGTAGATAATCTCACATGTGATGGTTACTTGAATCACATGGCGGTATTAGTAAGTGGGTTAACCCTAAGATTTCGAGAAGTCTTACCCCTCAGGGTGAGGAGCTTGTTTAAATTCTCAGTAGCTTATCCTTGTGATCCTATCGACCAACTGTATCATGAATCTAGGGTCGTTGATCCGCCTAATGCCCTGTAGGATTGATGGCGTATACTGCGTATTGCCGATTACCCTGCCTAGTAGCTTAACCGCCCAGTAGCCCATGGGTAATTTGTATGGGAGCCTTAATTGCCCCTCAATGGACAGCAGCATGGCGTTGAGCGTTAAACCAAGGGCATGTATACACTTTAACCTAGCACATAATTTAAGTGAGTCATCATTTAGCCACTTGAGGACCGTGGCTGAGTCGTTGAGGGTCACTATACCCTCCTTGTAGATTGCGTGAAGCACGGTTAAAGCCACCTCGTAATTCTCATTAATGCTGGTCACCCTAACGCCGTTGAAATTTGCCTCAACTCTTGAGTTCAATAGCTCCTCACCTCTAATGTAAACCAGGTTGGCTGCTGATGGGTGCGTATATAGATCAACGTTAACGCCATTTTTAACCAGCGTTATGGTGTATGGTTCATGTACCAGAACCCTGTAGCCAAGTGTTGATAGCCTTAAGGTGGCTAACGGCACTTGACTACCCTTAACTAGAATGTCAACGTCAGCCGGCACGTAGGTAATGGGCTTAATGAGCTTTATGAAGGCGTGCTCTATGCCGCCTAAGGCATCCTCAACCTCAGCAACAATATTAATAATTCTCCTTAAGCCATCCTCCTGGGATACCCTTAACTCACCATCATGGTTAGCAACCCTGAGAACGTGAAGGAGGACCTTATTCAACCTGGCCAGCTCAATAACATCAGGCCCTAGGTTAATCGGCTCATCAAGCACCACAGCCCTCACTAGGCTATGCATCACATTACCCGACATGCAACGCACCTCAACGAAACCTTAATTCAACGTTAAGCATAGCTTTAAAAGCATTAATCAAATAACAACATAAACCCAATGTACACGATAACCATCCCTAAGAGACTAGCTGAGGAACTTAAAGGGAGGGGTATTGAACCAGAATCCTACTTAATAGACCTAATTTCAAGGCACCTGGACCTGGATCCTGAAATCACGGCTGAGGCCCATATGGAATTAGCTGTAATGTTTCTTGAGGAGGGTAAGGGGTTGATTGATAAGGATCCTGTTCAGGCCAGTGAGAAGCTTTACAAGGCTGCCGAGGAGGCTATTAAGGCGTTGACTATTCATTACAAGTTGGATACCGTGCTTAATAAGGTTAATGAGAGGGGTAGGTGGACTGTAACTGAACTGGAGAAGGCAGTGGAGGCAATAAGCGAAAGGCTTGGCGAATGGTTTAGGGTGGCTTGGGATGAGGCAAATTACCTACACATATGGGGATTTCACGAGGCAAAACTAGACACAAACGCCATTAAGGTAAGGCGATCAAACATAGAGAAAATGGTTAAGAAGGCTCAAGAGATTATCATGAGTAATATACATTAATATCCATTACTCCTGAGATCTATCAATTAATACTAGG
>Ga0080003_1001618_pt1 | contig 11600 bp, 14 predicted proteins | sample JossMetagenome_FD_69206 | JGI IMG/M metagenome (GOLD analysis project Ga0080003, IMG submission 69206) | Hot spring microbial communities from Joseph's Coat, Yellowstone National Park, USA - JC2_E (SPADES assembly) (version 2) | ecosystem: Environmental > Aquatic > Thermal springs > Hot (42-90C)... | reverse complement strand
TAAGTTTCGAGAGTATACATCCATACAATCTATACGCATACTCCTCCTACAGTATTAAGGAGCTAAAAGAAGCACTTAATAAATAATACTTAAACAATCAATGCTAACATGATCTACCATGCGTAGCATTGTTTTTGACCCCTTGGAGTGGGAGTTTGCTAGATCTCTCTATACGTCAATCCTACCTACCTTAAATTTCTCTGGTGACTACATAGCCGCTGAGGTGGCCTCGTCGTATTGCACGGTTGATCCTAAGTACCTATGGAGTTTTGATTGGGATTCTGTATCCATAGTGATGCCCCCTGCTATGACAAGACCCAGTAATGATGGTTTGATAATTGCTGTTGAGGGTTACTCGGTTAGATTACTCAGGGGTTGGGGTTTGAAACCGCAGATAGTAGTTACTGACCTAGATTTTGAGCCTGAGGAAGTCATTAATTGTGATTGCCTAGTTCTAGCCCATGCCCACGGCGACAACATAGACAGATTCACTAGGTACGCGCCTAGGATCAATAGGTTAATACCTACCGTGCAGGTTTGGCCCAGGGGTTGCTCGGTATTGATACCTGGTTTCACGGATGGTGATAGGGCTGTTTACCTAGCTTACTACATGGGCGCCAGGGAGATTAGGATTTATGGGTTTAACCCGAGTAGGGTTGTGAAGAGGGATGATGAGGTGAAGAGGACTAAGTTACAAATAGCGAAGACGTTATTGGAGAGGATAAATAGGAGAGTATCCCTGGTATTTTACGAGTAAGTAGCGTTCCCCCGTTTTTAATGGGGTTGGGCCTTGGTGTGGGTTCATAAGCTTCACCCACACCTCATGGGACCCCGTCGAGGGGTACGCCATAACCCCTCCCATTTGTTTGAGTATCTTTTTCAGGTACTTTAGTCCTAGGTTTATTGCTCCTACTTCGTCACGCTCCCAAACTACACCATTTATCACTGCTATTCTTAGATTGATCTTCATTAAACGGATTCTGAATGGGTTTCCAAGCCCCCTCACCGCAGCGGCTCCCACCCTGTCGCCAGGGGTTCCTTGCCACTACGGGTCTCGGGAACCCAGGGTCACTGACAAGGGCGCTGGGGTTGTGTTTAAAAAACCTAAGGGGTTTTATCATCAATGGAAATGAGTATTACAAATGATCAAGAAATCTGAAACAGCCCTTATTGTTTTGTTGGGTCAGTTTGAAACCCTTCTCACAGATGCCTGAGGTTGCCTTGGGTGGGCTTGACGTTGGTAGCTCGTGTTTGCGCATTCGTGGGTTATGGGTATTGGGTATGCATGAGTCTCTGGGTGATTTACGCGGTGGGTGTTGTGGTTTCACTTGATTATGACGCATTTATCCCCTACGAACTTGAAGAACTCATCCTCATCCTCCTTCACTATTATGACCAAGTCAATTATTTCGGAGATTTCGTCGGGTAATCTCGCGTGTATTTCAAGCAGTAATCTGCTTATCTCATCCCTGTTCAATCTCCTAACGACTACGGCTAGGTCCAGGTCGCTCGCACCCGTTGCCCTCCCCTTAATGACCGAGCCGAAGACTACGACCTCCTTAACGTCGGCCACCTCCCTAGCCCTCTGCAGCACCGTCTCGGCGATACTCCTCCAATTCCTCTCGAGGAACTCAATCCTCTCTAGCCCGAACACCCCACCTATCCCCTCATGCCCTTTTAACCAAGTCAATGATCTCCCTGGCAGTATTTAAACAAATCTCAGCATCCTTCCTACTAAGGCTGTAGGATAGGTACTGTCCCCTGGTCCTGGCGTTTTCCAAGAGAATCAACTCGCCCTCCTGACTTAACGAAGTTCTGTACCTCATCCTTTAGGGTTATGGAGGATAAAACGCCGAGGAGCCTCCTTATCTCGTGTGTTTCGGGAAACGAGTAGCCTAGGAACGAGATTGTGGCTTTAATTGCGAGTTCGGCGGATATCTGGGCTAGTACACCGCTAACATCGTATAAACCCCTATTTAGGGCATCCTCCGAGCCCTTAGGTAGTCCAGGGCTCTCCTGCAAAGCACGTAATGCAGTTCACGCATTGCAAAGGATGATGATAACAGATTTTTATGCCGAAGATGTTTTGACGAATTCGATCGTACGCTCAACGGCAAAAATTTTAGTGTGTTTCTTTAATTAAATTTATCCAACCTTTATGAGCCTGGCCTTTATTAAGACTGCTGGGTAATGTCTTATCCTCCTCATGTCTAACCATGTCACGTCATTGAAGTCTTTCTTGCCGAGGCGCTGGAGCATGTCATAGGCGTCTTTACCAAAGCCCTCGCCCATAACCTTAATAGCCGCCTTGGATAACTTCAGCATGAGTGGTAAACCTATGTTCGCACCCTCGTAGGCTATGGGCGTTGGGTATACACGCACATGCCTCCTAAGTATTCTACTCAATAGGTAGCCGATGCCTCCTAGATCGATTACACTCCTAATCGATGATGATCTCGTTGATATTACCAAGTTGTTTATTCCCTTCAATTTCAATGACCTATCGGAATCAATGATTAAAACATTGATATACTTACCCCTTCTTAGAAATTCATCATGTATCAACTTGGCTATGGCCTGAGGATCCCTTAATGGTAATGCCACATAGTGATAAGGTAGGTTTTTAGTATCAATGCCGGCTTCGGATATAGGCTTGATAAAGTGGAGAAAACCCCCATACTTTAAAGCTAATTTTTTATGTGCAGCCATGGATTTTGAGGGTGTTTTGATTAGTAAATGTATAGTTTTTTCTCGAAAGAATTTACGCAATAAAAAGGCAAAAATGCACCTATTCAAGAACATGGTTATTGCACGTGTGAAAATATCGTCCTTTATAAGATCTTCATCGCAAATATTGCCATAGGCAATCGCCAACGCCTTCTCACTAACTATTAAGAAATCCCCACTATCAATTACTTTTTTGTAGGAACTTACGATTTGCCTTATTGCATTCGTTCCTGGATACCAATAATTAAATGATCGCCTATATAGCTTGAGCACTATCCTAAATCGATTTTTTCGTTCTTTGCTGTGATTGTGATAATGGATACCCTTCACCATTGCTTTCCCAACACGTCTATGTTTAAATTGGGGGAGGTTAATATTTTTAAATAGCATAATCGCATCGTCATGCTCAATAATTATTCGCACTTCTTGGTATGCTTTCCATAATGCATAAATGCACAGTAATGCTTTTATACTAATCGTTAGTGAACGTTGATTGGTGATAAACAATGGCCTTAAAAATAAATGATGTTATAGTAGAGGATACATTTGCGGAAGCCTTTCCTATGTACGTAACAAGGGTTTTAATAACTGCGGTAAACCGTAGATGGGCTTTCATAGCAGCCTCTGTTGCCACAGGCTTAGGTACTTCGATGATAGGATGTCCTGGTGAGACCGGCATAGAAGGATTCGTATCTCCAAAGGCAACACCAGATGGCCGACCTGGCGTTTTAATTCATATATATCATAGTGACCCAGCAAGCCTTAAAATGGTGACAATACAGAGATTGGGCCAATGTGTTCTTACAGCGTCAACCACCGCAGCCTTTAACGCACTCGAGAGATCCGTGAGGAAAATGTCAATTGGTAGAGCATTGGCAAAATTTGGTGATGGGTTTGAGAAGGAGGATACTATTTACGGGAGAAGGATGTGGAGGATACCTGTGATGGATGGTGAGTTCCTCATTGAGGACTCCTTCGGTATAAGGCAGGGTGTTGGTGGCGGAAATATATTGATCCTAGCTAAAACACAACAGGCAGCGCTTGAGGCGGCTGAAAGGGCTGTTAGGGCAATCAGGAAAAACGTAAGAGGTGTAATATTGCCCTTCCCTGGTGGTATAGTTAGATCGGGCTCTAAGGTTGGCTCATTAAAATACCCCAAATTAAGGGCAACGACGAATCACTTATACTGTCCAACTTTAAGGCCTATAGTAAAGGATAGCCGCGTACCTCCAGACGTAGGTTCTGTTTATGAAATAGTTATTGATGGACTTACAAAGGATGCCGTGTTAAAGGCAATAGGTGTGGGTATTAGGGCTGCAATTACAGTACCTGGGGTTATTAAGATCGATGCAGGTAATTATGGAGGTAGGCTTGGTCCTCATCATCTCTATCTTAAGGATGCATTAGAGGTTACAAGGATTTAACACTAAAGCTATAAATTTAAATATAAGTATATTTTATATTCAAGTCATGGCAAGTTCCGTTTTAACGCTGAATACTAGAAGGACGTACCTTCAAGGTATGTACTTCGAGGACAAGTTCTCAGATAAGTACTTTCAAGTAGCATCAATAGTTGAAATGAACCCTGATGATGCGAAGGAACTGGGTATTAAAGATAGGGCGAAATTATCAAATAACGGTGTAAGTGTAGTTGTGAAGGTAAAGGTAACTGATAGAGTTCCAAGGGGTACAATATTTCTATTACCAACACCATGGGCTACCGCTCTACTTTCTGAGGAAACTGACGGTATTGGCGTACCGCCATTAAAAAATGGACGTGTAACCGTTGAACCAACCAATGAACCCGTTACAACATTAAATGAGGTACTTAAACTCCTCGGTGCTAAAAATCTAGATATACCGTATGGCACGGAGATACCAATAAAAACTGGGGAGAAGAGGATTGTCGAAAATGTTGTATGTACCCGTTGTGGTGAGGTTTGCGATTATTTAAAAATAGAATTAGATGGTAATAAGATTGTACGTAATTCAGGCGGCTGTTCTAAGTCAAATTCTAATTTCCTAAATTATCATAAGAATAGAATACTAAAACCATACATTAGGAAGGGTTCAAAGCTTGTGGAGGCTACACTGGATGAGGCGCTTGACGAGACTGCAAACATTTTAGTCAATTCGAAATACCCATTAATATATGGATTAGCCACAACATCGAACGAAGTCATCGAAGAGGCGATGAAATTAGCCGAGCTTGTACGTGGTGTTGTTGATAACACAAGCGTATTTTGCCACGGCCCAACCACCCTCGCTTCCCAGGAGGTAGGAGGAGTGTATACGACCTTTGGCACCGCCGTGAATTTGGCAGACCTATTAATATTTTGGGGCTCGAATCCTGTTAATTCACATACAAATCATATGACAAGGATCGTAACAGCCAAAGGCGTGTATATTAATGGTAGGAAGGAGAGAAAGGTTGTGACGATTGATGTTCGAAGAACTGAATTAGCCGACTTAGCTGATCTTTTCATAAGGGTCGAGCCTGGGAGGGATCTTGAATTAATAACGGCGCTTAGAATGGCTGTTAATGAGTTGGAGATTGAGACTGATAAGGTGGCTGGCGTTCCCCGTGAGGATATTTATAAATTAGCCGATATGATGCAAACTGCTAAATACGGTGTTATCTTTCATGGTTTAGGACTTACTGAGACTGGCGCTGAGCATAGAAATGTTCAGGAATTATTTAAGCTCGTTCAAGATCTTAACGAATGGACTAAGTTTTCTGCAATACCAATGAGAGGTCATGGTAATGTTTCAGGTAGCAATGAGGTAACGCTATGGTCAACGGGCTTTCCATATGCTGTTGATTTCGCAAGGGGCTTTCCAAGAATGTACGTGGGCATGACCACAGCTACGGACTTACTCATGAACGGCGATGTGGATGCAGCATTAATTGTTGGTACAGACCCTGCCACAAGCTTCCCACGCAAAGCTTCAGAACATCTATCAAAAATACCTGTTATAGTTATAGATCCAAAGTGGTCCTTGACCACGGCATTCGCTGATGTTATAATACCATCAGGCTTAATTGGTATTGAGTGCGAGGGCTCTGTCTATAGGATGGATAAGGTGCCTATTAAGTTGAAGAAAATACTTGATCCACCACCTGGTGTATTATGTGACAAGGAAATACTTAAAATGCTTACGGAAAGGATTATACAGAGAAAGTATAAGGGTGCATAATGATGGCTCAGATATTAATTAGGAATGGTATAGTTTATGATCCTCTTAATAACATTAAGGGAGAGGTAATGGATATAGCCATTAAAAACGGGAAGATGGTCGATCCTAAAGAGCTTAATCCTAACGAGGAGATAATAACGATTGACGCTAGTGGTAAAGTTGTAATGCCAGGAGGGATAGATATACATAGCCATATAGCTGGACCCAAAGTTGATAGTGGTAGGCTATTAAGGCCTGAGGATCATTATTCAACAAATAAGCCGGACAAGCCTCCCTACATAATGGCTGAGACGGGGTTGTCAACACCTAATGTCTATAGGATAGGTTATGAATATGCTGTAATGGGGTATACCGTGGTTGCCGAGCCGGCCACACCGCCAGTATTAACTAGGCATACGCATCATGAATTTAATGCGATACCAATAATAGATAAGTTAGCCTATGTTATAGTTGATTCTAATTGGCTTTTGCTCGATTTAGCTAAGCAAGGGGACATTAATTTACTAGCTGCCTACCTAGCATGGGTCTTAAGGGCAACAAAGACTTACTCTTTAAAGCTCGTTGATCCAGGGTCTGACTTTGTATGGCAGTTAAAGGGTGGGAGTGTTGATATTTATGACCAAATACCAATATATGGCATTACCCCAGCTGATATTATTGAAAGTGTGGCTAATGCCGCTCAATTAATTAATATTCCTCATAAGGTGCATATTCACTGTAATAGGCTTGGTTATCCTGGGAACTATATTACCACGCTTAAGACAATGGAGCTCTCACCGAAGATTCAAAAGTTATCTGAAGGTTTAGCTATGCATATAACTCATGTTCAATTTACTGGATATAAGGGTGATTCTTGGATTTCGCTAGAAAGTGGCGGTGAGGAAATAGCTAAGGAATTGAATAGGAATCCATACATTTCTCTAGACCTGGGTCAGGCAATACCGGGTCGTTCAGTAACCACAATGACAGGTGATGCACCATTTGAGTTCGTCCTTTATCATTTAATGAGGGGTAAGTGGTATAGTATGGATACTGAATCTGATGGAGCTGCTGGTATAGTTCCTTATAGGTATAGAAAGAAGAATTATGTAAATGCAATTCAATGGATTATTGGTTTAGAAATAACATTACTTGCAGATGATTTACAGAGGATCTTCATAACCACTGATAATCCAAATGCAGGCTTATTCACGGATTACCCACTCATATTTGCCTGGTTAATGAGTAAGAAGGCAAGGGAAGATACGGTGAAGAACATGAATCAAAAGGCACTTAAGCGTAGTGCATTACCTGCAATAGACCGCGAGCTCACCCTATACGATATAGCCCTAATGACTAGGGCATCACCAGCAAAACTACTAGGTCTCCAGGAAACTAAGGGTCACCTTGGTATTGGTGCCGATGCTGATGTGGCTATATACGACATTAATCCATTCACCACAGATCCAAGTAAGGACTACACAAAAATAATTACTGCATTTCGAAGAGCATGGATTACAATTAAGGATGGGGAAATTGTTGTCAATAAAGGAGAAGTAATTAATCCGATCAGCGGTGCAACATACTATGTTGACCCAGCAATACCCGAAGATTTAGATCGTGAGCTCTATAAGGTACTTTCAGAGAAGGTTAAGCAGTATTATTCAGTAACGATGGATGAATTCATTATTGATGAGAAGGAATTATTAAAATATAAGCGTGTGGAGGCAAAATCATTAATTAAGTGATGAATATGTCCACAACGTATTACTTACGACTAAAGGATAAACCTACGGTATTAGTCGATGCACGAACAATAACACCTGACACGTTTGCTGGAAGGAGACTTAATGATATTTCAGCCCTTAAGGTACTAGAGGGTGGTGTTTCGAGAATGGTTCAAGACCTTTTTGAAGTAGAGGGTCCTGCAGAGGCTCCTAAAGACCCAGGTGAAATAAAAATAATAATTGAGGGTAGTACCAATAAGGTTTCCTTCATAGGATATAAAATGAGCAGGGGGATCATAGAGATTAATGGCGATGCGGGTCATTTTATTGGGTATAAAATGAGGGGTGGAGCAATAACAATACACGGAAGTGTCAGGAACTACCTCGGGGCTAAGATGAAGGATGGAAACATAGAGGTATTCGGTAACGCAGGTCATTGGATTGGAAGCAAGCTGATTGGCGAAAAGCCCGGTAAGGGCATGAAGGGAGGTACGATAGCGATACATGGTAATGCCGGGTCCGAGATAGGCTCTGGGATGAGGGGTGGGACAATAGTAATTGAGGGTAGCGCTAGGAACAACATCGGTGCTTACATGGCTGGCGGTACCATAGTAATCATGGGCAACGCCGGGCTTTATCCGGGTTTAAGAATGGGTGGAGGTAGGGTCGTTATTGGTGGTAAAGTTGAAGGCATACTACCTAGCTTCTACGTAATCTCCTACTCACAATCTCTTAAGGTTAAGAATATCACGTTTAATAAGCCATTCATGACGTTCATGGGCGACGTACTCGTTGGTGGAAGGGGGTTGCTGCAGCTATCATACGATGATAATAGGCAATACCTTGAATATTACAGGAAATTAATTGAGGAGGTGGAACAATGAACCTATCACTAAATAAGCTCTCCGTTGAGTTAGCTAAGTACCTAGTGGATTATGCGGATGAGTTGAGAGTTACATATACAAAAATCAACGAGGCAACCGTAATAGACACAGGCATTAAGACCACTGGAAGTTTTGAGGCTGGGTTATTAGTGTCTAAAATAACGATGGGAGGTGTTGCCGACGTTAGCATGACCTCTTTTCAACTTGACGATTTGTTCCTGCCCTCCGTATTGGTCAGGACGGACTACCCAGTTGAGGCGTGCATTCTATCTCAGCTTGCTGGATGGAGGGTGCAGGTTAAGGACTTCTTCGCCAATGTGTCAGGGCCTGCACGAATATTGGCTAGAAAGCCAAAGAGGTATCTCGAGACCTTTGGATATAGCGAAACAGCCAATGAAACAGTACTCGTACTGGAGACTGACAGGTACCCAAATGATGAGATTGTTGATTACGTGGCCAGGGAGACTGGGGTGGGTAAGGGCTCGATCTACCTAGTGCTGGTCTCCCCAGCGTCTATTGTTGGTTCGGTCCAGGTGAGCGCGAGGATAGTGGAGACCGGTTTGTATAAGTTGGATACCCTGGGCTTCAATTTGAGATCTATTAGGAACGGAGTTGGCATAAGCCCAATAGCACCTCTTCACAGTGACCCACTGGTTATGGCAGGTAAGACAAACGATATGTTACTGTATGGGGGATCCACGTATTACATCGTTGATTTAGATAACGACGATTACCTAAGGGAGATAGTAAGTAAAGCTCCAAGTAGCTCCTCGAAGGATTATGGGAGGTCTTTCACGGAAATGGTCAAGGAGTATGGGTGGGACTTCCTCTATAAGGTTGATCCGTCAATCTTCGCGCCCGCCGTGATCACGATAAACAACGTAAGGACTGGCAGGGTATTCACGGCTGGGCATATCAACAAGAATATACTAAGAAGGGCGTTGGGGCTTATCTCTTGATGGTGTCTATGATGTACTTAGCGATTTCCAGGGCTATGTTCTTATCGGGAAAGATGCTTTGTAAACCCCTCCAATCAGGCTGACTATTGACTTCAAAAACATACGGTCTTCCCTCAGCCACCGCAATATCAACGCCTGCTATATCACAGCGCAGGGTTTTTGCCGCTCTTATGGCTATATCCTCAATCTCAGGGTCAAGCCTGTCTATCCTAATGGGGCTCGCGCCCTGGGCTATGTTTGTCTTCCAGACATTTGGAGGGGCTTTCCTGTACATAGCCGCCAAGACCCTATCGCCAAGTACGAAGGCCCTTATATCAACGCCGCCATGACTGATGAATTCCTGTAGGTATGCGACGTGGCGGTAAAACGTGAGTGTTCTCACTAACTCCCATATTACATCCCTCTCCCTCTTCCTCACCATGACGCTGCCATGACCTCGGGAACCAAACATGGGCTTTATAACCACGGCATAGGAATTCAACAAATCAGGGCTCCTCATGGCAAGGCTTGATCTCTCAGTCGTTATTGTGGTTGGTACGGGGATGCCACTCATCCTCAGTGTATAGAGTGATCTGAACTTATCCGTACACTTCTCTATCGCGTCGGGTCTGTTGAATACGCGAATACCGTTCTCCTGCATCGCATACAATAAGTCGATCCTAAAGAGCGCCTGATCCAAACTGGCGTGGCCTAGGGGTCGTACAACCACCGCAGATAATTCCTTCAATATGTCGATACCGTGAACGATCAATTTTAGGGAATCCCCAATGTAGGCTGTGATGTCGTTAAAATTGAATGTGAATACATCATGGTTTAACGATTGAAATGACTTAATGAGAGCACTGGTTGCGAAGCTTTGTGGATTACGGGTTATTATCCCAATCCTCACGCACTATCTCAACATTGCTAGGATTAAAAACCTATTCATTTATGAATAACAAGCTGCTGTGTTGCATGGCTTGGGCGTGCAGTGTGAAGTTTTTCAAGCCCCTTCATATTTATACAGAGGCGTGGAATGCGACCTCCGATAATAGAGATTAGCGAGTACAATGAGACGCTTGTTAGGAGGGGCGAAATCCCCCTCGGCCCCTCAACCATCGGAAACGAGAACCCAAACTAAACAAAGGCAAAGGCGAACCGTACCACTGCCCAAACTCACCCATGCTGCTGGGCCCCATCGGAATCCTCTACCACCTGCATACCGACAACTGGAAGGCCTCATCGGAACGCTCGCAAAATACGGCAAGCGCCAGACCACACAATATAGGAGAACGAACTCGACATGAACCTCGAAGAAACTTTTCAAATCCACAAACCCCGTAAGCCTAGATCCATCGGGCATAAAAGCGCACGACGGCGGGGATCGGATAGGGCGTGGAAGGCGAAGAAGGGCTAGAAATGCACTTCGCCGTCGACGCCAAGGCAAAGCGGATCGCATACATGCACGTCACAAGAAAGTTCATTGGTAAGGCGTTGAGGGGGCTTGTTGGAGGCGCGATGGGGGGCGTGAAGGCGAGAGGGGCGCTTGCGGATGGCGCGTATGATTCGAGAATTCCATCTTGTCCCAGAGCGGCATAAAGCCTGTGATCGGGGCGATGCCGTGTTGGAGCGGGGGGCGCTTGGGCCTAGGGCTTGGGGCAATGCATCGTTTTGGTTTTGGGCGGTTTGTCGAGGGCGTTTTCTCCGTTGCGAGGCGAGTGTTCGGCGAATGTGTTGGCGAGGTTTGCCAATATTGAAGGAGGCGCTTATGAAGGCGTATTTACAATTTTCGCGGCGTTGGCCTCAAGCTAGCGCCAGAAAAATACCTAATGGAAGTGCACATCAGAAAACCATGCAACACAGCACTGCCGACCTAAATCTATTTAAGCCTAGGCTGCTTCAATAAATGAAGTGTATTACTCAAGCGATCCAAACTATGGGAAATTAACCGGGAAGAGAATTCACATAACTGTACGAGGAGTAAGTCTGGAATTTGTGACGGCGCCAGGCGTTTTCTCAGTAAGAAATATAGATAGGGGTTCGCTTATATTGGCGGAGCTAATGGATGTCCCTGATAATGGAGCGGTGCTGGATCTCGGGTGTGGTTATGGTTTTCTCGGAATACTGGCCGCTAAGTTGAAGCCATC
>Ga0080003_1001617_pt1 | contig 11608 bp, 7 predicted proteins | sample JossMetagenome_FD_69206 | JGI IMG/M metagenome (GOLD analysis project Ga0080003, IMG submission 69206) | Hot spring microbial communities from Joseph's Coat, Yellowstone National Park, USA - JC2_E (SPADES assembly) (version 2) | ecosystem: Environmental > Aquatic > Thermal springs > Hot (42-90C)... | reverse complement strand
GTATCCCTTATCGCCGCTGGTGAAATTCCAAAAGGTACATCGGATGCTTACGGTATAAAAAGAAACATATACGGTATTATAAAAACTATTTTAGATCATGATCTTGATATAAATTTAGAAGGGCTTTTTGGAAAAGTTTTTGAGCTTTTAGAAAACAAGCAAAAGCTTCTTAGCTACGAAGAGATTCTATCTCACATCAAAAACCTTTTCAAAACAAGACTAAACACTTACTTTGAAGAATATCCTTACGACATAGTAAGAGCTGTTTTGGAAGTAGAAGACCCTCTTAAGGTAAAAGATATAAAAAACAAGATAGAGCTTTTATCTTCCAACCGAGATATTGTAGAAAACATAGCAAAAGCCTACAAAAGGATAAGAAAAATACTACCAAAAGACTTTAGCCCAAAGGATATAAAACAAGAACTTTTCGAAAGCGACTTAGAAAAAGAGCTTTACAAGATACTAAGAGATATAAAAGACAAAGAACTATCAAAAGAGCTATTGGAATACATAGACCACAAGAAAAAGATAATAGATGAATTTTTTGATAAAATACTTGTTATGGCTGAACACATAGATGTTAGAAACAATAGACTTAGTTTACTTTACAATATATATAAAAGCCTAAAACAGATAGCAGATTTTGAACACGTTGTTATAAAGGAGGCATAAAAAATGAGTATCGGTAAAAAAATAAGACTTGAACGTATCATCAACAGAGAAACCCAAAAGACCATCATAGTACCGATGGATCATGGTGTAAGCTCAGGACCTATAGAGGGTCTTGTAGATATGAAAAAAACCATAGAGGCCGTATCAGAAGGTGGTGCCAACGCAGTTTTGATGCACAAAGGCCTTGTAAAAGCAGGACATAGGGGCTCTGGTAAGGATATAGGTCTTATAATACATCTTTCTGCTTCCACAGACCACTCACCTACAAAAAACGATAAGGTATTAGTTTGCACAGTAGAAGAAGCTATAAGGCTTGGAGCGGATGCAGTGTCTATACATGTAAACATAGGGGCTCCAATGGAAAGGGAGATGCTAAGAGATTTTGGTTATGTGTCAAAAGTGTGCGATGAATGGGGTATGCCGCTTTTAGCGATGGTATACGCAAGAGGCCATGAGATAAAACCCCAAGACCAATACGATAAAACCTTTGTAGCTCACTGCGCAAGGATAGGAGAAGAGCTTGGAGCTGATATTGTAAAAGTCCCATATACCGGCGATGTAGAGTCTTTTAAAGAAGTGGTAAGAGGCGCCCATATACCTGTGGTAATAGCAGGTGGGCCTAAGATGAAAACTGAAAAAGATGTGCTTGAAATGGTAGAAGGGGCCATAAAAGCTGGAGCAGCTGGGCTTTCTATAGGAAGAAACATATTCCAAGCCAAAGACCCTAAAAAGATAACAAGGGCCATGTATATGATAGTACACGAAGGCAAAACTGCAGAAGAAGCATCTAAATTTTTACACTCATAAATAATAGGAGATAAGGATGATATTAAAAGGTAAAAAAGCTCTTATAATGGGTTTAGCAAACGATAAGAGTATAGCCTATGGTATAGCTAAAAGCTTCAAAAGAGAAGGAGCTGATATAGCTATAAGCTATGCCGGTGAATCTGTGAAAAAAAGAGTGATGCCTATAGCAGAAGAACTTGGCACTGAGCTTGTTTTTGAATGCGATGTATCCAAAGACCAAGACATAGAAAACCTAGCAAGCAACATAAAAGAAGCTTGGAACAACATAGACATAGTAGTGCATTCTATAGCCTATGCTCCAAAAGATGAGTTTAAAAATGGTGTCATAGATACCACAAGATCTGGTTTTAGCATAGCCATGGATATATCCGTTTATTCGTTCATAGCTGTGGTTAGGGCATTCTCAAACATCATGAACGAAGAAGGGGCGTTTTTGACGCTTTCTTACTACGGAGCCCAAAAGGTAGTACCTCATTACAACGTTATGGGTATAGCAAAAGCAGCTTTAGAAAGCGCCACAAGGTATTTGGCTTTTGATATAGCAAAGAAAAATCAAAGGGTAAATTGCATATCAGCAGGACCTATCAAAACACTATCTGCATATAGCATAACTGGTTTTCATCTTCTGATGGAGCACACCGTTAAAGTAAGCCCCCTTGGAAGACATGTCACCATAGAAGAGGTAGGTGATACAGCTGCATTTTTATGCAGTGAATGGGCAAGGGGCATCACAGGTCAAACCATATATGTAGATAGTGGTTATAGTATAATGGGTGTTTCCGATAAAGAAGAGGAGTAAAAGGTTCATTGATAGAGCATCTTAGTTCAAAAAACTTTGATAAGGAGCTAATAGGTCATTGCATAGGCTGTAACTGCGGTTGTAAGTTTATAGCTTATATAAAAGATAATCAAATAATAGATGTAACAGGGCATCCATCAGACAGACTTGGAATGGGAAGCTTTTGCACAAAAGGTATAGCGCTTGTCCAAGAGCTTCCTTTTTCAGATTTTAGGCTAAAAGAGTCAAAAGCTATTGATATAGATATAACAGACAAAGATGTAGGTATATACGTAGATAGATTTTGCACAGAGGAAGAACTTCAAAGGGCTTTTTCTTTTACAGAAAATATATATTCAAACATGCTTTACGTAGAAAAGCCAAAAACCATAGAAATAGAACATATACCAAACAAAAAAGTTATATTAAACATATCAGAACCCTCTTATTACGATGTGATGCTATCAAGATGGATCATAGACGCTAAACAAAAAGGTGCAAAGCTCTTTAGCGCTGGTGCTATTTATACAAACATGAGTTTTAAAGCAAACTACAAAAAACTTATACCGCCTTCAGAGTTTTTAAGCTTTTTAGAAAATATAAAAAATGCCTTTGAAAAAGGGCATCACGAAGATGAATTTATAAACAAGTTTTCACTTTTTTCAACAAAACTAAGCGATGCTCTTATAATAATAGAAGATAGCTATATTAGGATAAATAGAGATTTTGTTTTGGGATTTTTAAAATATATGAAAGAAAAACATAACATAGATTATATCATCACCGGCAACATAACCCATTGGCCTGTGAGGGGAATAGAAGGAATAGATAAACATGAGGTTATTATAAACTTAGGGGATATGTTTAGATATATACCGGATGGCAAATTAGACAGTCTTTCTAAAAAAGATGTAATAACCATCTCTCATATGGCAAACATGAGCGTAAACTTATCAAGATACTATCTTCCAAGAAAGGTTTTTATAGAGATTGATTTTACCAAAAAAACAGCGTTTTTAGAAGTAGATTCCAAAAAGCTTTTTGAAAATGAAAACGCTTATACGCTTCTTGATATAATACCACAAGTGGATAAAAATATATCTCATAATAAAAGCCCAAAACAAGAAACTATAACCTTGCAAGGTTATACACTTTTTATAGGGCATAGCGTAGTAGATGAAATTGGGCATTACTCAAGATGGCTTCATGAGATAGAACCAAACCAATACGTATATATAAACAAAACACTTGCCGATAGTGTAGATATAACCGATGGAGAGTTTTTAGAAATAACCACTGAGTATGGAAAAGCAGTTTTAAGGGTAAAAATATCTGCCAACATACCAGAACATATATTTTTCATCTCAGATGGCTTTGATGAATATCAACCTTTCTACGAAGGTGTAAGACCAGGGGTGCTGGCTATTGACAAAAGTTTTATACCAGTGTTAAGATATAGGAAGTTATAAAGTTAGGAGGTGTTAATTATGAATAAAAGTTTAGAAGGTAGACTGGTGGTCTTCTTGGACGAGGTGGGTATTGAAGATATACCTTTTGTAGGTGGTAAAAATGCATCTTTGGGGGAGATGATAAGACACCTAAAACCAAAAGGGGTAAACGTACCTTATGGATTTGTAGTAACTGCTGAAGCTTACAGATATTTTGTAAAACACAACAACCTTGAACAGAAGATAAAAGATACATTAAAAGATTTAGACCCTTCAAACTTAGAACAGCTCGCCAAAAAAGGGCATGCTGTAAGAGAGATGATAAGGGCTGGGGAATTTCCAAAAGACTTGGAAGATGAGATAACAAAAGCCTACGAAAAATTATCACAAATGTATAAAACACATGCTGTAGATGTCGCTGTAAGATCATCTGCCACCGCTGAAGATTTGCCGGATGCCTCTTTTGCAGGTCAACAAGAAACTTACCTAAACGTAGTGGGAGCTCAAAATGTCTTAGTAGCAGTAAAAAATGGTTTTGCATCGCTTTTTACAGATAGAGCTATCTCATACAGACATTCTCACGGCTTTGATCACTTTAAAATAGCTATATCGATGGGTGTACAAAAGATGGTACGCTCAGATTTGGGTGCATCTGGTGTTATGTTTACCATAGACACAGAAAGCGGGTTTAAAGACGTGGTAGTTATAAACGCTATATACGGTCTTGGAGAGATGATAGTACAAGGTATGGTAACTCCAGACGAATATATGGTCTTTAAACCAACACTAAAAAAAGGCTTTTCTGCCATTATAGAAAAAAAACTTGGCAAAAAAGATAGAAAAATGGTATATGGAGTGGGGTCTGATAGGGTGAAGATAGTAAACGTACCTCAAAATGAGCAAAAAGTTTACGCTTTAAACGACGATGAGATATTAACACTTGCCAAATGGGGTATAGAAATCGAAGACCACTACCAAAAGCCAATGGATATAGAATGGGCGAAAGATGGGAACGACAATCAACTTTACATAGTCCAGGCAAGACCAGAAACAGTCCAATCAAGGCGCGCTCAAGATAAGCTTGTTGTATATGAAATAAAAGATCCTCTTGAAGAAAGGATCCCACATAGAATACTAAGCGGTATAGCTGTAGGCGATAAGATAGCAAAAGGCACGGTAAAAGTAATTCACAGCATAAAAGAAGCTGTAGATTTCAAAGAAGGGGATATATTGGTCACAGACATAACAGATCCAGACTGGGAACCTATTATGAAAAAAGCAGCTGGTATCATCACCAACAGAGGTGGTAGAACTGCTCACGCTGCTATAGTGGCAAGAGAATTTGGAGTACCAGCAGCTGTAGGCACTCAAAAAGCAACGGAAGTGCTGAAAACCGGTATGAAAGTAACACTTTCTTGCGCTGAAGGAGAAACTGCTTACGTATACGATAAAGAACTTGATTTTGAGACAAAAGAAATAGATTTATCCAACATCAAAAAGCCAAAAACCAAAATAATGATAAACGTAGCAGATCCAAGCTCTGTGTTTAGATATGCAGCTATCCCAAACGACGGTGTTGGTCTTGCCAGAGAAGAGTTTATAATAGCAAATTACATAAAAGTACATCCTTTAGCCCTTATAAATTTAGACTACGTAAAAGAAAAAGACCCAGAGCTTTACAAAGAGATAGAAAATCTAACATTTGGATATGACAACAAAGAAGAATACTACGTAAAGAAGCTTTCTTACGGTATAGCAAAGATTGCTGCAGCTTTTTATCCAAATCCTGTGATAGTGAGGTTTTCTGATTTTAAAAGCAACGAATACGCAGGTCTTTTGGGCGGTAAGTACTTTGAGCCAAAAGAAGAAAACCCGATGATAGGCTGGAGGGGAGCATCCAGATATTACTCAGATAAGTTTAAAACAGCTTTTGGTATGGAGTGCAAGGCCATATTAAGAGTTAGAAACAAGATGGGTCTTGACAACGTAAAGGTTATGGTGCCTTTCTGTAGGACACCGCAAGAAGGTGCAAAAGTGTTAGAAACCATGAAAGAGTTTGGGCTTGTAAGAGGGGAAAATGGTCTTGAAGTATATGTGATGGCAGAAATACCAAGCAACGTTATATTGGCAGAACAATACGCAGAGATATTTGATGGATTTTCCATAGGTAGTAATGACCTTACACAGCTTACCCTTGGCATAGATAGAGACTCTGATTTGGTGGCTCATCTTTACGATGAAAGAAACGAAGCTGTAAAAATCATGGTGGCAAACCTCATAGATATAGCTAAGAAAACCGGTAGAAAAGTAGGGATATGCGGACAAGCTCCCAGCGATTTTCCTGATTTTGCACAGTTTTTAGTGGAAAAGGGTATAGATAGCATCTCATTAAACCCAGACTCTGTATTTAAAACTATGCTTGCCGTCGTAGAAATGGAGGAAAAACTAAATAAATAATATAGGATGGAGTATTTTTATGGAACGAGTAGTTCCTCTTGCCAACAAACTTTTGGAAGAGAACGGTAGTATACTCTTGGTTTGTCACGAGAACCCAGATGGTGATACCCTTGGCAGTGCATTGGCACTTTATATTTTTTTAAAAAAGCTAAATAAAGATGTATATGTCTTTTGCAAAGACAATATACCAAAGTTTGCTCAGTTTTTACCAAGGGTAAACGAAGTCCTTCATCCAAAAGACTTGGAAGGCAAAACTTTTGATTTGGCTATAATAGTAGATGCCTCTGACTTTAAAAGAGCCAATTTTGAAATATCCTCACATCTCAAAGCCCGCATCGACCATCATGTGGGTGGGGATTTTTATGGGCTTTACGATTTTATAGATTTCACATGTGCTTCCACTACACTTTTGGTGTATGAGCTTTTAAAATACATAAACAAAGACCTCATAGACAAAGATATCGCTCTGTGCCTTTACACTGGTCTTTGCACAGATACTGGATTTTTTAGGTATTCCAATACCACAAAAGAAGTTTTTGATGCAGCCTCTTCTTTATGCGCTTACGGAGTAGAACCAAACTACGTCTGGAAAAACTTTGGAGAAAGAGAGAGCTTAGCAAAGCTAAGACTTATAAGCAAAGCCTTAGAAAACCTTGAGATATTCCACAACGGAAAAACCGCCGGTATCGTTATAACTCAAAGTATGATAGAAGAAACAGGGGCTCTTTACGAAGACACCGAAGGGCTTGTAAACTATCCAAGAAGATTAGAAGGGGTTTATGTGGCTTTTGCTATGATAGAAACCAAAAAAGAAGATGGATCTACATTTTGGCGCGTATCTTTAAGAAGCAAAGAAGAGTCTGTAGATGTATCTAAAATAGCCCAGCGTCTTGGTGGCGGTGGTCATAAGTATGCCTCTGGTTGTAAATTATACGATGATATGCATACATCCTTATATAAGCTCTTAGATAGCATAGCTTTAGAACTAAGTAATCTTGAAAAAGCCAAAGAGCTTTCTTTAGAAGAAGTACAAGTTTAAAAAATTACATAAAATTATATTTTAAAAGCCCCGAGGCAAAAAGCCAAGGGGCGCTAAATACGTAGTGATCATTTTAATCAATGAGTTCTACTATTATGGCATTTGACCGTTGGGGCCGTTGGGCATTTAATCATCAGAATTCCATGCTTCCAGTAAAGTATACTTTAGAAGTACAGCTTGATACACTGCATTTGTTCACATCAAGAAGATGGCTACTACCAGACGTAAAAGAAGACCATGTGTAAAAAGTTGGATAAATAGTAGGGTTAAAAAGTGATATGGTATCTGAAACGCCGCTTTCTCTTTTTCTTAATAGCGTTAAGGAACTATTGGAATTTCCTTCATAAATACCACCTACTCTTTGAGTTATAATATATGCAGTACATATATTGTTGGTAAAGCTAAAGTTACTGCACACTACAGCCACTTTTAAACTATTAGAAGAAGCGCTTTGAAGAAGACTAGATACGCTTGAGAGTAGCGAGCTATACACTACAGTATAAGAATGATCTTTTTTTACAATATTAAAAGTGTTATTAGATAAGGATAGGTTGCTTACATATCCTCTTAGCCTTATCTTAACATTGGATGGCTTCTTTTCATTTTCCACAGTTATAGGCCTTGTAGCAAAGCTAAATTGGCAGCTATTACCAAATGGAGTCATATCACTATCTTTTAAATCAAAATCAATATCTACGTAGGAGTTTGTACCTGATAGTGCGCTTATATTTCCAGTCATATCAAGCGTACATGTAGAACCACTACCACAGTTTACGGTATTTGGCAGTGTAACGCTTGAACCAGCATTTGGATTGTAAGAAGTGAGTGAGCACATAGTGGTGTCATAACTTGGAGTTAGTTTAATAACATCTACTGTGTTTGAAAGAACTATATCAAGTTTATTGTAACTATCGGATGGACAAGCAGTTGCGCTTATATACTGGGCAATGCCAGTTAAGCTAGCAAGATTTATATTAACTGGAGTAGAGCTGCTAAACAAAACGCAAGTATGACCATCCCCAGTATTAGAAAGAGATATGCTGTATATGCCTACTGTTACATCTTTAAATTGAGAAGGATCATCTTGGATGTAAGCGCTTGTAGTAGGACCACTACCAGAACTAGAAGCAGAGCCTGAACCACCGCCTCCGCCTCCACCACAAGCGCTTAAAAGCGCTCCAATACCTAAGACAGCAACAGCTACACTACCTTTTCTAAGTATAGTGTTTTTCATAAAAACCTCCAAAGATAATTTTAAATATATAATAATATAAACATTATGAATATAGTATGAAAATCATCATATCAAAAAACCGCTTAGTATACAAGTTTACTACATCGTGAATACATAAAACCGTGACATTCTTGTATTGCAAAACAAGTATCACACATTATTATGAACCACTTCCCAAAATTTATATTAATATATAAATGAAAGAAACTAATATCTTTTTTTCAATTTTGTTAAAATTATAAGCAAGAAATGATAATTTATTAAGATTTGATTTGAATCTGATTTACAGCTGGCAATTAGTATACAAATTAAAGCTTATTTATTCCACATTATCAAGCAAAACAAAAAAATACTTTCTTATTGTTTGAAAGGAATGGGAGCAAACTGTTTGTTTTGAAATCTATTTTTGTATAGTATTAAACTTATAATTTTCTAAAATTTTAGAAAGTAGTAATAACATTCCTACAACACCCATTGTATAAAAACCTACAAAAAATCTAGACCACATCACTGGGAACAAAATAAAATGAATAAAGATATAAAATATAGAAATAGTAAAATATACCATTATTTCTTTATTTTCTGAGAAATTCTTTGTGAGAAGGGTCTTAAGCGGAAACAACCCGATCAATATAATACTTACAAAGGACATAAACTTAACATCTGTTAAAGCTCCATGAAGTCCATGGAAAAGAACACGTAAATAATCACTAATTGAGATTGCCGAGTTAATATTTGCTGGATTATTTACCATTCTTATAAGAGTAAATGAGAATATAGTAAAATAACCATAGTTATGAGATAGTTTATTTATTAACTCATAAAGCACGATAGTTAACAAAAGAGAAATAAAACTTCTTATTCTGTAATTTTTATATAGAAATGTAATCATAGCAATTGAAATAAAGTTAAAGATAATCAAATCTGTTCTAACAGCTACAAAAATTGGAATAATTGCCAACAAAAGTTTAATCCTCTCTTTACTGAATAAATAAATAAATATACATACACATAAAAAAGCCATTGCATCTGGAGTGCTTAATCTTGCTATATGGACTATACAAAATAGATATAGACAAAAAGGAAATATGTATAATAAAAACCAGTTTACTTTTTCTTTTAGAGCAAATAAAAGTATGAAAATCCCCAATATTACTGAAAAGGTTGACACAAGATAAGTAGCTGCAAATATATTTACACCAATTTTTGACAATAATAAAATGCTTAGGTTATATAAAGGACGGATTTCATAGAACGGTAGTAAAGAGTAAAAATCATTTGCATTTTCAGCCCAATCTTTCCTTACTCCACCATTGGTTAAATCAGAGTATATATCTTTGCTGACAAATTTTTTTAAGTTCTCATAAACAAATTGATGTAATTTTTGTGGATCAGAAATTTCAAAATGCTTAGCTGCAGCAACATATCCTAACATGTCCCAATTAAAATCTGGGTTAGAGACACTTACAATAGCAAGCACAACAACAAGAATACAATAATATATAAACAAAATTTTCGTGCTTTTAAAATAACTTAAGTAACTTTTCATATTATACATAATCCAATATAACCTCCAACAACCTTTTCACATTATGTTTCCATATTATATATTTTATGCCAATCTGGTTTTATAAGTTGTACAAGCTCACTACATCGTGAACACATAAACCGTAACAAACTTGTCGTATAATAAGTGTCCGTTAAAAAGAGAAGCATTTGAAACGTGGTAAACCACTAGTGTGCTTCAAGCATTTTTTACATCGTGAGTAAAGTGTCTTTTAAGAAGACAGGTATCTGAAACGTGCTCACGCACTCTGTTCATATTCTTTAACCTATACATATATGAGCTCAGTACTTCTCCCACTCAAAACCCACTATGTTTTTATCTTTCTTGCTAAACTCTATCCCTATTAAGTATATATCATTATATTTGCCTATATACTTTTCATAATACCTTTTTTCTTTTATCTGTTTTAAAGCAACGCCCTCTTCTTTGCCTTCTACCACCTTAAACTCTACAATATAAACACTGTCTTGGTTAAAGACACTAAGATCTATCTGACCCTTATTGGTATTGTCTTCTGCTATCACATTTAGCCCCGCACCGTTAAAAAGTGCATATACGATAGATGCATAAAAACCCTCATAGGAGTCTATATCGTTTTTCCTATACCAATCATGTGGAATGCTTGCAAAAAATCTATGCAAGATGTCTTTTAATTTTTCTACTTGTTTTGTCTCAAACGCCTCTATTAGCCCTATATCAGTTTTATATTTTGCTGAGATATCTTCTATTATATAGGTTAGAAAATAACTGTTGAAGCTTTTTCTCACTTCTAAATTTGGATAGGACAATGTGTATATTCCGTATTTTTCTTTATAGTCTTTTATAGTAAGATAACCTGTTTGAAACAAAAGATTTTCTACCCTTATGTTATCTACATCAAGATTTGACAAAATCTCATCTCCTACTTCAAGGTTTTCAAGCTCTGATAGGTAGTATTTATTTTTCAAAAATATCTTTATCAAAAACGTAGGTGTTCCTGTCTCAAACCAGTATGGTTTAAACATTTTCTTATCAAACAAAAGCAGTATATCAAAAGGATTGTAAACGCTCTCTCCAAGCCAACTATAACCATTGTACCAGACTTTTATCTTCTCTTTATCAAAATCCTTTAATCTGTCTTCAAAAACATTTTCAAGCTCAGATTGTGTATAACCACAAATAGTGGCAAAGCTTGGGTCTATGGTAATATCGTTTAGCTGATTTAAACCACTAAAGATTGTTACTTTTGAAAATCTTGATACACCTGTTAGGAATACAAGTTTTAGATAAGGATCAGCATCTTTTAACACCGAATAAAAATCTTTCAGTATTTCTCTATTTTCTCTTACCACTTCTATATTCTCTATCGCATCTAATATCGGTTTATCGTATTCATCTATTAGTACTACTACTTGAGAGCCTCTTTTTTCTGATAAGCTTTTAATAAGCTCATAAAACTGTTCGTCTGGTATAGATTCTTTAAGCTCTATCCGATGGTCTTGGGATGCATTTCTAAGGATAAAGCTCATATGGTTTATAAGAGCTTTAGGAGTTCTAACGCTTCCTCCACCAAAACTAATCTTTATCACTGTATATTTCTTTTCCCAATCCCAATTATCGTATAGAT
>Ga0080003_1001616_pt1 | contig 11609 bp, 8 predicted proteins | sample JossMetagenome_FD_69206 | JGI IMG/M metagenome (GOLD analysis project Ga0080003, IMG submission 69206) | Hot spring microbial communities from Joseph's Coat, Yellowstone National Park, USA - JC2_E (SPADES assembly) (version 2) | ecosystem: Environmental > Aquatic > Thermal springs > Hot (42-90C)... | reverse complement strand
CTCCAGTTAGGGTTTGATTGAATGTGGGTCGTCTGATCTTGATGAAAAACTGGAGCGATGACCCTAAGAGAAACCCGCAGATCTGGGTTCAAATCCCAGTGCTCCCATCGTATCGAGTTCGCTCCCATCATTTTTTACGTGGATTTGCACCCCAGGGTCTAATTCTTTGCGAAAGGAAAACACCCCCTCCGCCTTGTCCCTGACTTTCTCACCAAGTTCCCTCTGTGAGATGTGGGTGTATCTGGTGGTAGTGTCGATGCGGGCATGTCCTACGAGGATTTGAACCGCCCTTATATCAACCCCGACTTTCCACAGGCTCGTTGCATAGTAGTGTCTGGGACTGTGGGGGTGAAGTTGCGGACTCCCTGCCTTAGCCCCTATGTATTTAATAAGACCACGCAGCTTGTTGTAGTTAAACCTACAGGTTCTCGTCGTGAATATCGCCTCTGGATCCCTTCTGTACCTATAGTTTTCAACGTATTCCCTGAGCTCCTACTGCATCCATTTCGGGAGTGGCACTGACCTGTCCCTTTCCCCTTTCTCAGACCTTGTGTTGATGCTGTCCCCCTTAAAATCCTCGATATTTGCTCTCTCGCTCGCAACCCTTGAAATCACGTACTGCATCTTCTCCTCTATGTAGTTAATCATATCCTCCCTCGTCTCCGTCTCCTCAACTGCGTTCCTGAAGATCGCATAGTCCAAGTCAAACTGGTCTTTCCTGCCAATAACATATTCCTTCACAAATCCGTTGTTTTTCATGTATATCACATCTCAAAATTTTGGAATTGATATTTCAATTTTTTACCACTCTTGCCAGAATGAGAAGATTGAAAAAATGAATGAAAATACGGATGCAAGAATCACTCAAGTTGTGTAACCCCGTTATTTTGAGTTTCTGAGTTATACTTCAAGGATGGTTTTCGGATCTGGCCTCCTTCCAGTCGATGTCGTGAGCTATCTTCAATAATGTTAAAATATTCGAACAAACATTATTAACTGATGGGCTGTGTTAGCGCGTGGATGGCCAAATGCAGCTCCGCAGATATTCCGGGATCCCGCATCCAATATCATGAACCCGGACCGGTCATATATCCGCACAAGCAGAATCGGATGCGAAAGGATCAATCTGGCGACACGGTTCGAGACGCTCATTACTGGGGTGTGATGATGATTGGATGATGAGAAAAAGAGAGAGTATATAACTGTAATTCCATCGGCCAGAAGGTTAGTTAATTCTCTCCGGAATCTGAAATATGACTTCGTTAGGGCAGTGGCTGACATAGTCGACAATTCCATTCAGGCCGGAGCCACAAAAGTCGATATTGTGATGAAGTTTGATGGTTGGGACTCCTGGATCAGAATAGCGGACAACGGCAAGGGGATGAACTCTCAGGAAATAACAGAGGCAATGAGGCTCGGAACAAAGAGAGATTACGGCGCCAATGAGCTTGGAAAATTCGGACTGGGAATGAAACTGGCCTCTCTATCACAGTGCAGGAAGTTAACAGTCGCGAGCAGATCGGCGGAGGCCGGCAACAGCATAGAGATCAGAGAACTCAATCTGGATCATATAGAACAGTCAGATAGCTGGGAGGTGATAGATCATCCACCCCGGGAGGTTTCTCAAAAGGTCATTGAGCCATTGATGAACAGCCATGGGACTGTGGTTTTCTGGGAACATCTTGATAGAATGATGAAGTACAAAATTGGCTCAGGAGCTCCGGCACAGAAAAAATTCAACGAGATGGCAAGGGATCTGGAACTTCATCTATCAATGGTTTTCCACCGGTTCCTAGCGGGAGAGGTGGAGGGTAAGAAACTGGAGATAACACTGAACAGAAATCTCATAAAACCATGGGACCCATTCGCAAGAGCGGAAGAGAGAACCTGGCACCTTGAGGATGGTATCCTGACAGTGCAGGGAAAGAATAAGGTTTACACCGTCAGGTATTCGGCATACATACTGCCGCCGCAGGATTCGTTCTCCTCCGGGAAGGCCTTCGAGTATTATGGGAGGGGACATTGGAACGAACTTCAGGGGCTCTACATATACAGGGAGAACAGGCTCATTCGATACGGGGGATGGGGGAGTTTCAGAAGACTGGATGAACATACTAAATTGGCAAGAGTCGCGATATATTTTGATACCAATGCAGATGATGATCTTGATATAGATGTGAAGAAAAGCGACATAGATATGCCAGAGAATCTCAATGAGCAGTTTGAAAAAATTTTGAAAAAGGTATGGCAGACGGCTGAGACAGTATACCGTTCATCCAATGTGAACAGTCAGATTAAGGGATTTGCTAAAATTCAAAGGCCACACGATGAAAATACCTTGGAAAATACAATTAATATAAATACGGAGGAAACTGAGGTCAATAAAGAATCAGGTTCGACGGATGATGCTGAGCAGGTGAAAGATCAGGAATTTCAGAAAGAAATTTTAAAGAAGCGCGAGAAAAATTTGACAGAATTTTTCAAAATTTATATCTCAACGATTGAATCAATAAAATCAGCTCAGAAGTCAGAATCGTATATAAATCTCATAATTGTCGGCATCAAGAGAATTTACAGTGAATCTCTCTTTCTGTGCGCTGAAAAGGAACATGAGCTGGGTGCACTGGAGAGAATAAAGAAAAGGATGCACTCGGATTATCCGGACATAGCGTCATTCCTAGGGCTGTGAAAAATGTGTGAAGAGATTTGTCGATCAACTTCAGTGTAAAGGGGGTGGGCAATCAGATGAATGAGGCGGATGCATTGGCTATTGTGAGAATTCTGATATCTGCGGGTCAGACCAAGGAGGAGGCACTAAGCAATCCTGCCATTCCGCCTGAGATGCGTGAACGGGTGAGGGTACGTCTTGAAAAGGAGGAGAATATAATACTCGAACCGGCAAGATTCATAAGTGAAATGGGCAATAGGGACTGGTATGCGAAGGTAGATAAAACGCAGTGGAGTTACTGGCCGGCACAGAAGAACTTTCTGCTGGCCCACGGATGGACAATGCCCGCTTTCATGAGTCTGGATGATACCACGGATGGCATAATGAAGAAATTGCCGGACCCTTCGACATCCAGCTTCGATGTGAGAGGTCTCGTCCTGGGTTATGTTCAGAGCGGAAAAACTGCCAATTTCACAGCAACCATAGCCAAGGCCGCGGATTGCGGGTACCGGCTTTTCATCGTTCTCTCAGGAATAGATAAGGGCTTGAGGATGCAGACCCAGATCAGGCTCAACAGGGAAATAATCGGAGAACAGAGATTCCCCGGAGACATCGACCATGTTCCCCTACCACCAGATGGCAGACAGTGGCACAGTCTGACCACCGCAGATGTCAATGGGGATTTCAACCCTGGAACGATCAACAGGGCTGTGCTTCAGGGTCCCCAACCTGTCTTGATGGTTGTCAAGAAAAATGGAAGTGTTCTCAAACGTCTTATAAGTTGGCTGAAAGGAACTGAAGAGAGTGTTCTCAAGGAAATTCCGGCGCTGGTAATAGACGATGAGGCCGATCTGGCGAGCATAGATACCCGGGGATCATACCAGACCGAAGATGGTCCCATTCCTGAAGATTATGAACCCCCCTCAGTAATAAATGGAAGGATTAGGGAACTGCTCAGCATATTTAATAAATCAGTATATCTGACCTATACTGCAACGCCCTTCGCAAACATCCTGATTCCGTATGATGCATATGATCCGAATGTTCAAAATGATCTCTATCCCAAGGATTTCATCGCAGTCCTTCCGAAACCTCAGGGTTATTTTGGTGCAGAGGAACTTTTCGGTCTAACGAATCCCGACAGGGGAGGAGTCAATTCTGGCATGGGGGTCATACGCATAGTACCTGAGGTTGACGTGACATCGCTGGAGCAGAAAGAAATGCCCCGGAGCCTCGAGGACGCAATGATAGGTTTCATACTTGCCGGGGCAGCCCGCATCCAGAGGGGAGAGGGTGACCAGCCTGTGACGATGCTCATACATACGAGCTTCAAGATAGAATCACACATGGACCTTGAGCAAATGGTCAGGGACAAATTTTCAGAATTCAAAAATGACTGGAGGTACTCATCTCCGCCAGAATCTCTCCCAGAATCTCTCCCGAGATTCAGGGATATGTGGGAAAATGACTTCCGCCCGCTAATAAGATCGACCAGTCCCGGTAATGATGTGAGCTTCGAAGAGATCAGTAAACACATTGGACAGTTCATTGAATCAGTTTTAATTAAGACCATCAACAGCGTTACAGGAGCCGTTCTCGATTACAGCAGGGATCCGCAGCTGAAATCTATATGCATTGGAGGGAACAGGCTTTCGCGAGGGCTGACTCTGGAAGGCCTTGTCTCGAGCTACTTCGTGAGGGATACACCCAATTATGATACCCTGATGCAGATGGCCAGATGGTTCGGGTTCAGGGGCAGTTATGTAGAACTGACAAGGATTTGGACGACAAAAAAACTTGCAGATGAATTTGCATCACTGGCATTCGTTGAACATCAGCTCAGAAGTGATATAAGGATCTACGAGGAAATGGGTCTGACCCCCAAGGAGCTTGGCATGAGGATATGGCAGCATCCCTCAATGCAGGTGACGAGCCGCTTAAAGATGAGATTTGCTAAATCGATTACCCTTTCCTACAGCTACTCTGGAACCCTCGTTCAGACATTCAAATTCCCGTTTGGCAGTCCTGACATATTCATAGCTCAGCAGGAACAGAATCTGAGAGAGACCCTGAATTTGCTCTCTAAAGTTGGGAAACCAACTGAATACGAGGGAGAGAATCCTAACAGGCCTGTCTGGAAGAATGTCTCTCATGAGTTCGTAACGGAATATCTGTCGTCTCTCAACCAGGATGGATTCCCTGAAAGTTTCGCACTTGACTGGAGGGACATAGTTTCCTATATTAAGAAGCATGTTGAGCAGGGAGAACTGATCAGATGGACAGTGTCAATCCGGGGGAGGGATGAACTGGGTGAAGGACTGGGGGTGACTTCATGGACGGTCGACGGGCACGGCATCAATCAGATCAGCCGTACCAGACTCAGGGGAATCAATTCACTTGGGGTGATCACTTCACCGGATGATGAGGGTGTGGGGCTTCCCAGTCCAAACGACGCGGAAAATGACCGGAAATCGTCTCAGAATTCAGAGAGGCTCTCGGGTGGAAAGGCAAGGGTTGCAAGACCACCGGAGGAAGGTCTGCTCCTTATCTACCCGATAAGCAGGATGTCAAAACCACTTAATGATAAAGTAAGCAGGATGCCACTCTTCAATGAGGGGGAAGAGTCGATTGCCAGAGACATAATTGCCATTGCAATATCATTCCCGCATTCCAGACATCCCAGGAATAACCTGACGTATGTCACAGGCAGACCGGGCTGGAGGGATTTAAGTGAGCAGTCCTGAGAGGGTGGAATGGGAACGTCTGGAAAGTGACATTCAGGGTGGGGAGATCTATGTGGCGCGAATTGCCTTTCCAGAAGCCACAGATCAGATTCTAGCGGCCCTTGACTCTTCCGGAAGGAGACATTTTCTCGTAGCAATACCAAATAGTGAGGATTTTCAAACCGACAGCAGGAGCAGGGGTATCTCTGTCACAGCCGCGGAGCTAAGGACAAGGGGGGAGCGGGACAGTCAGGCTCTGCACAGGTACATAGATATAACCCTCAGGGATGATTCGGAGAGGGAATTATTTGACATTCTCGGATATCAGCTTGCTAATATTCTAAGGGATGAAAAGCTACCGAGATCCCGAGCGGTCAGGTCTGTCATTGAGAGGTGGCGGCATTTCTGGGGAAATGCACCGGCAGATGTCATGACAAGGGAGGAAGTTGTCGGTCTGTTTTCCGAGTTGTGGTTCATAAATCACTGGCTGTTTCCCTTCTTTCCGAAGATTTCAGTGATGGGATGGAAGGGACCATACGGGGCCAGACATGATTTCGAATGGAAAAATCTTTCTATTGAGGTTAAGGGTACAACGAACACGGAGGGCAGGAAACACTGGATAAACGGGATCGAACAGCTGTCACCACCGGAGAAAGGGAAGCTCTACCTTTTCAGCCTGAAACTGAGAGAGGAGGAGGGTGCGGAGAATAGCCTTATCGATATGATAAAATCATGTCTTGATGCCGTGTCCGATGATGTGGAACTGGAGGATTACATGGAAAGTGCTCTCTCAGTTGCTGGATATTCGCCAGCTCATGACGATACTTATAGCAGGATAAAATTCGGGGTTATCGATGAAGCCCTGTATGAGGTCACCGGAAGCTTTCCAAGGATCACCAGAGATTCATTCACGCACGGTGAACCCGAAGGCGTAGAAAAATTGGTCTATGAAATAAACCTTGAAGGTTACAGCGATCTGATTGTTTCAAGAAAACCACAGAAGGGCATATTCGAGCCCGTCATTACCGGTGATTTCCTCCGATGATCCTCAATCCTCCTGTACTGCAGTATTCCACGACAGGACATTCCTTGCACATGGGATCTCTGGGCCGACATATCGAGGAGGCCAGGTCTATCATTGCGTAACCGAATTTGGGAGGATCTTCATCTCCGAGCATTGCGAGATAGACATCCCTAACCCAGCGCGTTTTCCTTGTCGAATCCTTTAATGTACTTCCCGTGATCCTCGAGATTATCCTCACGGTGTTAGTGTCAATCAGAGCCAATTTTCTATTTGAGGAGAAAACGATCACTGCGGAAGAAATGTAATCGCCAATACCCGGCAGGGATTCAAGAATATGCTTTTCAAGCGGTACGGTTCCTCCGTATCTGTCAGCTACCTGCCTAGCCATCTCGGTCATGGATCTGAACCGCCAGGACAGTCCGAGCGATTTAAACTCCCTGATCAGGTCATCGGTTTCTGCTTGGGCGAGGGACTCGATTTTCGGAAAGGTTTTCAGGAACCCAGGGTAATTTGCCAAGACCGCGTCTGCATTTGTCCTGTGGAGGAGAACCTCAGCTACCAGTATCTGATATGGGTCCGTGGAATGTCTCCATGGATAATCTCTTCCGTTGGATATCCACCATTCAATGAGTTTTTTACTGAACCCATCCCAGGTCCTGTTCATTGAACTGCCTCACAGGAATCTACTTGCCGTTAAGGCAAGTATCCGTGAAAATTGAGGGCTGACTGAGTCTGCCAGCATCTGGTATCTTTTTACTATACTGACATCCTCCGGAAACTGGAAGCCGTGATTGAAACCCATGATCCTTGAAACTTCTAGAACCGAAACAACCCTGTAAGTACCTGCATCCAGATCAGAGTCCGGATGGAGGGTGTACGTCTTCATCACGTTGCCGAAGGATGGCGCGGGTTCATCCCACTTGAGAATTCTCCAGCCGAATTTACCGGTCTGGTATTTTGACCTGTATTTCAATACAGTTCTCAATTCTGGCCAGACATGGTCCCGCTGGGCACCCTTCTCAGTATTCCTGAACCTGTATATGGCATCCCTGACCGTCCTGGCATCCCGCCTCCTTTCCTGAACGCGTTCGAGGAATTCTCCCGCATCTCCATCCCTCAGTCCGACTGTTATGAGCCTCCTCCTTGAAGTTGATGCGCCAAAATCAGAGTACCTGAAAATTTGAAATCCCACGGAATATCCGGCGGATACTGCCCTTCTCAGCTGATATGAGAATTCTTGATCTCTACGGAGTGGCGGTACGTTTTCCATGATGAAGATCTGGGGCCCCATGTTCAGCACGTGGTCAAAGAACCTGGCTACCAAGCCGTAATCACGGTGATTCAAACCACGCCTGGACTGATTGACGGAAGACCAGGGCCTGCACGGTGGCCCCCCTACAATGACATCATAATCCCCTCCAACGGTAGATGTTTCCAAGTCCGTCCGGATGAATTCAGATCCGACAAGCGCTCGATAGGTTTTCTCAACATGTTGGAACATGTCCACCCCTGTCACATCAAATCCAGCAGCCTTGAAACCGAAGGAAAGACCGCCCATCCCGGAGTACAGGTCAATGATCCTCCACATCTTCACCTCATCCTTATATAATTTTCTTCCAGGTAAATTTTGCGTATGGTTAGTTCCATCAAAATCATTTGAATCTCCACCAGTACCCGCATCCCCATTTCACTTTTCCGTGATTATTGAGGGGATTGGAATAGTCTATCACCCTGTTGGGTTCACCGAAAATCTCCTCCATTCCTTCATCGAGACTCGAGAGGTTGAGGATGTAGGATCCCCTGTGAGAATCCATCTTAGATTTCAGGTCCTTCATATCGTTCATGGAGAAGCTGTAGCGGTATTTTTTGCCGGAGGATATGTAAGGCGGGTCCAGGTAGAAGAACACCCTTTCCCTGTTATACCTGTCCATCAGATCACGGAAGTCCATGTTTTCAATCACCCAGTCCCTGACATATATGAAATTTTCAATGGAGAACCTCTTAACCTTATGCCCCTTGTAATATCTCCCGTAAGTGGAGCCGTCACCCATGTATGAATATGTTTGAAGATACAGCACTTTGAACGCCGTATCAACATCACTCCTGAAATGCCTTTTTTTCATATCCATGAAAACGCCGCTGTGCCTGAATGCGAGCCTCAGCTTCCTGGAGAGTTGGAGCCTCTTCCTCGGGTCCTGGAGCACTTTGAACGTTATGTAGAGCTCTTCATTAATATCGTTGTAAACCTTCGTCTTCTTCCATTCCTCCGGAATGTTGAGCAATACCTTTCCGGATCCCCCGAACACATCAACGACAACATCAAAGGAGTTGAGATGCTCTCCCATTATCCCCAGAATGTCCTTGAGCTGGTTGAATTTACCACCGTAGTACGGGAAGAGTGATTTCATATTGATTGTCGAACAAGCAATCATTTCCTTGCTTAAATGATTTCCTATTCAGCAAACATTATAGTGTTGTTTTTCATTTATTAATAATGGACCAGCTCAGGGTACTGGAGAAGCAGAGCGGATTCCTCAGGCTGATTTACTATCTTGGGGAGAACGGGGAGAAAACTATAACGGAGATAATGGAGGGAGCTGATATTCCAGTGCACCAGCTGTATGCTAGCATCGAAAAGGCCCTGCAGCTTAAGCTCGTAAAAAAGAGGATAGATACGACAAGCTACCCAAACAGAAGCATCATATCGCTGACCAGGAGAGGGAAGGAATTATCAAGGAAGCTTGAAGAAGTCATTGATCTTCTCAGTCAAGAATAGTTTAAATTTAAATCGTGATATGAGAACATCCGTCCCTTGTTGGCCCCTCCTCAGTCGCAGGGGGCAGTCAAATCATTTACCCACGACAGGTTATTAGTTCATAATGGCGATTTTAGAACTCAAGAAATCTTAATTTATTTCTGCACATCTTCAGCAGTCTTGACCTAGTCTCTTCATTGTTAGTTGTATTCTCTACCTCCTCTTCCATTTTCCTCTTCCACCTGTTTATGTCCTCTTGGTAATCCTTGATGGCCTTGGTTACATCAATAGCGATATTTATGTCCTCTCTACCGTTTAGTAAACAGTAGTACACGTACTGGGCTGTCGCCTTATCATGATAATAGTACCTCCGATCATCCACAGTAATAAAGAAACCAGACAAGTCACTACCTAGAGTTATTCTGTTTCCATTTTCAATGTGTATTTTTTCTTCTGTATAATCATTTACATAATCATCTGGGAATGTCTTAATATCGAGTTTCTTAATGATTTCATCGGCCACTTTGCCTAGGCTCTCCTTGGATTTACCGCTCTTAGTAGTCTTCAGGCTGGCCGCCTTGTCCAGCCTCTCCTTTACTATTTTAACGACTGATTGATAATAGGTGGATAGAAAAGAATCAGGATCCTTTATCCCGATAGCCTTCAATAAAAGGCGATCAAGTTCCAGCCTATCCCCTTTCACCCTATCCAGGATGAAATCCCCCCTCATATCCCATATCTCTTCGAACACGGATCCAATTTTCCTTGCTTCCATACTTTTCATGATCCTCTCAATATCAGGATAGTATGGTCTCAATATTTCAGGTTTAATAACTGGTAATTTCTTAACTTCATAGACCTTGAAGCCTGTAGGTGCACCGCCTCCACCATAATTGCGACCCAATAGATCTGGATAGAGATATGAGAGTGAGGAGTTCATGAAAGAATAAACAGCTATAAGGTCGTCTTTATATTTTTCCTTCATTTTGGCTAAATTCATAGATGCATCTAACATAAAATCAGTTTTTGGATAAATGAATGTGGAAGAAAAGTACATACCAAAAGCCATTTCCGGGATTATCTGGGGCGATAGCTTCCACCATGGATTTCTTGCCTTACATGTTTTGCTTTCAGCATACGGCTCTCCCGATGGGTTATTCTCACCATAATCGAGATATTCCTTCGCGTATCGCCCGACCTTTGATTTATCATTCTCATTTATCACCACTACGAACTTTTTAGTTGTACCGGAGACCTTCAGTTTTCCCTGATCCGTGTATTCCTTGGGGCTCTTTATTATGGGCCTCAGGTATTTCATCTCTATGACATGTTCTGATTTATCACCGCTCCTTATTACCCGAAGCTTCTTCGTCTCACCGATTCTTAGGCCGAACTTCTCCTTCAGCTGTGCCTCATCATATTTATCGGTGACATCTTCAACATAGAAGAAATCATTAGCTCCAGTCTTGATTCCAAATTGGATATCCATTATGTTTTCGAGAGGTACCATGTTATCATTGTTGATCAACCTGAAGAACTCATCCGGCGCCCTGAGGTACTGAAAAAGCTTTCCTTTGACTATATCTGAGAAATCGATATCGCCCTGCCTCATCGTCCTGACTATCTTAACTCCCTCAGAATCTTTACCCTTCTCGATGTTCCTTGCGATCTTTATCGCATCATCCATATCCTTTATTAGCTCCGAAATCCTTTCGTTTATTCTCACAAATTTGATTTCGTTGTTTTCTATAGCCTTTCTATCATTGGTTCTCTCCACAACTGTTATCACAGTATTGACCATGGCATCCTCAAACCATCTTTCCACAGAGGAATCGATAATTGCAATAATCTTGAAGTATCTATTTATAAATTCCTTCAAGGGAGTTCCGTAATCCGTATTGAGCCAAGTATCCGATGTCAAAAAACCAGCTCTTGAGCCCTCCCTCATGAAAGGGACCATGTAATACCAGAAATAGGCGAGGAGATCTGCCTTGTTGTCCGGACAATAGGGTTCTGTACTTAGCTTTCCGTTCTCCTTTACTGTGTAGGTTATGCCGTGATCCTTGAGAAAATCTTTTACCTTCTTCTGTTCAGCTTCTTTATTCTTAATTTTTTCCTGCCTCACGTAGGGAAGGTTCCCCACGAAGGCATCTATAGGCTTAAAGGATACGACATTTTCTTTTCCACTAAGGTCCCTTGCGACGGTCTTCCTCTTTTCCAAGTACTCTGTCCTGAGGCGCGGTATGACGTTCTCAGTCCTAAGGTCCATGAAATCTGATCTTATAATGTTTGGAAATACTTCAGGATTGTACTTGACTATCTTAGACGCGAGAGCCATGGTTGCAAGGTGCGTTGGATAAGGGGCTATATCACACCCGAATAGGTCTTTGATAATGCTCTCCTTCAACTCATTACTGTCCTCTCCATACATCTTCAATT
>Ga0080003_1001614_pt1 | contig 11614 bp, 12 predicted proteins | sample JossMetagenome_FD_69206 | JGI IMG/M metagenome (GOLD analysis project Ga0080003, IMG submission 69206) | Hot spring microbial communities from Joseph's Coat, Yellowstone National Park, USA - JC2_E (SPADES assembly) (version 2) | ecosystem: Environmental > Aquatic > Thermal springs > Hot (42-90C)... | reverse complement strand
AACTCGTGCCTTATATATTCTAGACCTGCATTTATGCTCTCTATTGCGTTTGTTGTATAGATATGTCTCCTCACTTCTTCTGGATACCTTAGAAATGCCAGATAATTATTTTTACGGTCTTCTATCCTTTCTGAAAGATCCTTGTGCTTTCCTTTTATTTTATTGCATAAATCCTCAAGATGTTTTTCTCTTTGTAAATGACAGTTGAATTTTCCTTATTTTCGGCAGTTTAAAATTCCTCATATATGGCAATTTAAATTTCCCCTCCCATTTACCAATAATGGAGGTGTGGAAATTTGTTATCCCAGAAGGATTGGCTTATGATTCGTGAACTGTATGAGCACGGAATGAGCATATCTGAAATTTCAAGAAGATTGCACATTGATAGAAAGACTGCCAGAAAATATGCAAAGAGTAAGGAATTTCCTAGATTGAAGGAGAGGAAAAAGAATATGCTGGCATCAGAAAGGATAGGTGAAAAGAAATGAGAAAACACTTGAATACGTGTGGGGAATTTTCAATTGCCGATTTTGGGAATTCTTAACTACCATCTACAATGAAGCCATAACCCCATTCGGTATGTGAGTCACTGACCCTAATAGAGCATAAAAGGATCCTGCAATGTGACAAATGTGATCCTAAAATAGACAGGTTTCTCAATACAACAATAAACATAAATAAGCGGGATTGGGTATGGTTAAAAAGATCACAGCCCAAAGAAAGGAAAAAGGACCATAAAATGAAGCAATGATCTAGTTAAAAGATGTGAAGCAGATAATGGTAAGTAGAAATACTAGATAAAATTTCTACAAAGCCAACATCAGAAAATGTTCGTATAAAATAAAAAAATATAATAAGAAGGTCGTCCTTACATATTTAAGAGGTTTTTCATATGGTAGAAGAAAGAAGTCCTATGGATAAAAACGTTGTGTACATTGGAAAAAAGCCAACCATGAACTATGTTCTTGCAGTTGTCACCCAGTTCAACAATGGAGAAAAGAATGTCATTCTTAAAGCTAGGGGTCAGTCAATAAGCAAGGCAGTCGACATTGAGGAAATTGTTAAGAACAGGTTCATAAAAGATCTGAAATATGACGTAAGAATATCTACGGAAAAAATAAAAGGTGAAGACAGGGAAAGTAATGTTTCCTCTATAGAAATAATGTTAAAAAAATAAAAATTTTTATTTTTTGTAATAACAAAAAATCAATTCTCGTATCAGGACCATTTATGTGAGCTGCTTTTTTCATTTCTGTCAGAGATGCTTTTCCATTAATTATATAATATGTACTTCTTACACCAGTGAGAACAATGAGTACCTTGTTTTCCATTTCAGGGTCTATGGATGCACCTCATATAAGCTTTGCATTTGGATTTATCTGTTTACTTATTAATTCTGCCGCTCTCTGAGCTTCAAAAACACTCACATTAGGATCTCCGACAATCCTAACAGTGCACCCCTTGCCTATGTATATCAGCTTCAATTAATAACGAATTTATTGCATCATTCACAGCTTCCTGGACCCTATCAGTGGAATTTTCTGATTCCCCTATTCCAATCATTGCTACGCCACCTTTTGCCATGATTTTTTTATATCAGCATAGTCTATGTTAACGAGACCTGGTTTTGTTATTATTTCTGTGAGACCTTTTAATGCTTTCATTAAAACTTCATCTGCTACTTTAAACGCCTGATTTAACGGAAGTCTAGGCACTATCTCTAGAAGTTTATCATTAGGTATTACAACTGTTGAGCCCTATTTATGATGCTTTTCATATCTATTATATTAAATTTCCCCCCAAAATACCAGAATTTTTAGATCATTCTTATGGCATTGCTATAAATAGCTAACAATCCAGATCTATTAAATGATTTAATAACATTAATTCCCTCCTTTAAGATTGAATTATCCTTCATTTTGTTATAATAATAAAGGCCATAGATTATTTTCAATTTAGCACTTAAATATTTCAATCCTTCATTTTCAATTTTCTTTATATTTTCATAAAACATATTTCTTGTATTTTTAGTATCAAGTAAAAAAATTGAATCAATTACATTTATCCTCCATTTTATTAATTTTAGTTTTTCAATATCTTTAATATTTTTGACCTTTTCCACAACTTCAATGATTTCTTTTGTATTAATTCGATTAAAATAGTCCCTGTAAAGAACTATTTCAAGATAATTCATTAAATCTAGGAGATCACCAATTTTAATCATATTAGTTTCTTTTAAAAAATTTTTTCGAAATTCCTCAATATAACCATTTATGTCAGTGCTGTAAAATTTTAGCTGAGAAGCATAATACTTTGTAAGCTCAGATTGAATAGGGATATCATTTCTAAAAATTTCTACTTTAATTTCAGTATTTTTTAATTGCCCTTTAATAATATTTAATATTGTTTTATCCATCTTTAATGTTTTATTTGTAATTTTTCCTAATGATTTTTTTGAAAGTTTTAGACCAAGATTTATTGTTTCTTCTGCCCCATCATAATCACCTTTGAGCATCTGAATTTCAAATATGTAATTAATTGCAAGGATTGCACTTGAATAGTCTTTTTTGGCAAGGGCAAGGCCTAAAGATCTTCTTTCATTATAAATGGCATTGGCTATATTTCCTGTAAATATAGAGATTATCCCCAAATTTATGTTTAAAGCAATTATTAAAGAAATCCACCAATACTTTTCACTCAGTTCCATAGCTTTTGAATAATAATCCATGCTTTTTATTAAATCAGATTCTAAAAATATGTTACCCAAGTTATTATATATATTTGCTTTTTCTTTTTCAATATTTAATTTATTATAAATTTCTAGAGATCTATCATAATATGCTTTAGCACTAGTATCATTGAAATTGTAATAATATATATTACCAATAATCTTGTAAATTTCTGCCTCATTTATTTTATCTTCTTTTTTAATTGCAATTTTGAGCGCTTGTAAAATTAAATCCAACGCTTTATTATAATCTTCTTCCTTGTAATAAATTTTGGCTAAATTTATAAGAGAATTTAACTTATATGAGCTTCTCTTGGAAATTCTTAAAATTTTTTTATAAAGATTTTTTGATGTTTTATAATCATTCATCAGATATGATGCTTTTGCAAAAGAACTGACATATTTCAAATTACTCGTATTTTTTATATATAGATTTTTACATAAAATATACATTTCATCAAACATTTCGTTTACTTCAAAGTACTTAAGCAACAAATCGACTACACTTGATTTTAAAGATTTGTTGTTACAATATTTTGCATAATAAATGTGATCTCTTAAATATTTTACGTCACAAATGTATTTGATGGCTTTTTTTAGATCCCCAGATAAATAGTAAAACCTCCCTGCTTCATCATAAATTTTTTTTGCTTCATACCATTTTGCAATATTTGAATAAATTAAATTTGAATTTCTTAAAGTAATATAAATTTTCTTTTTGATATATATTTCTTGGCCATCAATTAAAATTAACTTATACTTGAGTAATTTTATTAGAGATTTTTCAACATTTTTTAATTCAAAAATTTTATTAAGTTCATTTATTTTTATTTTATTAACATTATTAAGAATGAATAATAGAATTCTATCATCTTCATCAAGATTTGGTATTTTAAATTCTTTAGAACTTATTTCTAAAATTAAATTCCTTATTTCATCAAGTTTTGTTTCATCCACATTCCTTATAAATGTTTTTTCAACAATGTATCCTTTTTTTTCAAGTTCAATAAGTACATCTTGTGCAAAATTATAGTTACCATTTACTTCTTTATAGATCATTTTCAATAGGTTTTCATGTATTGAATAACCATTAACTTTTATAAATTCCTTAAATTCCTCATAGCTTGGCTTTTTCATTTTTAAATCAAAAGCGCCCTGATTTACAAGCAATGAAAGCATACCTTTAAGGTATTGCTTCATATTTGAATCGGTGTAAATAGCTATAATATGTCCCTTGGACATATTATGTAATCCTTTCATAGATAAATTAAAGAAAAGACTCAACCCTTCCCTATCCATTTTTTCTATGTTGTCAAATATTACTGTTTTGTTTTCTATATTCATTAATCGATCTAGCTTCTGTAAAATTATAGCATCCAAGGAAATATTAGTTCCCGTTGTTTTTATATTCAAAACATTGCTTATTATATCTATTGAACTTGTATTTTCAAAAAATTGAAAATAAATATAATCTGAGCTTTCGATCAACTTTTTAACAAAGGTTGTTTTTCCTACATTTCTTTTCCCATGAACTAATATAACAGGATGTTTTTTTAAGATAAATGTTTTATCTGAAAAATCTTCCATAACTTATAATTAAAAATATAAATAATAATTTTTCCCTTAGAAAAATTTATATGACTGCACTTTTATATATATGTTGATGGTGAAAAACTATGAAAGCACCTAAATTGAAAAAAAATGGTCATATAAGGATTATTGCGCCTGCTAGTGCTCCAAACCTAAGATTACTCACAGTTGGAGTATCAAAGTTAAAAAAACTTGGTTTTAAAATATCATTGGGTGAAAATATTACAAAAACGAAACAGATCGGTTACCTTTCCGCACCTGACGTGGATAGAGCAAAGGAACTTGTATCCGCATTTGAAGATGATACTGTTGATGCAATATTCTGTGCTAGGGGAGGGTATGGATCGATGAGGATTTTATCACTTATTGATTTTGATGTGATAAAGGACCATCCTAAAATTTTTGTTGGATACAGTGATATTACTGCATTGCACGTTGCCATAAACCAGAAAACTGATCTAATAACCTTTCATGGACCAATGCCTGGCGTAGACTTTGAAACAATTAGTCCTGAAATACTTGAAAATTTTATTGAGATTTTAAGCGGTGAAACGTTAGAACTGACAAAACAGATAAACAGGATTGTTGGAAGAGTTGTTGAGGGCAAAACTTCAGGTATAAGTGCTGGCACGAACTTCTCCTTAATAACTTCACTTTTTGGAACTGAATATGCCTTAAAGGCAAGTGAAAGAATACTATTTCTTGAGGATACTGCAACAAGTATCTCTGATATAGACAGATACATGGCTGAACTTTGGCTTTCAAAGGTTTTATACAGGGTTAAAGGTCTTGTTTTCGGGGATTTTACACAAATTCCTGAGGATGTTGGTCCTATACCATCACTTCAAGAAATTATTTATTATTATGTAAGTAAGATGAAAAAACCTACAATGTACGGTCTGCCTTTTGGCCATGGCAGTGATCAGATGACAATACCATTAAACGCCAGAATAAAAATTTCAACCCAAGAGCCGTCAATAATCCTTGAAGAAAATGTCGTAGATTGAATTATTTAGTTCTTCTAACTTTTTTATATTCATTTTCATGTATTTAAAAATAAATTCTAAGATTTAAAATATTCAATTGTTATTGTTTAAATCCATATTATAATAGCTTTCAAATATCTTTAAGTTAAAATTAGAAATCAATATTTTATAAAGCATCTTTAAGAAAATTAATTCAATAATTACAAATTATGATGAATATTAAACTTCAATTTTTATAAAGATGGCATGCAACGGAATGTGTTCCTGAAATTTCAATCAAATCAGGTTCAATCTCTCTGCATATGTCCATTGCAAAAGGGCATCTTGGATGGAATCTACATCCCTTTGGTATGTTTATTGGATTAGGTATATCACCTTTTATGTGCACCTCTTTTTCCTTTTTTCCTAATGTAGCAATTGCTTCCATTAAAGCTTTTGTGTATGGATGTAATGGATTTTTTATTATTTCATTCTTCTCACCCTGTTCTAAGACTTTTCCAAGATAAACAACGCTTAATTTCTGACCAACGTATGAAGCAACTGATATATCATGTGTAATCATTAGCATTGATAAATTATATTTCTTATTCAATTCCTTCATCATATTAAGAAAGTTTGCCCTTATTGAAACATCAAGCATAGAAACAGGTTCATCAGCAACAATAAATTCTGGTGATAACGATAGAGCCCTTGCTATTGCAACCCTCTGTCTCTGCCCTCCTGAAAGCTGGTGTGGATATCTTTCCATAAAATCAGATGCAGGTTTCAAACCTACCTCTTCTAATAAAATAGCGATCTTTTCATCATTATAGTCGATTTTGTTCAGCTTCAATGGTTCAGCCACTGTATCCCTTACTTTCATTCTTGGATTAAGAGACCCATATGGATCCTGAAATATTATCTGAACCCTTTTCCTTATTTCCTTCATTTTTTTCCTGCCCACTGAAAATATATCAACACCATCAATCTTAACAGTTCCTTCTGTTGGTTCTATTAAACCAATTAAGATCCTTCCAAATGTCGTTTTACCGCTTCCTGTTTCACCAACAAGTGAATAAATTTCACCTTTTTCTATTTTAATTGAGACACCATCAATCGCCTTTATATATCTCCTTTCTTTTTCCAGGAATGAACCCTTAACACGAAAATATTTTTTTACACCATATGCTTCAACAATATACATATTATTCACCATATAGAGTACAATAAACATCATGCTTTTCTTCAATTGATTTTAGTTTGTATGCGTATGTTTTGCATTTAGCCGATGCAAACTGGCACCTGTTGTAAAACCTACACCCGGGTGGTGGATTTATGAGACTTATTGGTTCACCAGGAATGCCTTTTATTTCCTTTGAAGAGCCAGGTTCTGCAATGGAAGATAGTAAACCGATAGTGTAAGGATGCTTTGCATTTTTGATTATCTGCTCATTTTCACCTACTTCGCATATTTTACCACCATACATTATGGCTATTCTGTCAGCCACTTCAGAAACTATTGGAAGGTCATGGCTTATCAATATGGTCGTAAGGTTATACTCCCTCTGCAGCGATTTTATAAGTTTCATTATCCTATCCTGGGTGACTACATCCAATGCTGTTGTTGGCTCATCAGCAATGAGTATATCAGGATTTGTTATTATTGCCATAGCTATAACAACACGCTGTTTCATTCCACCACTGAGCTCATGCGGATACCTCTTCCATACATTTTCACCCAGACCGAGCATTGCAAGCTTTTCCCTTGCAATAATTATTGCCCTTTCCTCGTCCATTTCCTCATGGATTACTAAAGGCTCAGCTACCTGTCTTTCTATGTTTATTACAGGATTTAATGAATTCATTGCTCCCTGAAAAACCATTGCAATCCTTTTCCCTCGCCATTTCCTCATATCATCTTCATCCAGCTTCAATATATCGGTGCCGTTTACATATATGCTTCCTGATGCAACTTCTGCCGAAGGTGGTAATATTCTTAAAAGCGTTAGTCCGAGCGTTGTTTTACCACTTCCTGATTCACCAACAAGGCCGAATATTATTCCTTTCTCAATGCTAAGACCAATATGATCAACTGCATTTGCATAACCTTTTTCTGTCTTGTACCTGACATAAAGATCATTGATATTTATCAAACTAGACCCTCCTCAATCTTGGATTCAATATCTCTTCAAACGAATAGCCGAGCAGAACAAATCCCAGTATCAACAGTACTATGAAAGTACCTGGAGGAATTACATACCACCAGTCTCCAGCACTCAATGCACCGGATGAAACAGCATAATGTAAAATTTCACCCCAGCTTATGTCTGTAACATCACCTACCCCTAAAAAAACCAAAGAGGCCTGGGAGAATATTGCACCTGCTATGGCCAAGGTGGCATTTGCAAAAACGATAGGTATGACGTTAGGTAAAACATGAACAAACATAATATATAATCGCCCTGCATTACTCGCTTTAGCTGATTCAATAAAAGGCCATTCCTTAATGGAAAGGACCATTGATCTTACCATCCTTGCAGTAGGCGGCCAGCTCAATAGACCTATGACAAAAATAACGTTTATGAGACTAGGGCCAATAATTGCTGCTATGATTATCATTAAAACTAATGTTGGAATTACAAGGAAAAAATCTGTAATTCGCATTAGTACTTCATCAATTAAGCCACCCATGTATCCACTAATTATACCTATGAGCAAACCTAAAATCACACTTACAGCTGCAGCAGCAAAACCAACAATTAATGATATCCTGGAACCATAAATGTCCAAGGATAATAGGTCTTCGCCAAGCTCATTTGTGCCGAATGGATGGTTTAAAGAAGGCTTTGAAAGAAACAGGTTTGGATTTGTTTGATTTGGATTATATGGTGAAATAAACGGTGCAAATATTGCCATGATCAAAAAAATTAAAATTATAATTAAACCTCCAACGCCAAATTTATTTCTTTTAAAAATCCTCCAGAAATCAACAATATTCATTGGTATCTAATCCTCGGATCTAAACGAGCATAAATAATATCAGCAATGAAATTTGCCATAACAACCGTTATGGCTACTATTAAAAATGTTCCCTGCAAAACAGGATAATCCCTTGCCATAATGGAATCATAAATGAGCAATCCAACACCTGGCCAGGAAAATATTGTTTCAGTTAGTATTGCGCCTGTTACAACAAGACCAAAGTTAATGGCAATTATGCTCACCATTGGTAACATTGCGTTTGGAACAGCATGTTTCTTTATAATCCATTTTTCATCTGCACCTTTTGCTTTGGCAGTAACTATGTAATCCTCGGTGAAAACATCAATGAGTGAATTCCTCATGATAATAGTGAATTGACCGTAATATACAAGTGTTAGCGTTATTAATGGCAAAACAAGATGGGATAGTAAATCAATCAATTGAGAAATGGGATTTGAATTATATGCACCAATCGTATACATGCCTGATATTGGTATACCACCAATGTAAAGCGCTAATAAAATTAAAATTGCACCAAACCAGAACGTTGGCATTGCATAAAATGCCAGAGCGGTTCCCAGAAATGCAAAATCAATCCTAGTCCCTCTTTTCCATGCAGATATAATTCCTGTAAAAATACCCAAAATAATTGAAAGAAACGTTGCAGGAATTAATAAAATTAAACTATTTATCATTGCAGGAATTATAACATTAAAAACGGGCTGTTTATAATAAAAAGATATGCCCCAATTACCTGTTAATGTGTTATAAACATAAATAAAATACTGCTCCCATAATGGTTTGTTTAGGCCGAACTGTTCTGTTAATATTTTTATTCTTGAGGCTGATAATTCCGGACTTCGATAAAGAAGTATTATAGGATTCCCTGGCATGATCCTAAAAAGATAAAAATTTAAAGAAATTATAGCAATTATTGTTATTAAAGCAAATATGAACCTTTTAATGAAATATTTTGTTAAACTACGTTCCATCCCTTTTCCTCCTTCTAAGGAAAATGTAAGCGATAGCAACTAGTATTAAGATGACTATTATTGAAATGGCTGCTATTATACCTGAATAGTTATTTACTGGTTTTATAACCGGACTGGTTGTATTAGGTTCTACAGTAATAAAGGTACGCCAATCCATGCCTCCAAAAGGACCTCCTGGATAGTCTGTGGATATGTTTGTCCATTTTTTGGAATATGCCTGTAAACTCAATGGTGAATACAGTGGCAGATAAGGCAGATCCTGGTAAAGCATTACCTGTAGCTGATTTGAAATATTTTTCATCTGTTGTATGGAAGATGTATACATCATGGACTCATATAGAGAATCATAAGTCGCGTTCATATAACCACTGTCTGATAGGGACTCATTTATTGCTGTATTTGTGAAAATGAAAAGCTGTGTTGGATCTGCAAGTGTAACACCCCAGTCCCACAGATCCATATCCTGTGTAAAATTCGGCCATATTATAGAATCAAGTGTTCCCGTATCCACTGCTTCAACAGTTACCTTCACGCCTATTTTGCTCCAGTATTGGGTGGCTAATATATTGGCTGCTTCAATCTCTGTGGACATGCTACTTGGCACATATAGTGTATAAGATAATAATGTTCCATTCGGACTTTCTCTTATACCATTTGGACCGTATTTGAATCCTGAATTGTTCAATATTTCATTTGCCAATGAAACGTTGTAAGAATATGGTTGTAAAGCATGATCATAAAAGGGCTGGGTCGGAGGAAATTGGCTAGCTATTGGTACGGCATAACCGTGCCATATAAGATCTGTCAATGCGGTTAAATTAACTGCATGTGCTAGTGCTTCTCTGACACTTAAATTCTTTAAAGTCGGATTTCCTTTCCCAAATGGGTATACATTAAATGCCACGTAATAATACATATCTGATGGGCTGACTGTTAAAATAAGGTTTGAATCATTTTTTACAGTATTCGCAAGGGAGGGGGATAATTGAGGTGCAGCAGCATCAATCTGTCCAGCCTCCAGAGAGGAGAACATGGAAGAACCACTTGTGAAAAATTGAAAGATCAGATTCTGAATATGTGGTTTTTCTGAGGGTATCCAGAAATTGCTATTTCTTGAAAGTTCAATGTATTGGCTTGGAACATACTTGGTTATTGTAAAGGGTCCACCAGAAACAAATGGTTGAGATGTATTGTATCCGAAATATGAAGATGCATTTACATTCTTCCATATGTGATATGGTACTATGTAAACATTTACTAGTGCAACAAGCTCAAAAATTATACCTGTAAAATGGAATATTACTGTTGAATTGTTTGGGGTGGAAATGGATGTTATCATATTTGAATATGATGATTCTCCTGACCAATTTTGTTCAGCCATTGTATAACTGTAGTTAACATCTTCTGCTGTTATTGGAACACCATCTGACCATTTTGCATTTGGATTTAAATGAAATATTGCTGTATCATTATTTGGAAAAATTTGCCATGAACTTGCAAGGTAAGGATGCAATGTAGTTTGGTTAGGCCCAAATACACAAAGAGTTGGATAAACTTGCATCAATATCCATCCAGAAATAGCTGAAGAATATGTATAGGGGTTTAAGGTATCCAAAGAAGTACCTGACCACCCTACTATAAATGTTGAGTTTGTGTTATTGTTTGAATTTTGTAATGGAAAAACTTTGACATTCACCTGAGATATTGCAAAACTGTTAAGAACCATTAATAATGATATTGTTATTGCAATCAGTATGATCAAAGTTTTATTTTTCATATTTTCACCTCCAGCTAAAATTTTCATGAGTTTCCAATATTTAAATATTATGGTGCAATAATTTGACAAAGCTCAAATTTATATAAGCAATTTTATTCCGATATTTTATGGATACGAAAATTAAAAATATTTTAAAAGACCCTATGAGATTATTGCCTCGAGTATAATGTCCATACTTACGTGTAAAATTCAAGATACCTCATATTAAAGGTTTTCATTAATCATCTTTACATTCATTAAATTTAAAGATGATCCTTTCACTGAATTTATCTTTTTTCTTATTCTAAAAAATTTTAAAAATTATAAATAAATATATATTTATTTTATTTAAAAATTCAATAAATTTTTATTTTATAAAATTTTTACTAAACAAAAAAGGAAAAATTACTAAATAGAAACAAATTTAAAGTATTTGCTTATAATAATAAGCAAAAACGGTCGGGCCCATTATGGTTAGGAGGTTTTTCAAGAATTTTATCAATTCCAGTTACCTCGGGAAGTGGGGTATTGTCGGCATTCTCATTGGCATAGTTGCCGGACTCGGTGCGACAGTATTCTATTACCTTCTCCAATTTACGAC
>Ga0080003_1001610_pt1 | contig 11639 bp, 8 predicted proteins | sample JossMetagenome_FD_69206 | JGI IMG/M metagenome (GOLD analysis project Ga0080003, IMG submission 69206) | Hot spring microbial communities from Joseph's Coat, Yellowstone National Park, USA - JC2_E (SPADES assembly) (version 2) | ecosystem: Environmental > Aquatic > Thermal springs > Hot (42-90C)... | reverse complement strand
CTATTGACATTACCATAAAAATAATAAGGGAGTCAAAAGACCCAAAAGAGGCTAGAGAAGGGTTGAAAGCTCAATTCGGTTTGGATGATGACCAGGCTAATGCAATTTTAGATACCAGACTTCAGAGATTAACAAATATGCAAATGGAGGAGTTGCAGAATGAATTTAAGGAATTAACTTTGAAAGTATCAGAATATGAAAAAATATTGTCCAATGAAGGGGAGAGGTGGGAAATAATAAAGGAAGAATTCTTGGAATTGAAGAGAATGTATGGAGATTCAAGGAGAACTGAAATAGTGGAGTCTTACGTTGAAACCACTGAGGAAGAACTCATACCACATGAAGAAAATACCATAATATTGTCAGAGGATAATAGGCTTAACAGGATAGAGGTAGATTCATTTGTTTCACAGAGGAGAGGAGGCAAAGGAGTTTATGCAGGAAATCAGGAATCTCAAATAAGGCAGATAATAACAGCAGACAGTCATGATTATATATATTTGTTCACGGATAAAGGGAAGGTATACAAGGTTAAAGCCTATCAGATACCAAAAGGTGAGAGAAGAAGCAGAGGAAAGTTAATTGAAAATATAATTGATGGATTAAAGGATAAAGTTGTATTTATAATGAATGAAAGGTCTATCAGCGAATACAAATTTATAATGTTCTTCACAGAAAGAGGGAAGGCAAAGAGAACCAGTTTAGAAGAATTTAAAAATATAAGGTCTAATGGTATAATTGCAACAAAGTTGAAGGACGACAATCTCAAATACGTTATCCTTACCAAAGGGGATGGAAAAGTTGCATTGCTATCAACAGATGGAAATCTCGTACTTGTAAATGAGAGCGAATTCAGGCCCATGGGAAGGGCTGCCATGGGAGTGACTGGAATTAAGTTAACTAATGGAAACAAGCTTGCTGCAGTTGATTACGTGGAAAAGGATTCTCTACTAATCGTTACAGAAAAGGGTTTAGGAAAGAGGGTATCAACTCAGGAATTTACAATGAGGCATAGGGGGAGAAAGGGAATGAGAGCAATCAAAATTACGGAGAAAACAGGAATTCCAGTATCTGCTTTTTCAGTGGAAAATGATGATGAAATCATAATAATAACAAAAAATGGAAAAACCATAAGGATAAAGGCTGAAACTGTACCGATACAGGGGAGAAATGCTCAAGGTGTGAGGCTCATGGATCTCGATGAAAATGATGCAGTGGTCTCAGCATCCACTATTTAAAAAATGCCCCGACGCTTGTTGTACTTGTTTCAAAGAATTGCAAATTTAATTCATTTAATTTTTCCCTTATTTTATCCCTCTCCTTTGTTAGTATTATAACGGATCCCCCGCCACCTGCACCTGTCAATTTCGCACCGTATCCATAGCTATTCCCTATTTCAATGACCTTCTCCATTGTTGGGGTTGAAAGGCCAAAAATCTTAAGTTCCTTGTGATTTTCTTTCATCAACTCTCCTATTTTTTCCAGGTCGTTCCTAACAATGGCACTTGCACCCTCCCTGGTGATTTCTCCTATCCTTTCCATTATTTCTCTGGCGAATCGCCCTCTATTCATGAATTTCCTTACCTTTTCAACCTGTTCCTTGGTACTCCCCTTATTTCCGACATAAACTATAATGAGATCCAGATTTTTGCCAGGAAGGTTTGTAAATTTCCACTTTTTATCGTTCTTTGTGATCTCCCAAAGAGGAATACCGTAGTTTCCGTTGGTCATCACAAAGCCGCCAGCAACTATGGTTGAAGTGTCAATAGGGCTTCCGAGCCCCTGTACAGAATATTCTATTTCGTAAGCAACCTTCGCTAGCCTTTCGCCCCTCAGCTCAGGATTGTGGAGCAATATACCTACAATCACCATGGATGATGTTCCCAGTCCAGAGCCAGAAGGTACATTGCTTTCAACTTTTACGTACACATCCTCTTTATTCAAAAATTTTAAAGCACCCTGCACAAATGGGGTCTGTTGATAATGAAATTTATTTGGGATTAAGTAAATTTTAGAAAATAGATCTACGGTTGAAGATATGGAAGGGTACCCATATACTACTGCGTGCTCTCCGAAAAATATGACCTTATGAGGAACGAAGGATGGCATTATTATATTTTTGCCTTATTTCAATCTCACTGCCTGTGGCTCACTTTCATCTTTTTCTACTACCACTGCAGTACCATATGCTAAAATTTCTGACATTACCTGCCCTATCTCAGAGGAATCAAACCTTACCTCAATAACCGCATTTGCACCTAGTGATTTTGCATGCTGCTTTAGTCTGTCCAATGCCTCCCTCCTGGACTGATCTAACATTTGCGTATATTCAACAATCTCTCCACCCGTAATCGTTCTGAGGGATGCCATTATATTACCGCCAAGGCCTCTCGATCTAACGATCAATCCCCATGTGAAACCTATTACTTTAACTATCTTATATCCAGGAACATATGGGGTGCTTACAATTATCAAATCTCCTTGAGATGGGTTATAAATAGAATCCATATGTTCTTAATATAAATGAAATTAAAAAGCTTATTGGAATTGGAATAAATTAAATTAAAAAATAGTTTAATCTTCGCTTTCAGATTTGCTCTCTTCGCCTGGTTTCTTTGGAGGAGATGCTCCAGAGGAGGCTTTTGTGGCAATCACATCATCTATTCTTAGTATCATTACTGCAGCATCTGTGGCGCTGTTAATTGCTTGCTTTCCTACCCTTATGGGTTCAATTACTCCAAGCTCTACCATATCTGCTGGCTTGCCCTTGAATACATCAACACCGTATGTTTTCTTGCCTTCGGCATGTTCCTTCTTCAGATTTATTAGAATACCGATTGCATCGAGTCCTGCATTTTCTGCGAGTGTTCTCGGGATAATCTCTAATGCTTCTGCAAATTTCTCAATCGCAAGCTGCTCCCTTCCTCCTACCTTGGCACTGTATTCTCTCAGTCTTAGAGCTAACTCTGTTGCAGCTGCTCCTCCGCCAGGAACAATCTTTCCATCCTCTATGGCGGATGCAACCACATGCAATGAATCAACCAGGCTCCTCTCAATTTCGTCCACCACATGCTCAGTTCCACCCCTTATCAGGATGGATACAGCCTTTGGATTCTTGCAGCCTGTCACAAATGTGAGATGGTCTTCTCCAATCTTAATTTCCTCTACTTTCTCAGCCTCGCCCAGATCTGAAGATGTAAGATCGTCTATGTTGGTTACAATGTTACCTCCAATGGCTTTGGCTAATTTCTCAATATCAGATTTCTTTACCCTTCTGGCAGCATAAATTCCCTCTTTTGACAGGAAGTGCATAGCAAGGTCATCAATTCCCTTCTGGGTTAAAACTACGTTAGCTCCAACAGACTTGATTTTCTCAACCATCTCTTTCAATATATTTTCCTCTTGCTTCTTGAATTTCATTATCGATTCTGGATCTTCAATCCTTATTGAAGTATCGAATTCTGGTTTCTTGATCTCCAGTGCAAAGTTGAGTAATGCAATTTTTGCGTTGTTAACAACAACTGGCATTCCAGGATGTACCCTTTCCTTATCCACTATAATTCCATGAATTAATTGGGTATCATCAATTGCTCCACCCTGTTTCTTAACTAGCTGTATGTCATCGAAATCAACATATGGTTTACCATCCCTGATCTGTTTTACCTGTAAAACCGCCTTCACTGCAATTTCTCCAAGCTTCTGTTTTGAAGTGGATGCACTCTTTGAGTTTAGCGCAGTGTTTGCAATCTTTAATAATAGAGATTCATCATTATCCGTAACAGGTATGGATATTTCATCAAGTACCTGCTTTGCTTTCTCTGCAGCAAGTCTATAACCGGATGCAATTACTGTTGGGTGAACGTTTTGATTGAGTAAATCTTCTGCCTTTCTTAAAAGCTCTCCAGCTAATACAGCTGCTGTTGTGGTACCGTCTCCAACCTCCTGATCCTGTGTTTTAGATACCTCAACCAGCATTTTGGCAGCTGGATGCTCAATATCCATCTCCTTAAGAATTGTTACACCATCGTTTGTAATTACTATATCACCAAGGGAATCTACAAGCATCTTATCCATTCCTCTTGGTCCAAGGGTTGTCTTAACAGCATCTGCAATCGCTTTAGCGGCGTTTATATTATTCTGCATGGCATTCTTACCAGATTCCCTCTTTGACCCTTCCTTTAAAATAAATATAGGCTGTCCCGGCATCATTGAACTTTACACCTCTGTTTCCGTATTTTATTCTTCTATATAAATTTCACTTTTATCATTAATGAAAACCTTGAAAATTCTTGAATTATGCAAATACCATAACCAATCAATCATAACAAAAGTTAGATTATTTATCATTAAAACTATACACAACATTTCTAAAATTCGCCATTTAAGGTGGCAGCATGAAATCTAATATATGGGTTTTTAATGGCACCATGAAATCAAGCCACCGTAGCTCAGCCTGGAAGAGCGGCTGATTCGTAATCAGCAGGTCGGGGGTTCGAACCCCTCCGGTGGCTTCATTATTAAAATTATATCTCTTTTTTAAATTGTTGAGTTCAAGGACAACTCATTTTTAGGTCTTACAGCGATCACCCATAACAGTAAAAGGTATCTTTTTCAAATCTTTTCAGCTTATTATCCTATTACTTAGTGCTTCTATGAATATAGTAATCATTATCGAGTTATTTTATTTCAAGGCTTTTTATTCCATATTTCCTTTTATTATTTAACTAACCAATTATTCATTGGCCTAAATTTATAAATCCCTATCGGGATTGCACGCATACAATTTATTCCCTAGAATTAGATGTTAATGGGCAAGAGAAACCAATAAACAAAATTGTTCTAAATACTAAAATTAAAGTATTTTAGGACAGAGGATACAAATGACTCAAGGAGGAAATCGGTCAGATTTATCCGGCAAAGCATATTCTTCAGACAAGTAAGATAGTTTAGGATGCTACTCATTGAATAGAGAAACCATCTTCATTTATCTATTTCCACTTAACTATTCTAGTTATGAATATATTAATAATAGTAATTTGTTAATATATTTCCATGCGTTTAATTCTGAAACTATATGCTAAAAATGACCAAATCGACGTTTCAAAAGATTATCACAAACTTCAAGGGGTTGTTTATAAACTAATTAAAAATAGTAACCAGGAATATATTCATAATAAATATGGCTATAAATTCTTTTGTTTCTCTAATATTTTTCCTCCTGGAGATATGAAAGCAGGTGATATGCGAAACTTTATAATTTCATCTCCAGATGAAAATTTGATTAATTCTCTGGCTGATTATGTTTCTAAATTGATAGGTTCAGAATTAAATTTTGGAGATTCATCATTTTTAATTAAGGATTTTCAAACTTTTGAACTAAAACTTCCAAAGAGAAATATTGTTTTAACTACGGCTACCCCAATCATTATAAGAATACCGGAAAATAAATACGATAATTATGGAATACCAGAAGACAAAAGGATGAGACGTTTTCTTTATTGGAGACAGGAAATCGAATTTACAGCATTTTTAAAACAACTCACTGAAAATATAATTAAAAAATACAATGATTTCTATGGAACTAAAATCCAGTACTACGACCTTTTTGAACAATTTCAATTCTGGCAAGAGGTACATTTAAGAATCATAACACACGGGAAAAGTTACGGTGTAGTTGCTAGTCTCTGGGATTTTATATGGAGTACTATGGACAATATGCAGAGACAACTAATTCAGTTTGGTTTAGAAACTGGTTTTGGAGAAAGAAACAGCATGGGTTTTGGCTTTGTAAATTTAAAGTCCTTTATGGATTAATGTTAAATATATTTTAATAAATTAATCATTAACTTTCTATCGGCAACATATTTAGGTATAAATGAAAAATATTATCAATAAATTAAACGGAAAATGTATGGATTTACATTTTCAGGGTAAAGAAAGTTATGAATATTAAAAACCCAAGTGAAGAAAAGGCAAACTTAAACAATATAATTCAAGCTATTCTTAATAATTAAAAAATTCTAGGTCGGGGATCTTTAAATAGGGAATACATTATTATACATCCCCGACATGAAGCATTGTGATTTTGCGCTTAAACCCCTAAAAAATGCAAAAATAAGCCTTGTTTAAATCGGACTAAGGTAGGATTGAAATCTTGGACAAGAAGTTCCTGCAAAGTTTTGGTAAAAAGTAGTTTAAATCGGACTAAGGTAGGATTGAAATTTGGGTCAATTCTTTATAAGAAATTAAGGGGGTTAATGTTTAAATCGGACTAAGGTAGGATTGAAATTAACTATTAACAGACCAAATATTGCAAATACTAACAGTTTAAATCGGACTAAGGTAGGATTGAAATTGTGTAGCACTTGATGACAATTCGCATATAATGATATGTTTAAATCGGACTAAGGTAGGATTGAAATTTATCGGGTAAAATAATAGTTAATGGAGGAAATGTTATGGTTTAAATCGGACTAAGGTAGGATTGAAATGCAGATGATAAAAATACCTGTATCAACATTTTCATCTTAGTTTAAATCGGACTAAGGTAGGATTGAAATGTAATCCAAGCATCTTTAACGTTATTTAAAAAAATAGTTTAAATCGGACTAAGGTAGGATTGAAATTCAAGTGGTAGTATAACTATAAATGGAGCTAATATTAGTTTAAATCGGACTAAGGTAGGATTGAAATGAATTGAATGGGAAGTTACTTTAGATTCAAGTAGTTGTTTAAATCGGACTAAGGTAGGATTGAAATCGATATGAAGCTAAAGCATATTGAATTAAATCTTTAGGGTTTAAATCGGACTAAGGTAGGATTGAAATAAAAGTTCTTCATAAGTTTCATTTTTATTTACAACTAGTTTAAATCGGACTAAGGTAGGATTGAAATATTCCCGTATTCAATTGAGCAGTATTATAAATCATCGTTTAAATCGGACTAAGGTAGGATTGAAATATTTTTGAACTGAACATTATAACAGATGATGACTATTGTTTAAATCGGACTAAGGTAGGATTGAAATTTCCTCGGGCATTTATGTCATCACCTCCTTGGCCTTTCGTTTAAATCGGACTAAGGTAGGATTGAAATAGTGTTGAGTTCGGTTCGTCTTTAATAAATATGGAAAGTTTAAATCGGACTAAGGTAGGATTGAAATGTGAGTTCTGGAATGAAACAGGAATAATCAATAATAAGTTTAAATCGGACTAAGGTAGGATTGAAATTTTTAAAGATATAACATTTAATTCGTTTATTTCTTTGTTTAAATCGGACTAAGGTAGGATTGAAATGTTAAAATAAAAAATCGATTATTTTATGGAAAATCTAAACGTTTAAATCGGACTAAGGTAGGATTGAAATCTGAATGGATTCCAACCAGCCGCGAATATTGGCGCTCCGTTTAAATCGGACTAAGGTAGGATTGAAATTTGCTAAAGTAATTATAACTATTAAACAGCCAAAAAGTTTAAATCGGACTAAGGTAGGATTGAAATATTGTTGCTTCCGAAGTTAGTAGCAACGCCCGGTTATATAAGTTTAAATCGGACTAAGGTAGGATTGAAATGCCGGGAAAACTGCAAGCTTAGGGGAATAGTATATCGGTTTAAATCGGACTAAAATAGGATTAAAATAGCAACACAAAAAGAGTGACATTGTGACACTTGTAGTCGAAAAAATGGCCAGGGTACCCGAAACAAGAACAGTAAAACGGATATATGAAAAAAGGGACAGAAATTGGTTTAAAGTGAGGAAGTACTATTAAGGCGATTGCGAGAAGGAGCCCTGTTCAACAAGTAGTAAATGTATTCAGGGAGTCAAAGTGGTCATTTATAAGTGATGGGATAGCTAGCTTTAATTAGAGACCTGGGATGTGCTCAAAGACGAACCTTTCATACCAAATTTAATCAAACGAAAGAAATGGAAATATTCAATGGCTGATATCAAGAGAAGAAAGGGTCAAACAGAGATAGATGCACAGAAAATCAAGGCATATCTTGGAGATAAGATAAACATGACCATCAATGAATCCACGAAATTTTGAGAGAAGAAGGACTTGTCAGGTCAGGAAAGAAAGTAAGACGAAGATTTTCATTGTACTAATCCAATAACCTCTGGCAAATTGATATCACATTATTAGGTTATGGTGGTCCGTTTCTTATGATTATCATAGATGACTATAGTCGTTTTGTGATTACCTCTGCTGTAGTGGAGCATGCAGCTAAAAGCGCCATCCTGGGGATTCTGAGAAAGGCAATATGGATGTTATGAAAACCCAAGCATATTCTCACCGACCATAGCTATCAGTTCTGTGGAAATAAAGGTGGATGCTCTGAGTTTGATGCATTTTGTCGCTCGTTAGGAATCTAGCATATTCTTTCAAATTGGGGTAAGCTAACTAAGATAGGGATGGTGGAAAAATGGAAAAGAACAGTAAATGTGGAATTTCAAGTAAAATGTAAAGATTTTGATGAATTTAAGATCAGATGGCCGAATTATTTTGCAGAGTATAACTCAAAAGTGCACACTGGGGGTTGGGGCTAATGACACCTGTTGCACTATATTTTACAGATTTTATATCGACCGAGGAATTATCTTCATTTATAAATGCCTACAAGGCCCCTGATAATACAAAAACAGCAGAGGATTGAAAATCTTTATATAGACAGATATAATTTTAATATTAGTGAATTCAATTGGCCAGCCGCAGATCAATCAACAGATTGACTTTACTGGCAACTGGTTTATAGATATTGGTATGCTCGGTTTCATAAATTTGATGGAAGAGGTTTATGGGTGGAACTTAGATGTACTGAGAGAGGAAATTGAAAGTGAACCTGAAAAAGTTTATTATGGGTATTTTCCACTGGCATATATTCGTTATAATCTAATGAAACAACGTGAGAAAAAACTTAACAAAACAAACAATAATGAACTTCCATTTTTTAAAGGTTCTGTAGATAAAAAACAGATTTTTGAAGAGTCTTGGAAATTTATTGAAGATAATTATTTAGATGATGATGGAAGAATCCCACTGTCTTCAAGTAATGAATTTTATTATTTTCATAATTTTCTATTTTTTCAGCCTAAATGGAAAAAGGAAAAACAAAAATCTGCATTCGAAGAAATTCTGGGATTAAAAAATTTGGAGGATGATGTATTAGTCCACATAGATAAAACTGTGTGTAAATTCTTACCGTCTAAAGAGGAATTTCCAAACATTTCTTACACTGGTTCTCTAATAACGAATGATACACTCCAAAACATTGTACCGCATTCTACAATTTTTGTTTTGACCTTTCCACTAGGATTTATTTCATTTATAAATGAAAAAGATGAAAAAGAAAATAGACGAACAATGTTCTACTCATCTGACATGAAATTTAGCTACAAAATAAATAAAAAAATTAAACAAATGGTGGAAAGAAGTACCGAAAAAAAAGAAAGTATATTTACTGTTACATGGGAAGCTATAATCGACACGCTGATTGAGTTAAAATCTCAATGGGCATTAGAAAATATGTATTTAGTCTCCTATAATCTTACTGATAATCAAAATCTCATAAATGTAGAATATATTGGCATACCAAAACTTCAGGCAGCAATTATTATGGATGATACAATCCGAGAAAATTTGAACAAATACATTCGATATAGTAAAGAGATTAAATGGAAATGGCTTATTCAAGAATTTATAAAGGGGAACTTACTTTATCCAACAATCATGAACCACCTTAACTTAGTTTTAAATAAGGATTTAGAGCTCAGTTATTCAAGTTCACTATATTCATTGCTTGTAGAATCAAAGATATTAGAATTTAAAAAGAAAAACGAAAAATCGCAAATATTCTCGCCAGATTATTTTGATAATTATAAATCTTTGATCAAAAACATAAAAGATGAGATAAGTTTTACATCGTTTGCATCTGGCCTTATTAACCAGATTTCGGAAAGTGCAGAAACAAAAAATAGAATTGCCAGAGAATTGTTTGAAACACTAAAATCAAACAACAAAAACATGTTTTTGAACATCCTTCTTAAAAATTTAAATGGAAACAAGGAACTATCTTCCAATCGTAATTTTTACAACTGGATTTTAAAGAAAATCATTGCTAATAACACATCATTTGAAATGTATGGTCTAATCCTAGTTATGAATTTATTAAGGAGGAAGAAAAATGAATGAAAAAAATATGTACTACTGGCAGAAAGTGGTTGGCGATCGTCCCATAAGTATGGACTTGGAGGATATCAGAGAGGCAGTATCTGAAGGATTTAAGAGCGAGTCTCTCAATTACAAACAAAAATTGGTTTATAATTTATTGGAAACAATAAGAAATAATGACCAAAAAGAATTCTTTTATATTCTGTTGAAAGCAATTAATAAACCCAAAAAAGATTATGCAAGATTATTGGAACAGTTAAATAATAACTATGATGTTATGCCTGAGGAGGCTTTTGTGAACTTCGCATACACGGTCGTTATTGGAATAATGGCAACATATGATGGAGGTGAAAAAAATGAATAACCAAATTACAAACCAAAATGAAGCGACTTCAACTGAGAGTGGTGAAAAAAACAAGAGCGGCTTGAGCGGGAAGTATATTGTGCTGGACATAGTGTTCTACGGGAGTTCGTTGAACTACGACCAAGGAGCTGGGAACTATCAAGAATTGAAAAAAATAACAAAATGGGATGGAAAACAATATAGTTTAGTAAGTAGATATGCCTTGAGATTCAGTCTATTAGAAACAGCAAAAAATTTAGGTTTGTGGAATTTAGCAGATGCATCTCATCTTCAAAGAGTGGGAGAAGGAGAAAGAACTGTTATTCAGCCATCTATCAACATCTTGCTCTCTGGAGAAATTTTAAATTACCCAGAGTTTGATTTATTTGGTTATCTGATCACAAACACTAAGCCACAAAATGCAAGAGAGGCCCCTGTAAAAATTAGCCATGCAGTTTCTCTCACGCCATACACATATGATAGTCAGTTCTGCGCCAACTTAGGACTAGCAAAAAGAATGATTGCAACTACCGGAAAAATGGACCCGAACCTCTTTACGGTAGAGGAACATCAAACATATTATATTTATACTGTTGTAATTGATGTAGGGAAAATAGGTAAATCTGAAGTATATTTAGCAAAGAATGAAGAATTGGAGGAAATTAATGAAGCTGATAAAAAAACTATCAAACTAAAAATTTCAGAAATAGAACAAAAAGACAAAAAACTTATTTTAAAAGGGGTATCTACAAATAATAAAGAAGAAAAGACTATTACAATTGATTTGAAAGACAATGTGAGTACAAATGTAAATAAGTCACTCGAAAAAGTGTTTCAAATAAATTATGAATTGAGTCCAACCACCGCAATTATGGAGAGAGTAAAGCAGCTTATCAAGGCAATTCTGTACCTTAACAGAAATATAAAAGGAAGAAATGAAATATTGCATCCAAAACTCTTGATTGTAGGACTTAATGCTGGTACCCCTTACAAATCGTACAAAGATCGAATAATACTAACTGACGAATATGAAGAAGTATTTGAAGAGAAAAAAGAAAAACCAGAGGACAATGACAACGATATAAAGGTCGTTCGACGAATCGTAAAGTTGAAAAAACCAGTATTTTT
>Ga0080003_1001609_pt1 | contig 11650 bp, 19 predicted proteins | sample JossMetagenome_FD_69206 | JGI IMG/M metagenome (GOLD analysis project Ga0080003, IMG submission 69206) | Hot spring microbial communities from Joseph's Coat, Yellowstone National Park, USA - JC2_E (SPADES assembly) (version 2) | ecosystem: Environmental > Aquatic > Thermal springs > Hot (42-90C)... | reverse complement strand
TCTCTAGTACCTGTTGTATTTGACCAAAAGTAGTAGCTATAGTGTTTAATGCAGTTCCTAGTGCTGTACTACTCGTCTGTCCTGTAAAAGTTACCTGACCACCGCTTGATATACCTTGACCACTTTGAATTATTGATGTTATTATACTCGTGACTAACGGCATAAATAGGAACACGTTTATCAGAATTGAAGAGATTACAGATAAGAGTGCTATAGCTATATATTTGGCTAAACTTTTTAGCAGAGAGAAGAACCCATCTAACTTCTTTCCTACTCTGCTAATCAGATTATATATCACCTGTCCTCCTGAGTATTTGAGCCTAACAGGTTGATTTTCTTGCTCATATAGCGTGTATCCTTGACTATCGGTGTAATCATTCATCACTCCCGTTGGTATAGTAATGGGTATTTGATTTCCTGACGGTAATGTTATCGTCAGGTTGAAGTCTGCTATATCGTTTTGTACTGTTACAGTTCCTGTTATGTCAGTTCCTTCTACTGACACTGTAAAAGGCTGATTATTATTGATGAAAGTAATGACTTTGGCAGAGTTATCCTCATTTGTATTTATTTCGCTATTTTCACTTTGATAGTTATCATTTATACTTGTCTGCACTAGTGTATTAGTTAAACCATTTTCTTGTAGGAATGGCAAAGTTACCACTCTGTTATATAAAAGTAGCTGTCCAAGTGCATCCGCACCTGCGATATCCAGACCAGCACTGACTGGGGCAGAAGCCCCACCTGTTGCTATTAGTGAAAATGTCCCTACGAAAAGTAGGGCTACTCCGCCTATTATTGTTAGGATTTCATCCAATGGGATCTGTGGTTTTGGTGAAGATAATGATGTTACTCTATATTGATTAAGACTATTATTAACATTTTGTATACACTCTTCATATAATGGTCTGTTTATTATTTGTTGCTGACACTGAACTATCATATACGAGTATTGGTTTGCAAGACTTATTTTTTGTTGTGGTGTTAAATTAAGTAAACCGAAATTTAGGCTAAGTAAGTCAGCAAAATCTGCGTTCTGATTTGATAGTAAAAACGCTACATTCGATTCGGATATGGGTGTCATTTGTGATATTGTGGGGTATGTAACTAGTGGGACACCAGACTCTGTTGTGACTGAAGGACTATTCGTAAATGAACTAGGAAAATATTGATTATAAATATATGGTACACCAGAATATGTTATGAGGCTCAGTATTCTAGGAATAGCTGTTGTTGGAGTTGGGTATACTTGAATTGGAGTTGAATTATTGCCTAAATATATAGTAGACATCTGTAGGATTTGAGTTATTTCAGGTAGTACTACAAAGTTTGCTGTAGATATACCAACCCAGATTAGTGCATACAGTTGCATTGTAACATTTAACTGGCTAGCTACATTCTGTTGTATATATTGCTGAGTATCGAAATAGACTATCGCCATTATGGGGACATTTGCATTTACTCCTGCCCCGAGTCCAGAAAGCCCATTCTGTCCAAGTATGTTGGAGTAACTAGAATATTCTGCGACATATAGTATTATTTGTATGTTCATAAGTACTTCAGATGGTATACCATCTGACACAGGTACATTTAATGTGACGGTGACGTTATTAGAACTTGGCTGTGTTAAGGTATAGTTACCAGTTTCGTACTGAAATCCTAACGTTATGAAGTAAGGTACTGTTTTCTGTATTGATGGAAATACTGTCGTTGGTACCGTTGGAGCTATTGATATTGCTCCGTTAGTCTGCGATGATAACATGTTTGTATAGCTTTGAGACCCAGTGGAAAATGAGGGATAATTAGCTATTGCAAACCCTAGTAGATGAAGAGGTATAAACGTTCCTACAAATTGACCTCCCGTATTTTTCAACATGACTGGTATGTTCATTATTTCTGACGCTAGCCATGCACCTTGAATCTGAACTAATGTCCACAATCTAAAGTAAATGTTAGCTCTACATGCGTTCTGTAATGAGTAGAAGATTGGTTGCCATCCTATAGTGTATATATGTATCTGTCCGCCTACATTGTATACCCATATTACTATCATTCCCATACTCTGTAGTATCTGCTGAAATTCGTTTCCAGAATACTGAAATGTGGAATTCGGTGACACAAAGCCACCCACTGCTAACTGCAGATCCCCTGTTTGCAAATAATACATTGCCTCATCTGACGTTAGGTCACATTGCGTCTGTGCTGACATATTTTTATTTCTGTTTCACTGGGATATAAGTATGATTGTAGACAAAAATAAGATAGTCATCCCGATAGATGAGTTTCTTGACTCTATGTTTCTAACATTGGAAAAACTTGGGGTTCACACTGAACGAAAAGGGTCTATTATATATCTGTCTTCTGAGAGAGTAAAGTTAGATGACTGGAAACAGTTAGGTGCAGTATGTTCTGACTGTTATCATTGCAAATTACAGCTCTCTACTTTCATCAATATAGTAACCAGAAAAGCTAGAGATCAGTTTACTATTACATATAATGACAAGGAGGTAGTATTAATTGCCAGAGGAGTTCAGACTATACAAAAATGAACAGACACAGAGACTTATGCTTACTAAAACTGAGTTTGCAGAAATGAAGTACAGAACCGTAGAACTGCCTGTAGGAGATAGCGTGAGAGTCGGACAAGAAGTATTTCTGAATGGGGCATGGTATAAAGTAGAGACAGTGAGAGGGAGAAAAGCGAAGCTGAAACCGCTAGAAAACGGGAACTGGAAACTTATCGCTACTGGTATTGATGCAGTAAAACAATATCTAAATGTACTTACTGAAACAGAAGTAACTACAGAAGAAAACAGACTTATAGTAAAGATGAAAAGACCACCTATGGTTGCAGTAGACCATGGCACCAGTTACACTTTCAATGAAGCATTCATGTTGCTGTACAACTACTGTATGGAGAACAAGATAGACTTAGTTCTCATGTTTATAAATAGCTAACTTTTTAGTATATCTATCAGTTTTGGCATGATGTTCCTTGCATAAAACTGCTTTGCGAACTCATATGTTTTTATTGACATATCTATATACTCTTCATTTGACATTGAGTCTGCATACTGTATAATATCTTTTGCCTCATCAGTATCAAAGAACCATATATTATAGTCTTTATCTGCAATCTTAACTATGCTATGACCTTGACAATTTATCGGTATGCCAATCTCACCTCTGAAATATTCGGCATATGCATGACAGTTAGGATAGATTATAGGTGTGCCAACTGTCATTGCCTCAAACGGGGTCACACCGAAGCTTTCTGAGTAACTTAGACTTACATAGAATCTAGACTTATAGTACTCTCTGTATTTACTTACTTCTGTTAATCTATGTTCCTTAAAGCAAAATGGCTCATTACTGTAACAGACTAGTTTATTAGATATACCTAGTCTATCCATAAGTCTTTTTGCTAGGACTATACCCTTTCTGTCGAAATCGTTATTATGCCCGATTGTAAGGAACTGATATCTTATATTTCTAAGTTTCTCTTCTTTTAGTTTCTCTTCATTTCTTACTACCAGTTCCACTGCGTCATCATTAACGAAATGAGGCAGAACATATGTTTTTCTAAAATATTTGCCATACTGTTCTGCGTTCCAATTACTTGGAACTATAAGTATGCTATCTATGTGAAAATCATACCATGTATATAGTACACTGTCTCCTCTGAAAAAATTTACCGTCTTTCTTTGCCTACTCAGATTATATACACCATGGGGAATATCATCTAGTAGAAATTTCTGGAAACTGGTTGGTCTAATTAAAGTGCCTATGTACTGTGACTCTATTCCATATCTCCTAAAGTACTGTTCATACAGTACTGATAGATAGTCATAACTACATCCTCTACAACCCGAATATATCTCCAACATTTTGACCAAATTAAACCTATACTATACGGTCTAATATAGATTACGTCTAGTTCTCAGTTTAGATAAAAATCTATAACTCTGAAGATATGGATACTGACCAGAATATATGCACACTGTATTCCGAAACAAATAAAATATCCAGTCTTTCAACTTATTTTAGATGTACTATGGCTAAGCTAAATAGGAAGCTAAGGCAGGACTCTACAGATAGATATAAGACTAAACTCTATCTGTGGAGGAATCTAGGAGGTCTGATACCAGAAGAAATGGCTATGTCAGTAACAGAGAGTATAACCGCAGAGTGGAAACAGTATAATGATCTGATGTCAAAGGTCAGAAGTGAGACCTTGGATCTGTTAAAGACTAATAAAGTAGTAACAGAGGACTATATCGGTTACATAGCATTTGCAGAAGAGTTGGCACATCAAATCTGGAAGAACAGGAATAGTTCGCCAGATCCTAATACTGCTAATGAAGCTTCAAAGGCAGATCTTCAGGCAAAATATGGCGATGTATATGGACTAGATGTCACGATATTAGATGCAATTTATAATGCCGTTCTAACAACTGTAATGGGGAGTGGTGCCTGATGGTAAATAAGAAGTACAGGCAAGACTCGAAAGACAGATATAAGTATAAACAATATATCTACAGGTCAATAGGTGGCATAGTACCTCCAGAGATGGCAGAAGCTGTCACGGATGGTCAAACCGCACAATGGGAATCTGGATTTATGCCATACCATAAGCTTAGAGTAGCGGTAAAAGAGATCTGCAAGACTAGCGGTGTGTCAAATGTAAAATGGGGCATGTATATAGCATTTGCTGAAAAGCTGTTAAAGAGCTATCTGAAGATGAAGGCTGGTAGTGCCTCTAGTGACATGATCGCAGAGTATATTAATAACGCAATATCTGCATTCTCAAGTAGAACAGGAATAAGCCAAGAAGTAGCACAGAAAATCGCAGACTTCATTATGGCGAATTACTAGAGCTTTTTTCTTCTTTTTCTAATTCATCAACATCTCCGTATTTCTGGGCTATCTTCTCAAACATTATTGCCGACTTAAGCAAGTCAATGCAATTTATGATCTTATCTGGTACAGGTATATACTTAAAACTACTTTTTTCTGTCTTACTTCCAATTCTGCTCTCAAGTTTGTCCTGTACAAATTTATACATAATATGTTTTACAGGGTCGTTATCATTACCCATTAGCATAGTGACATTTGTATATACCTCTCTTCTGAAGTCAGGATCAAGAGAAAATACAGTTCTCCTAGCTCTGTCTATTATCTGTTTCCACTCGTCCAGTAAGTCAATACACTCTACATATTTGTTTAGCTCTGGGTCTGATACTGTAAGTTTCTGTATCTGCTTACTGCTCAACTTTTATCGCCACTATATATTTAGTATACTCCTGTTTTGACTCTATCATGACTTTTTCATCTTTTAGCTTCTGCTTTATATCCTCACTGATTTTCTGTAAGAAGTCAGTAAGTGACATAACAAATATCAGGTCACCCTTGATTTCATAACCGCATCTAATTCGTTGTTCATGTAGGTAATCTATTAGATTCTTCAGCTTCTCTATTGTTCTTCTATTATACTGACCTTTGTTTATACTGAATTTTATCACATAGCCGTTTGACTTAAAGTCTATCTTTGCCCTTCCTGATCCTGACTGCTTTACTAGGTCTATAACTTTCTTCTTTATCGCTTCCGCATACTGGAATGTATCAAAGAACAGACTTACTTCATCAACATTTATCGCCAGTCCTAGATCTATGCCTCTCTTCTTGTATTCTTTGACCACCTCATCCAGTTTGGTTTGAATTGATTCTGATATCATAATCAGAAATAGAAGCTTAAAGTATATATACATTTCTCACAACATTGTACTTAGATCAGATATGTCAGCCACAAATAGTGCGTCAAACCTTGCGAATGAGGCACTCCAAGTAGCATATGACGTAGCAACTGGGATACTGCAAGGAGTAGACAGCTTCAGCTCTGTGATCGGAGACCTCATCGGTGCATACATAGTGATAAAGCTGATATTCAGCATGCCAGTAATCGGAACGTTCTTAAAAGGTCTCTTAGGTGGAGTAGGTCTCAGAGTGTAAAAGTAATATAGTCTTTTTTCTTATATCTATCCATGTCTTTTAGGCAAAGAATTCTGGAACGTAGGTTAAATGACAGTCTGGAAAAACTATTCTCTGCTTTTCTATCTTTCTGTTTAGAGTATCATATACCATACGTTGAGACAATCAGCAAACAGAATCATGCCATAACTGCAGTTACATTTGATGAAACATATGGTCTAGATATTTATGAAGCACTGAGAGAAAGACTACCACTAGATAAACAGTTCAATTATATAAACAGAAAGACAGAGAGTTATACAATAAGAGGATATGACGTAGCTGTAAGAGCGTTAGAAGAGCTAGCAACTGTGATCAGCCCATTAGAGATACTGGATAAGATACATGTTTTTAATCTCTCTTTTGTTAGGGCTACTGATAATGTATATATTGGATACACAAAAATAGTAAAACTTGGTTCTATTTACTCTGCAGTCTATCAGAATAAATTATATAGACTGCTTTCTATATATAATCGAGACGTTACAATGTTGTCAAGAATAAGAAGATACATTATCACAGAGTATCCAAAGCTATTCGAGAAGTATTTTAGTCTGTTGCCAAAGTTTATAGTAGATAACTATGAGGTCGAATATACATGACATATATATGTACTGCGTGTAGACTGAAGTTTCATACATTTGAAGAGTTCAAGATACACATTCATCTGTTTCATCCTGAATTAGATAAACTCGTAGAACCGTTTCCTGAAAGAAAAGAATACAGACTATCTATAAGACTTGATAAACAGACGTATAGCATGTTGTTGAATATAAAGAATAATATACAGAGAGATAATGATATAGGGCTTAACACTACGATAAAAGCCTTAATCTATATAGTAAACTATATGTTAAGTAAGGGATATACAATAGAGGAACTCACCAACTTAAAAAATAAGGTGAGTGTTATTGCCACTGGAGATCAGTAATATATACTTCACACTAGCTACAATAGTAACCATATTGACAAGTATGTATAAAATATACAGAATGATAGTCAAAGAAATAAATAATAAGATAGACAGTTATCTTAAGCCAGTACTAGAGATACAGAGAGAAGAAGTAGAAATATTAAGACTAGTTTTTGCATCGACTCCAATGAAAGACAGAAAGTTATACGAACAGATAGACTATGATTTAAAGCAGATAGAAAAAAGACTTACTGATTTAACCGACTCTGCAAACAGACGTTAATTAATGCCCTATCGGCTTCACTCTTCGCCTTTCTATATGCCTGTCTTAATAAATCTCTTTGTACTTTATTCAGACTTATACAGTCTGTTACTGTCATAAACTCATTCACACTGACTATCAGATATATTTTACGTCTCCGTTTCAGTATTGTTACCGTTTCCATGCCTTGCACACTCCTTTATACGGGCAGAATCCACACCATTTGCCTGGTTCCGCCTTTGCTAGTTTATTTGTCTCAAAGCTTTTGATTATATATTTAATTCTCGCTGATAATTGTGTACGTTTAAGCATATTTTTATATCCCATCTTGATTACTTTCGTTTCTCCAGTCTTTCTATCCACATACACCAAATATAGCTCTTTTGTAGGAGACTGAGCATCAGCTAGATGCCAGTATAGACTAACTTGTCTCAAATGATTTTCTTCTATCCCTTTAAATCCGTCTCTTAAATTAGTTGTCTTGAACTCTATTATTCTGTACTTATTTTTGCTAAGGCATACCATATCCATTCTTCCTCTTATCTCTATGCCGTAAATTTGCTTTGCTATCTCTACTTCTTTATTACATATACCTAGTTCATTATTAGTCTGAATTGCATTTTGTATTAATTGATGGAATGCAATACCGATATCTGCATATTCACTTGCCAGATCTAAGCCTCCTTTCTTCAGTTGATACCATGTTCTCCTTGGACATTGTGAAATCTGTGTCACTGTAAGATATTGCAATGTCTCAATAGGCTTTGAGATTCTGTTAAAAGTTTCCATTATCATGCCTTTCAGTAATTCTGTAAAGCCGTCTCCTTTTTGCATTGTTCCACCGTTTTATGCTTATCATTTTCTAGACATTCTAATGCCCTGCTTCTGTGTACTAGTACTAACAGTATATCACTATTGTCTAGGACTCTTCCTGTCTTCTTTCTCCATTTCTCTTTCTCTTCTCTGAAGATGTTGTATGTAAATGTGTCTATTCCAACTTTTACATACTTTTCTTCTTTCTCCATTTTTTCCCACCAAATTTCATCTAGTTTTTTCACTATAAAAACATTTTGTCACCCTACCCCGACAAACCTTGTCCATGCGTAGATCATTTCTGGTCTATCAATATTCGTTCCTAACCCCTTCAATACCTGTCCTACATCTTCTACCCTTCTTTTTGTCCTCCCTTGATAGTCATTGCTTAACGGTGACTCCTTATCTATTCTTTTCTGTAACTCTCTTATCAGTTTCCTTAAAATGGTAGGAAACAATACTTTGCCTGTAACAGTCTCTGTGAATGACGGAAAATTATTACCTACAGCAATCCTTGCAAACCTGTCCAAGAATGCTCTAGTAGGGAAGATATCAGGGTATTTGCTAAGTAACACTTCTTCTAGCATTGATGACTTTTCTGCTATATACTGCTCTAAATTAGTCGGAGCCTGATAGAAGTCTATGCTGATATGATTCTCATTCCCCAGAAATATGATTGGTAAACATTTGTTTATAGTCTCGGAAGAACCACTCACTGAACGATTCCATGTGCAGTTTTCCATACCTGTGTCTAGCACTGACAAAATACTCTTTACTCTGTCTCCAGACCAGTCCTGAACCTCATCAAATATCAGACCGTTTTTTGTTGATACCACACCCTGCTGTTTTGTTCTTGAATCGTATATTAAGAATGGCAATGTTGGTGGTTCTGTTGTATAATAGTAACCCAGAAAGTCTCTCATCACTAAGAAAGTTGTCGTTTTTCCTGTTCCTCTGTTACTAAGCTCTACTGTATGTAACGGAATGTTACTAGTTGGCTTAAATAAATGTATAAACCTCCCTAGTATATAGTCTCTGTAAATAGAGTACTCTGTTTTTTGTGGTACCTTATAACCGAAACTAGCAATAAGAAAGATATAAAGCGGTACCTCAGCTTCTATCTTCTTCAGAAAATCTTCGTCTACGTTTACGTCAATATTAGGTTTCACTGGTTTCACTGACTTGACCATAACGCCTAGTTCGTCTTTCTCCACACTAACAACGAACCATTGGTCTAACAAATCAAAAAAATCGTCAGCCGTCTCAGCTATCAACTTAGGCGAAAGTTTAACAGATAAGCCATTCTGGAATGTTAGCCTAACGCCATACTTATCGGTACTAAATTGTAAAATCCGTGTAATTAACTTAGCTTTATCATTATACGCCATGTAAATCTGGAAATACTTCTGATCCGATCCTAATCTTATTGCCCGTTTTGCTCCTTCCGTATCTCTAAGACCTAAGCCTAGCAATAAACTTTCTATATTTCTTGGATTATAAGAAAAAGTGTATTTTGATAAAAAATCTTCAACAAATGTCATAGCTCATCTTCTTCTTCTGTCTCTTCCTCTGTCTCCTTCTTCTTCTTCTTTTCTGACTTCTCTTCTACCTCTTTTTCTGTCTGCTCTAGTTCATCGATATCTGGGGCATATGTAGATCTTGGTGGCTTACCTACTATCTTTTCCAGTTCTTCTCTGTACTGCTTAAGAAACTCAAACATTCTAATATAGTTGTCAATCTCCTCTAGATTGATGTATAATCTACGTTTAATGTTCTGACCTCTGACATAGAGAACTACTACTTTTCTGTCATCTTGTCTAAAGCCTAACAGTCCAACGAAGACATTCCCCTTGCTCCCTATGTCTATAGATACTATGTCCTGTTCCTCTAGCCTATTCAGTATCGATTTTTTCAGCTTTTCCACTTTTTCTATGAACTTACTCATCTAGCACACCTCTCTGACTTCTTATGTTTAACCTTGCGTTCTTAAATTCTGGTATCTGTTCTAGTTCACCCTTTATAGACTCTGCAATTTCTATTGACCTCTTGATATCTTCTATATCTGACAGAGAGAACATGATACCGTTCTGCGGTCTGTTGATATATACCTTTAGCAGACAATTCCCGTCTGGTGTTACTACTACGTTTAACCTTGTGGTACCTATCTGTTTCAGTAACAATGTTTGCCATGTCTGCCTCTTCTTAGCATCACTTATCCAACTCTCTATCTTTTCCCTTACGCCTGACCTGCTTTCCTCCTTCCGTTCCTCCTTCTTTTCAACCTGGGTTTTACCCATTTTTTTCCCCTAAATTACGTCTACTTTCTTTCCTATTTAAAGCTTTCTGTTTCCTTTTCTGTTTCCTCGCCGTTTGCCTTTCCGCTAAAAACCTATCAACATCTGTATTACCGTAACTGAACAGATAGTTTCCCTTCCCCTTTCTCTTCAAGTTCATAAAAGTCCTCATGATGTCATCACCCATCATGAACTGGATAAGAGGTACCAGTGTCCTCTGTATACCTGGTTGAATAGTAATGTAAACGTGAATGTTACCAGACAATGACCTTCTGAACTCTATAGTATGCACTGTCTGACTGAAAACTTTACATGTAAAGTGTATCCTCCAGACTAACAGATTTCTGAGAGTCATATTTCTGTAAAATAACTTATCCAAATAGTCAAATGGCTTATCAATATCCACACGCAATATATTAACAGTACTCATGACTTATTTCCTCCTCATCACCTAGTAATTCACATACATTAATTGCAGTACTTTCATGGGCTAAGTCTTCTATAGCCTCGCCAAACGGAGATATAAAACTACTATAATCAGCGATCAGGTCATTTAGAGTATCGTTAATTTCATCTACTAAAGAATCAAGATCAGTATAGTCCTTAAGATAAAATGGTGTGCAGTTAGTATACCGAAAAGACAACGGGTGCTTATTATACCGACCTCCTATTTCATGTTCACAGTACTCAAGTTCTGATATTAAGCAAATCTGAAAGTCTGGCTCACCTGCCTTCTTAGAACATGGCAAACGGGCAAATCTGTAAACATATGCCTCTCTTCCAGTCTTCGTAATTATACGCCTAACAGTCTGATACCTATATACCAATCTGTCACCTAGTCTAAAGATAACTAAACGCCCTGGTATATCGTCAGGAATGATCACAACTGATTTCTCTGTCCTAAAAAAACTAACCATCTATCTTGACCCTCCTCGAAGATAAGTATTCTATTACCGCTTCTCTTATTATTTCACTGCGATATTTTCTATTGTTTATGGCGTAAAGGTCTATTAACTCTACTAACTTTGTATCCATTTTTACCGTGACAATTTTCAAACCGAATCACCCCCTGAACCATGTGAGAAGAACAAAATAAAGAAAAAAAAGATCATAACATGATGCTCATTATGCCTTTTTCGAATGTAATAAAATAGCTATTGCTGATAATATCTATTATCAGACCATCATATATTATTACGTTCTTCCCAATCCTCAACTCATGTTCATTCCATACTTCACCCCATACGATTCTCAACCCATCATCAGTACTATACTGTATACCATTACACTTAGTTACGTCGATATCGATCCTATTCAACTCACGTTTTGCGTGAGGTATCT
>Ga0080003_1001607_pt1 | contig 11657 bp, 19 predicted proteins | sample JossMetagenome_FD_69206 | JGI IMG/M metagenome (GOLD analysis project Ga0080003, IMG submission 69206) | Hot spring microbial communities from Joseph's Coat, Yellowstone National Park, USA - JC2_E (SPADES assembly) (version 2) | ecosystem: Environmental > Aquatic > Thermal springs > Hot (42-90C)... | reverse complement strand
ACGCCGCGTAAAGTTTTCCTTTTTTTAATCGGGGTTAAATATGGAATTTACGATTCTTAATATTAGAAAACAGAATATCACTTTTGTAAACAGTAAAGACGCCACTGTAAAAGATGAAAAGGTAGTAGTAAGATATGATGGGATTTACAAGAACTACGTTAAGTATGTGTACGTTGAAAAGGACATTATTCACGTCATAGCACACATTCCTGTAAGAATAATATACGAACATAAGTTCATGAAATTACCGAAAACTATACACTATTGTTTACATCTCGCCTTTTACGGAGATAAAGTGTTTATTATAAGCGGGATGGTTAATGGTATAAGATTCAAGAATTCAGATGACATTTACCATCCTAACGTATTGTATATTAACGATGACGACGTACCTAGTAATTTTATAATATGTTCTGGTGATTATTCTAAATACTTTTCTCAAGAATACGTAAAGAATAATATCACAAAGTCCATCAATAAGTTGGTTGAATTACTAACAATTCCTTACCTAGATTCGACTAGTAGGGCTGAAAGTTTCTTTAAACTTGTTGGATTGAGAGATTGGTGGGAAAATTTCTATGACGCTGAGGATGACAACGAAGACTATGATGAGGATGACAACGAAGACTATGATGAGGATGACAACGAAGACTATGATGAGGATGAAGATTCTGAAGAAGATGAATGAATTTTTTCGGGGAGAAAAATAGAAAAAGACCAAATTCTAAGTTTAATAAGAAAGGTAAACGAAAAAGCAAAAAGGCAAGGTATGCTACCGTTAGAGTATCACGACGACAAATGGAGGATAGTATTCCCGAAATCCCTAAAGTTCTATACGATATTTAAAGAAGGGAAAAGATTGTATAGGGAAGCCAACGTTGATCAGGATTTTGAAGGTGTTTACTATTGGATAGCTTATACACAACCACCAAAACACGTAACAACTCCAGGTCTGAGATATATGGATCTAATCGATAAAGGCAAATAATTTTTTCGGGGAGAAGTATGGTATTCCAAACTCAAGCCCAAATAACCGTAGTAGCAGGAGATGAAAAGGTAGAATTGCCGTCTCCTGCCAAAAAGCAGGATATAATAAACGCAGCATTTGACTTAGCAAAGAGGATAGGGTTAACGTCATTTATTTTGAGGTATAACGGCACCGTATGGGAAAATCCTGAAGATGTACCTGAGGAAGTCAGTAGTGGGACAGTAGAATTAGTAAAAGCCGATAACGCTGCATGAAGTTTTTCCTTTTTTTAATCGGGAAGATGTTTGTCTAAAACAACATTAGTAATCAATAAAATGTACTGTAACGTATTTTTACGGGGAAAATTATGGTTGATTTGAAGGCACAGTTAGAAGGTTTAGTACAAGCTTTGTATAATGCACAAATTGTAACATTTTCATGGCAACCAAACAACAATTTTATATTAACTATAGGTGAATATGCTAACATTTTTGTAAAATTTGAGCTTTTAGAAACTAACGAAAGAACGAAATATATGGAAGATATTTTCGTCATAGATTATGATAGTGAAACAAGACAAGCTGCTATGAAAATAACGGTATATTACAAGCCCTTAAATCAAGTAAATCAATCAATTATAATCTACAAGGTGAAAGGAGAATCTGCTGAATGTACGGAATTTGATTTTATAACAGGTGTATGCTCACCTTATGTTCCAGAGCCATCTCAGATACATAAACCTCCTGTATCTCCAGGACTCTAACACTTTTTCTTGTAAAAATGAATTTTACGATTCGTTCTGTCAAAAAACCGAATGTTATAAAGGCATGATTTTTTCGGGGATTAAAATGGAAAAAGAAATTGTATATAAATACGATACACATGGTTCTTACGGACAACATTATATGGTTGCTAAGTTTATTGTAGACCTTAATACGCTAACACAAACGCCCTTATGGAAAATTGATGGTGTACATTGGGAAAACAACGATTCAAATAAAAACAAACATAGGGAGGCTACAATAGATAAGGAGACACTCATAAAATTGTTAGAAGGAAACAAATTATTGAAGGTTGTTACGGATAAACAGAGCTCAAGAAAAAGGGAAATTTACACAGAATATTATTTCGTTAACAATGGGCAACTATTTGCTGTAAATAGCGAAAATCAGAAAATTAATGGAAAGTACTACGACGTCATGGAGATTAACGGTTTGAAGATTTACGTAAACAAGGATGAGGTAAAGATTGACGATACAAACGTAGAACAAGGAAGAAAAATCGAGAAGAGGTGGCTATGAGGTTAGAGTAAAGGACATATATGAAAATTTAGAAGGTCACCATATCTACGTTTTTCGGGGAGAAGTATGGTGTTTGAATTAGGAGAAAATACACAAAAGGATGAAGAAACGGAAACAATACTCTCAGAACCTATGAATGTATTACTGCCAGTATTACAAAAAACAAAAGAAGAAAACGAATATAATATAATTACAATACCAATAGACAATAAGTATATTATACCTATAAACGGTATGGGTAATGAGAAATTCAACATCGATCGTGATAATTTTAGTGACGTAGATGTAAGGTTTACATTACATAAACCGAACGAGTATGTAAATGGTTTAGCGAATGTGAAATTGCAGAAAGTTTATGAAAAGATAGAAAATAGTGATAAGAAAAGGTTAATCATTAATTTTGTTATAGAACCTCTTTACGATGACATTAAACCTAAGTACATGCTCATAGTAAATGTACAACAAAAACCTACAGAATATAGACCTATCTTAATAAGGAGTTCAAAACAATTTGCATTAATAATGGGAAATAAATCAAAAATAAATAGAAAGTTCCATTCGTTAGCATACATTAACATTGTGGAATTACCTAATATCCTTATGTTATGGTACATTACAGATCAGTACAACATGACAGCGTATACAAGTGGTATAAATCAAGTAATAGAATATACCGAACGATCTTCACTTACATCAGAAGAAAAGTTGTTGCTAAGGAAATCTGATTTAATATCAGAACTTTTGGAAATAATACCAGTAGACTATGATGACGATGTTCGAGAGATAATGGATTTGTATAGCGAATTATCAGGGAAGATAGAACAGACAATAAAGGAAAATTCTGATACCTTAAGACACCTAACATTGAAAAACTTGTTAAAGTATATTATAGGACGATGGTAAATGTATGTATCTAGTAGTATAGATAAGGAAACATACGATAAAATGCTAAAGGTTGTAGACGCTTTAGGTATAAGTACGTCGCAATTCATTAAGATGTTATTGCAGGAGGCGTTGGGAATAAAACACTACAAGGATTTTATAGATTTGTTACCAATTAATGAAGATTATCATAGGGTTATAACAAAATGTATTGACGACCCTTTTTGTAAGGCTATAGATCTTACAAGAAAACAAGTTTACGTATCTAACGCAGATTTGTGGAAGGATATAGAGAAGTATCACATAGGTACTGAGAATATGGTAATACCGTTATCTTCTAGAATAATAATACTTATTGTATAGTAACCGTTTTTTCGGGGAAGAAAATGAAAGCGTTATTCGTCCTTAATTTGGAACCCGTAATAGGAAACCAAGCACTAAAGCTAAATCAATTGCCTGCTACAACAAGGGAGATAGTAATAGCAAAATATGGATTTGAGGAAGCAAAACATATTGACAATTTTTTTGAAAGGGCAATAAATCCTCTTAGTGTAGCAAAGGGAGAATACACATTATCACCTAGGTTAAACGGCAGGTCGGCTAAAGCTGCCATCTTCCAACAAGAAAGATTTGATAATTCCGCAATAGAAGGTATATATTACAATGAAGATGATGTAGGCATTACAAGATTTTACCTTACTACAAACAAAGGACCATCGTTATTTACAGGAGAGATAGCGTCAGCAGGTGCAATAGGTATACTATTGTTAGACGATAACATTAACGTTGATAAGGTTATTAATAAGACCTTCAAGATAGGTAGGGCAAAGAATAGGGGATACGGTACTATCCTAATTACAGATAAACCGCCAAAAGTATCAATGGTTGTAAAACAGAATAACGAGGATGATGAAAAGAAGAAGAAAAAATGATTTTTTCGGGGATAAACATGAAAATAGTAATAAATATAGAAGAGAAAAGCGATAAAAAATACTTGTGTATGAAGTCTGATTCGTTCGAAGAAGAGTGTAATGAATTACATTTTGATACTATTCCTTATCGTACACATGCTAATGCTGAATTAAAGGATGTTATAAGAGACATAAAAATTGCGGATCAGATATCAACATTACCTTACGCAAGAATACAGATATTGAAACATTTAATTAAAGAAATGATGTATATCCTGTCAACAATATGGACACCTTCTAGGCTGGAAAGTGCTGAAGTCACTATAGACGACGTTAGTAATCCTGCAATACCTTACGTACTTGTAACGGTAAGTAATGTAAAATTAATGTCAGAATCACATACAACCATAATGGATGAAAAGGTAAAGGTACCAAAATCTCCTACCGTCTTAGCAAAAAGATTAATAACGCTAAACAATACATTATTGTATAATGAATTACCTGAAATATACAATATACAAGCACTTATATACGTATCCAGCGTCTTATATTTCGTTGTAAAAGACCTAAAAAGTTTCGAAAAGGTAAAGTTGTGATTTTTTGCAAATAGACCGTAAGGTCACATTACACAAGATACATAGATTAGCTATATCAAAATTTCCATATACTAAATACGGGTTTTAGATCGTCATCTTACTGACATTTGCCCTTCACAAGGTCACTATGTCAAATACGTCTTCCTGGTCGTCAAACTACTAACATTAGCCTTTTCCCAACGACAATACCTAAACGGGGAAAAAGAATGTCATTAAGTAGTGTATATCTACAATCAATACAAGGACTAGTAAAAGGAGAAAAGAATCAGATATCGTTTACCGGTACTTTTTTTGAGGTAAACGAATATCTGGAAGCGTTAAACTATGCTATTGACAATGGTATAGAAAATGTGACACTAAGCATTAACGTTACCGACGGTAAAATTGTTATACACTTAGTAAGAAAATCTAATCTTAGTATATATACGACAGATCCTAAAACAAACAAAGAAAGTTACAGTATTGATATTGTAATAGATCCTAACAAACTTACAGGATCTTCTAATGTAGCAGACATCACTACAACAGCACATAAGGTGTGAGTATGTCAGAATACGTTTTCCAAAATTTGTTAAGGGATAAACCAAACAAGGTCAGAATTACGATATCTAAAGGATATACTGATAAACAAGAGCGTATCTTGTTGGAGTATAATGACCAAATATTTCACGAAAAAGTAAGGTACGCAAGCTTAGAGGATGCGGAAGAAGCGTTAAGGAAACTAATAAACCTAGGTATATTGGAAAATTATAGTATTTTAGACGAGTTTACGACAACAAGTATCAAATGGAGATTATACGGTTTGAGGTGGGTAAAATGAAGGATGTGGACAGAATACGAAAAATTGTAGGAGATATAGTACAACATTGTGAAACGTTATCTGACGACCCGATACAATGTTATAAAGAAGCATTAAACAGACCAGAACTCGTTATGAATCCTGACAACCTAACGTACTTTCTTGAGAATTATCGAGATATAACTACAGATTTAAGTATAATGATATCTAAGATTGTTACACAAAAAGTAAAAAAAGATATTTGATTTTTTCGGGGAGAATATGGGAATAATAAGAATAAGGGTAGAAAAAGGGGAAGAAAAAATAGATTACGTAGGTTATCAAGGAAAGGATTGCGATAAAGCTGACGAAAAATTCAAGAGAAGTCTTAGTAGCATTGTGGAATTTAACGTAATAAAAAGGATCAACAAACCAGAATATAACGAAGGTGAAAAACATGAAGATATGTATAGGCAGTAATGCGGATTGTGACGCAATAGTCAAAGATTATATAATTGTAAACACTAATAATAATGCTAAAAAATTAGTGAAAATTTTGGGTGTTAATGAGAAGTACATAAGTCCGTGCGGATAGCACGGATATAGACCGTTAGGTCTCATATTACGTACTACAAACAATATCTTACATATACGTATGAATCTGACAATGCTATTATCCTTGATACAAGTCCTCTTCCAGACAATTAAACCCTATAGCTTTCTACTATCTCTCACTTAACGCGAACAGACACGGACGTAATCAAAAACACAAACAACAATAATCACGAGGTATCGTATCGGTTCCCTTTTTGCACACTACTAATCACGAACGTCGTATACAGATAACAAGTCACTTTTGCCTCACGCCTTTAGCAAGAACGATCACGTATATCACCTATCTCCATTCTATAACAGTCTACAGCATGTTGTAGCGTTATACATTTAACAGACAATTGTATGTCATAGCGTTAAGTGTTTCCAGTCGTACAAGATCCAGCTATCTTTATCGTTCATCCCAAACTTTCTGTATTCCATGTAACGCAGGTCTCCAACCACTTTCTGTATTCCATGTAACGCAGGTCTCCAACCACTTTCTGTATTCCATGTAACGCAGGTCTCCAACCTTGAAACACATAACGCCTTCAATCCTTTTTCGGGGATAAAATGATTGGTTGGTATGAAAAAATTACAAATTACATAAAGAACAAGATTAGTAATGTTGGTATCGTAATAACTGACGATATTTACAGACTTTATGAATTAACTACAGCTATAAATGAGAATGATGGTATTGCGTATTTTATTGATCTACAGTTAGGGGATTTGGATTCTCCACCTTACGCTTACACATTATTGGATCATGGTAAGATAACAAAAAACAGACAAGATGCTGAAACACCTGCACAATTCTTATACTCTTTATCGAGAAAAGGAACAGTGATAGTAAAATGGGTTGTAAATAGTAGGATCGCCGATAGATTGGAACCAATACTATTTTCCCTACATAGTAATATAGATATGTACGATGACACAAAAGGTAGATATCCTATACTTTTCTTTAGCAATTCTTATTATTGGAATATTATTGATCTCGCTAGTGTGGAGGTAATACCTACAGACAAGGAATATGAAGATTTGATGAAACAAGCGGAATTTGTTTACAGTAATACTTACAATAAAAAAGTAGAATTGCCTAGCGTAGACGTTATAAAAGGTCTGAATTTGTGGACAGCACAAGGGGTTTTGAGAAATTCTGTAATTATTGACAAGAAAATAACGTTTAATACAGATAAAATTAACGAATTCAAAAAGGAGATTTTCCATAAACTAGGTATAACACTAATAAAAAGTGATATTAATTTTGATTTTGTAGGAGGACAAGAAAGATTAAAGGAATATATAAATAATAAATGGAAAAGTATACTATTACATCCTAATGAAGCTAAAAAATATGGTGTAAGACTACCACGTGGTATGATATTGTATGGTCCTCCAGGAACAGGGAAATCGTGGTTTGTAAAAGCGTTGGCAGGAGAATTAAATCTATTAATGTTACAGATTAACGGTAGTGATATCTTTAGTAAATGGGTAGGGGAATCTGAAAATAAATTAAAAAGTTTAATTAGGTATGCAGATCTTGCTAGTGCAGTAGTATTTATTGACGAAATTGACGCAATTGCGTCAAAAAGAACATCTGAAGAGCATGAGGTTACAAGGAGGGTTAAAAACATGTTGTTAGAATGGTTAGGAGATCCTAACAGAAGGGCGATCGTTATTGGTGCTACTAACATGGTACAAGACATTGATGAAGCGTTTAAAAGACCAGGTAGGTTTGACGATATCTTGCCCGTATCATACCCTACAGAAAAAGACCTAGTGGAGATGTATACGGTACATATTTACAAATACAACCCTATACAATACGTTGATGATTTAGATTTGGAAGAGGTAGCTAGAAAGAGTCACGAATATTACATGAAACCTAACGAGGTGGAAAAGGTAACGTATAATGCGAAATTAAAAGCATTCCTTAGTAAAGGTAAACTTACAACGGACTTGTTATTAGAGGAGGTCAAAGAAATAGGCAAGGACATAGACGTCGCAGAAAGGAGAAAGTTTATGGAAGAGTATGAAAAGGAAGATACACAAAAAACAAGTTTTACCTCAAGATGGTTATGATTTTTTCGGGGATAATATGTCTCACATAATAATGATAAAAATGTCATTAAAAATAAAAGATAAAGAAAAAGTGTTACAAGCATTAACAAGGATGGGTTTAAAGGTATCTATGGAACATAAGGTTACCGACTATTACGGAAATGTAACAACAATTAAAAACGGTGTTGTAACGTTTGAATTAAATGGTAGATGGTTTACAATAGACGATCAAGGTAACTTAATTGGGGACACATACGGTATGGGGGATTTACCAATAAATACTGCTAAATTTGCGGTATTGCTAGGTGCAGCACTACAAAACGGTAAGGTCAAAAGGATAGAAAGGATAGGAGACGGATGGCAAGCTGACGTAGAAGAAAGGGAAACCGCTAAATTTTCAGAATAACCTTTTTTCCGGGGAGAAGAATGTCCGAAGGTATGTTTGAAACATTAAAAGATAACATTGTAGAAAAATGTAATTTCGACAATTTTACTATAACAAAACTGTATGATCATAAAGGTGGGGAATTTGACATAGCTTTAGCATTTGACAATGATAGTTACGACTTATGTATTGTTAATTTTTACACAAATAAAATTACAAAATTAACTGTTGTAAATTTACGAGAACCTTCATCAAAAACCTTGTTTAAAACAAAGGAATTCAACTATAATAAAAATCTCATGAAAGAGTATGAAGCGGATGCGTTAGTACAAGTAGGTGTGAAGATAAATGAATGTAAAAGTCTGAATTGTACAATAGATGACATATTTTTAACATTAGCAGAAAATTATGACATAGAACCTTTAATGATTTTCACAAAGCACTTTTACACATATGCATTAGATGATACAACGTTAAACCTATATTACTTCTATCCCATATTTGACCCTACTCTCCTTAACAAAATAGAAAGAACGGTAGAAGATGGGGAAAAGAAGGTAGATGAATTAATAGACCCTGTAATAATACAAGAGGAAATAGTAGGAAATGATAAGCATTACAGAATGTATACCCCAAAAAGGACGGGACAGTTTACAGGATGTACACACGGTAATAAGTACAAGATGTCAGAATTCTTATCCATGAAGGTAGTAGAAAGGAATTGATCTTTTTCGGGGAGAAAAATGGTCAACGGAAAACCAAAAATATTTGATGTGAGTTATTACCAAACATATACAATATTTTCCAGCCCACCAATACTAAGGTTTTACATAAACAAACTAAATGGTGATAAATTAGACCTTGTATGGGATAAACTAAGGGAAATAACGTCATACTACTCACCAAAACTAGCGTACAATGATTTAATGGTCATAAGTAGGAATAAACGTGAATACCGTGTCAATTTGTATTTGCCTACAAAAAGGATATTGTTAAACTATAACAATATTAAATCTGGATTAAAAAGATGGTTGTCAAAAAACGCGTTAGCATTGCCTGCTAGAATAACAACCATTTTCCTACTTCCTGAAGGTTTGTTAAATGATTACGCTAGAGTTATGGATAAAATAAAGGAAGATATAGGAATGCTTAATGAAGAATTAAAGGAGTATTACAATACTGACAAGTTTAAGGATTTAATACAGACGATAAATAAGATTAAGGACAGTACAAGACCTACAGCTTACGATAGAATGTACATTCCTCCACCTAGAGTATCTTTGTATAAAGTAACATATAATGTAATACCAGGATCTCCTATAGAGAAATACATTAGGGAATCTCTAGCTAACGAGGTACAAGGTTTCTTAATAAATGCAATAAAGGCTAATATGAACGTAAAAGACATGTCGTTGTTTAGAAGGAAGGTTATACAACAAGTAGAAAAAATGGAATCTTTAGGGTTTACTGGTATAAAAGATGATGTAGAAAAGGTATTAAACACAAAGGATATTGATGTACTAAAAAGAACGATAGGGGAAATTGTGAACAGATGGATCTAAACCTTTTTTCGGGGATACTACTTCTTTACTTTAATTGTAAATGTTATTTGCCCGTCTTCTGTAGCAGGACCGTATTGGTATAACTGTCCTGCTGCGTTTATCCTTGCGTAAATTTCGCTAGGGGGATTACCATGATTGCAGTACCAAGGAGTAGATATGATACCGCTATAAGGAGGACAACATCCATTACCAGTCTCTTGTACATTTGTACCCAACAAATTACCGTTAGTATCGTATACATTCAATACAACAGAATAGGTATAGTATTTTGATCCTCCTTTATAGAAGTATTGTGGAACGGTATAACTTACCTTCACTGGTACTCCACACGGTGTTGGATTAGGAGACAGTAAATGTGCTTGTATTCCAGATATGTTAGGTGGAGGAGGTACTGTAGTGGAGGATACGCTAGGACAAGAAGGCGGAGTAACAGTACCATTCATATTTACCACGTTCTGTCCTACAAATTGTTTAGATCCGTTCAAAGTATTATAATAATACCATTTTACCGTTATAGGAGTAGTTATTGACGATACTATCAAATGACCTTGTGTTGCTTCCTGTTTAGCAGGCACGACTAAACTAGCTATCTCCCTACCATTAGGATAGTACAATGATGCCATTAATTGTACTGAACAAGTATTTTTCACAAATACCTGACCATTAGTAGGGGGTATAAGACTACAATCTACGTAGTACGTTTGATAAGGTTGTAACGTTACGGTATTTAACTTAAATTTAAACCCTTTATCCTCGTAATAGAACGTTATCGTGACTATTGAACCAGGTGGTATATCAAATTTCCCTACGTTATATGGTGGTAGGTTAAGCAATGGATAATGTCCTGCAAATTCTCCGTTAACATATTCTACAGCTTCTACATTATGTCCACAATTATCCACAACCGTTGCATACGGGATATGGGTAGTAGTTGTTGTTGATGTAGTAGGAGGTTTTGTAGTAGTAGTAGGAGGTTTTGTAGTCGTTATTGTAGTGGTTGTAGAAGGTATCGTTGTTGTAGTAGTTGTAGTAGTTGTTGTTGTAGAAGGTACTGTTGTTGTAGTAGTAGACGTAGGAGGTACAGTTGTTGTGGTCGTTGTAACAGGTTTTTCTACAGAAGGTATTACCGTTGTAGGAGGTGTAGTAGTTGTAATCCGCTTAAAATATGATACAACTATTGTAACAACACCTAACCCACTAAAATTTTTGGGTATAGTAATATTCCCTCCCCATACATTTCCTTTTACTTTTCGTAATGTATAAGTACTCCCAAAAACGTCTACAATCACATCGTACGCGTTTAAACCATTCGTAGACACGCTTATTGGTATGGTAGAACCTGGTAAAACCACTTTGGGAAAGGACACACCAATATTACTAGACATGAGATAATTACGCTATAAGGGATATTAAATAGAAAAGTTTGTTGGAATCGATAGGTTACATTTCCAAAAAACAAAGAGAACCATCCTTCTTGCAAATAAGATATTTCTTTTTTAAATCTTATAGTTATGACAAAAACTATAGTTGTGTTAGGTAGGAAGTAGTACTGATAACAAAGATTTAACATATGAGTGTCTTTCTGGCGTAGTGTGATATTTAACACGAACGTTATTT